>Ga0308012_10001025_pt1 | contig 15597 bp, 39 predicted proteins | sample Neamet179_FD_203133 | JGI IMG/M metagenome (GOLD analysis project Ga0308012, IMG submission 203133) | Marine microbial communities from water near the shore, Antarctic Ocean - #179 | ecosystem: Environmental > Aquatic > Marine > Unclassified | place: Southern Ocean | collected 2014-07-25 | reverse complement strand
CTATTACGTTTTCAAGTTCCTCTGTAAGGATTTCTCTTGCATACTGGTCTACATATATTTTAACTAAGTAGCTATGTAGCTCTCTAGCTTCAGTTGAAGTCGATGGTTGGTGTATTGTATTTAATAGCCTGTCATGCAATATATTCCGTTTATTTCCCTTTAGCCTGTAGAAGAGGTTCCATCCAGCTTCTATATCTTCTACATGCATTATTACACTATACTCTGCTAAGTATTCATCTAGGGATATCTGATTATCCATACGATATGTCTGATCCCATTTGATCATTAGCTCTATAGCTTCTTCGTGTATATCTATTGCCATCTTATTCTTGTTTTAGTTCCTTGATTCTATCTTTCAGTCTAGTTGATAAGTAGATTTCGATGTCTTGATTAAAATAATCTTCTACTTGCTTCTCCAACTCCTCTATTATTCGTTGGTTGGCATATGCTTCCATAGATTCTACAACTTGTTCCTTTATTCTAGGATAGTTATTAATCTTTTCCATCCCAAAATTGTCCATAACATTTTTCAATATTTGCTCTTTCATCTTAGTCTTGTTTTAGTTCTTTGAATCTATTTACAAAGTAGAAGTTTATATCTCCACTATCATCTATAAGCTGGTACACATCTTCGTCCAATGCAATTACATTGTACTTTGACCCTTTGGTTAAATGGTTCTCCCATACTCCTGGATCTATGCATTCTACAATTATCATCATGATGCTATCGTTTTAGTTTATTTATTCTATCTAATATGATATGGTCCGAAATATGTAAGTTACGTTCTTCGTCATATACTCCTGATGCCAGAAGCATGTTTAATTCCTCTGTTATCTTGGTGTTAACATAGTTTCGCAATGTGATTTCAGACGTGCCAGGCTCAGTTGTTCCATTCATGTGGCAGATGTTGATTATGAGTTGTGCAGCAGGTGTTAATTCGTTATCATGTATCATAATAGGTTTGTTTAATTTGTTATAGTTAAATATAAGCATTATTCTTTAACCGGAACAATCCTATGTGATTATTTTCAATAAGTTATTAACAATTTCTAACGATCACTGCGTTTGAGTATTTGTTTCAGAATAGCCCGATCTGCCATAGATTCAATTAGGTCAGATTCATCTCCCAATATTGCATGATCCCGGCCTAGTTTATATGCCGGCAAATATTCATCTGCAATAAATTTGATGTTTGCATCTGCCCAACCCCATAATTCGTCGTGCCAACCTTGTCCGTACCAATCTAATAATATCTTTTCATCTTGTGTCATAGTTTTGTCCGTGTTAGTTTGTTGTTTTTTAATGCAATTTTCACATAAAACTGCGTTATGTAATCCTCTACCGATAATGCAGCGACATTGGTTACATAATGTAGCGCCATACCCGTTGTTGAATTTATGTATTGCTTTCATATTGAATGTCTATTAATGTTAAAATGAACCAGGAGCGACTTGCATAACCGTTAATCCTCTATCTCTCCACATTTTCACGACCTTATCGCGATCATCGAATATACATAGTACATCAGATTGATTTGGAAATTTAGCGTCGAACCAATCTGATTTGAGCTTATCGTCGGGTGTGAATGAATTTAGTGGTCTCATTGTGATACTGTCAAATGGTACATTGAATTTATCAAGCCATTTTGTTGTAGTGTCCTTTGTTCCAGTACATCGACCAGAAAATATCGCAATATTGAAACCTTGTGATTTGAGTGTTTGTGCCATGATTATGACTGGATTATTGGGCTTATCCATTTGGATATTATTTGGATCAAAAAACTTAGTCCAATTAATCTTCCCATTGTCCTTTGTGCTAAAGGATCGTCGATCATCAATAAGTGCTAGGGTGCCATCTAGATCGAAAATTACCCATTTGTTTGAATTGCTCATAGTTGATATGTTTAATTGTTATAAGTAAATATAAGCAATTAAAATGACATAAAAAAATATTATATCAACTATTTTATAATTAATATATTTGCCAATTCGATGGCCTTAAGGTACTGGCCATTTTCATCTTCAACTGTCCAAAAAACAATTGACTTTTCCTCATGGAATATACAAATTTTGGATTTATCTCCGTCTGTTATGTAACAGTCATATGCATCATCGCATTCTGGAATCAATACCCACCAAGTATGAATAATCTCGGTATCGTTTAACATTACTTCTATGTACTCTTCGTGGATTGTAAATGCAACTTCAGATTTGAATGATTCATCTAATTGATAAGCCATACCATTCCAATCATACAGGTTGGTCACATCTGATATATAGGTTGTCTGTGCGGTACATACTGTCGATAATAACATGAATATACATAATGCCGCCTTAATCTTTTTCATCTTTTGCTCCATGGTTTAAATCTGTTCATTAATAAATATACATGGTGCTAATTATTGTTGAGTGGACCCTACTGGACTCGAACCAGTGACCTTAACATTATGAGTGTTCTGCTCTAACCAACTGAGCTAAGGGTCCGGGTGATGGTTGTCTAACTTTAATTATGGGTGGAAAACCCAACTAAAGACCTTAGTTTGCTGGTACCATCAACAGCTATACTGTTATTTGCCGGTTACGGACTTAAATAACTGTGGTACTACGCCGTATGTTGGCAATTTACCATCCCATTTCTCGATCATCTGTTGTTGAACCAATAGATCGGTCAATGCTGTGTTTTTCTGCTGGAAAGCATAACGTTCGGCCTCTGCATTAATTCGCATAGCTTTCGCATCTCCCTCTGCTTCTGCAACAATTTTCTCTGCATCTGCTGTAGTTTGAGCCAATTCCTCTTGCTTACGTAATGCCATTTGAGTAGCATTAACCTTCGCTTCGATGTTCGACACAACCGATTTTGGAAGTCTCAACTCATTTAATAATACAACTTGTTCGATGACAAATCCTTCTGGCTCGAGAATCGTTCTAATCGCATTTTCTGACTCAGTTTGGAAGTCATTACGACGCTCATATAATTCCGAAGCTGAATAGTTTGCAGCTGTTGAGTTAAACGCATCACGCATATAGTTCTTGACGATCGTTTTTTCTAACTCTCCAATTGGTCGACGATATTTCTTAAATATACTTACAACATTTTCAGCTGGAGTATAATAGTTTATAGATACATCGAATGCAACAACTAGTCCATTACTCGTCGTTATTCTAAATTCCTCATTTTCATCGGAATGACGAGTGTCTTGCTTAGTGTAAACTGCGTTTTGAACATACGTTGGTACTTCATATACCTCTGTCGTGAATGGATTGTACCAAACTGCTCCAGTAACTGCTGTTACGTTTTGCACTCCCTTTTCATTTCCATATAGATTAACTCTAATTCCTTCGTGTCCTGCGTCAATACGCTCATATCCACATGAAGATAACAATAACGTTGCTACCCCTAATACTAATAAAATTTGCTTTTTCATATAACTACCTGTTGATTAATTTAATACCGGAATAAATTGTTAAAAGTACGACTAAGAATCCGGCGATATTCTTAGTTGTATTCGGTTCACTAATTAGGTCGAGCCCAATTGTTATCATAAATATTGCTACAAACAATGTTATGATTATTCCCATTATTTTTTCGATCATTTTGCGTATGTTAAAATGTTACCTTGGCCAGTATTCTTGCCAAATCTTCCGTCTTTTACGCATGAACCGTTACTATAAAGTGTGTCGATTCCTGCAATCGTTTTTGTTCCAGCATTGATTATGCCTTCGCAATTGTGAATGTGTCCAAATAATACTAGTTTTGGACGAACAGTCAATAATCGTTTTGCTAAAGCCGAACATCCACAGTATTCTAATGCTCCGAATCTATCAGTTGATAGGTCCAATATGCCCTTAGGTGGTCCGTGCACAATAACAATGTTCGTGTTATCTGGAATTTCAGCCCAAAGTCGACTTAATTTTGATCGATTTTTCATGAACGACCAGTCTCCGAATGTTGGAGAGAACGGTGATCCCCATATGTTAATACCATCGATCGTTACTGATTCATTTTCCAAATAGACGATACCATTTGCCTTGAATAGGTCCCTATCGACAAGTCCATATTCGATACTTGAGTCGTGATTTCCAGCAACGAATATCTTGTGCTTGATTTGTAGACTACTAAACCATGTTATAAACGAACGAACCTCAGGCTCATTTGCATATTGATTTCTAGGGTTCGAACAGTCTCCTGAAAAGATCACCATGTCAATATCTGATGGTATATTCAAGTGACCATGATACGTGTGAGTATCGCTTATGTGCCAAATTCTCATTAGTCTTGTCTTTCTAGGGTGTATATTGAATTGAGTGTGTCGATCGTTAGTGATCCATCAACGCCAAACTGAACTGTGTTTATGACGGTGGTCTGCCAAACATATTCGTTTGTAAATGGACCGAGTATTAGACTTCTACCAATTTTTATGCCGTCGATACCGATGATAAGTTCATCGAATGTGTCGTCGTCTTTCCATGATATAAATCCAATTTGATCAGATAGTTTGGTTAAACCGTCTCGTGATCTAGTTAATTTCCATTCTGTCATGTTAGTATGCTTTTATGAATGTTCCTTCTTTACTCGATAAAATTGATAGGCTGAATTCCTTATCGAGGTGCTTAGTAATACTTGATATGTCCATAGATCGCAATGCCATCATAAACATATTATAGTTACTGTCTCCGCCGTTTTTGACAAAATACGAAAAAAGCAATTGCACATTCAAATTACTTGAATTGCGCATTGCAATGTATTCTTCCCTAGACATAGCTAATATTACCGTGACCAACCATTCCAACTTCCAATGTCGGAACTAATCCATCGCTATGTAAATCTCCGTATGATTCGTTCATGAACCAGTTTTCAGAATCAGAAACTGTTCTACTGAATTCCTTGAAGATATCGTCTAATGTGAAACCTTCTCCGAATCTGTAGCACATTGTAGCAACCACATTTCTAAATGCTGTTTCCGAACTTGGATTGCTTTCATCATCGGCTAACTTGCGAAGTTTACCACCCAATTCCATAATAATTGTCTTCATGTTATCAGCAACTGTATCGTTGTGGCTGTACATTTCGCTTGAATGTGGCTTTGTAATTTCGATTCCGTAAATGAATTGATTTGGTTTTTTAGTTCTGCTCATAATAAGTAGGTTTAGTTAGTGTTAATTTGTTATTTATAGTATAAATATAAGCAATATTTTCCCAACCGGAAAACGTTTTTACATTTATTTTCAAAAGTTATTAACAATCTAATTCTACAGGCCTAATATATATGCAGTCAACATTATTGCTACGTATAAAAAACCGCTAACGTCTATTTTTGTGTGTTGTTTCATATGAATATAAATATGATTGGCTAGCCGAAGTGTATTAATTCAATGTTACTAGATTGTTAACATTATGATACATTATCTAGGCCTTTGTTTTTCCGAAAACTGCGTAGTATTTGCCATCCCAAAATTTGGATAGTCTGTCTTTTCCAGTTAGGAAATATGGATTGGCAGATGAACTAAATGCTGAGCTGTAATATCCTCTGTTTTTGCGATAGTCGTATGTAATACCATTCAACTTACAAACGAAGGTTATAATCTCAGTGTATGTTGCTCCACGTTTTGTTGCAACGTATTCTAATACTTGTGATTTGATTGTCATAATTGGATTGTTTACTTTATGAAATTACTATATACAAAACTTGCTACAGCTGCAATTGCTACAACAGATACGACCAATAGAATTGGAATCCAGATTGGCGATAGAACCCATGTCCATGACCATGAAATTAGGTTTGTTAACTTCAAGATAACGAATACAATCAAAACGATTGATGATGAGTTGATTCCTGATTTTGCTTGATTTTGCATGTTGCGTAGGTTTAGTTAGTGTTAATTTGTTATTTATAGTATAAATATAAGCAATATTTTCCCAACCGGAAAACAATTGATCATTTATTTTTAAAAGTTATTAACAATTTAAAGTATGATAATTACTGATTGGGCTGCTGCCGTACAATCTAATAAAGTCCGATTTAAGAATAGTTTCTACTTCTGAGTCTGGCCATACCATTGAAACCATATTGCTGTACACGTCTAATACTGTCATATTTTGTTGATTGGTTATATTGATTTTATTGTACTAAGAATTTGTCGTAAATCGGAGTTTATCGCCTTAAGGTCTGCATAAATGCGCCCACATTCAAAACTTAATTGACTAAGCTCTAAATCCTGCTTACCAACCCTGCCGGCATGTGTTTGAATTGCGTCAAACCGATCGGCTATTTGTTCTAAATCAGTCGATTCATATTCAAATTGATCAACTTCTGGCGGTGTAGATCCAGTTTGACCACTTGGTTCAGATGACGTTCGAGTCATTGTACTAATCCATCGTTTTTTCATATTAATCTTTTTTTGTTATGAAGTTACTAGATAATTTGCGTAGCGCCGAAGATAAATGTTCGTTCAAATTTGAACCAGTTCTAGCCATTTCTTCACAGATCAATTCTCGAATTTCGTATAATTCTGCGTTAGATAGATCTTCCATATTATTTATCTGCTTTAAATCCAGAGATTGGCTTTCTTTCAATATCCAAATCAGATATTGTATGTTCGATTGCGTCCATTCTGTCAAGAATAATTGCTAGTGCTTCGTTTGTACTTTCAACGATCGTCTTATCAGCAGCCTCGAGAGATTTGATCTTTGGATTGCTCTTAACGTTTAGCTTGTTCCAAACCATGAAACCAAATATTGTTGGAGCTAATACTAATCCAATACCAGATGCTTTACCTAGCATGTCTAAAAATAATGTTAATTCTGTTTCCATAATGTTGTTTGATATGTTAATTAATAAATGTAAATATAAGCATTAAGTTTGACACGGGAAAATTATAGTGAACTTATTTTCAAATTAGTTTCATATCAACCAACTTGTTTACGACAACTGCTACGTCCCTATGCGTTGCAATAACCGATCCATCTATTTCTAGTACCCATTTTCTACTGACTCTACTTAGCCAGATGTTGATGTCTCGATCGTCATGATCAACTGATACAAATGTGTCGTTCACTGCGTTTGCAGATATAATGTCTTCGACTAATCGAGTTGCTGCATTTTCCATAATAGTTATTTTATAAATTCAAGTGTTGATGGTAGATCTACGAGTTCAAAATCTCGTCCGTTCCATCTAGCCGAGTGGCCGTTGTTCAATTCAACGAGTGGAAAATTTCCATCGTGAACCAGTACTACTTCAACATTGACGTAGTTTCTTGCGGTTGAGGAGCATGGCACGATATATTGTGCTGAATCTCCAATTTGGATATCATTTTTCATATTGATTTTATATGTGTTGTTTCCATTCTGGGTGAAGGTTATGGTGAGCATCATCTAAATATACGATGGTTTTGAAATCGCAGTATGGATCATCGATACCCAATTCCCTTGCTGTTAATTGGAATATGATACCTTTCTTAGTTAAGCTACCAAGAACTCCTCTAATAGATTTAGCTGGAATTCCAGTTTGTCTAACTAGATCTGCATCTGAAACATCGCTGAATCCAGGCTCAGCGTATAATCCTTGTATTAGTTCAGTTAGTACCTGTGTTTCTAATGTTGTGATGTTGAGATTGTGATTTTCCATGTGGTAGGTATTTAGTTATTGTTAATTTGTTATAGTTAAATATAAGCATTAAGTTTGACATAAAAAAACTTTATGTTAACTATTTTCAAATTAATTTAAGTGATCCCAGTAGGAATCGAGCCAGTATTCTTCAGTTACCTAATATTCAAACTTGGTTTTGATGGACTATTCTCTTCCCGCTAATAGCTTCCAATTTCCAGTATCACCACGGGGAGGTGTTTGATTGATACCATTTTTAATATTATTCTACTAGTTCGTATACGTCGTATGGTTCGTTAACTCCATTTGTGAATCTGTTAACTGTAATCACCTTGTACTTGTCGCCGTTTATGTAAATGAAATCGTTCATAATGTGTAAGTTTTAATTTGTATAAGTAAATATAATCATTTAGTCTCGAGCTACAATTATGACGCTGGTCCGATTATTGATTCCATTTGCTCTGCCATTCGATTGATAACTGTTTGGCGTTTAACTTCAAGATTTATAAGGCGTTCCAGCTTTGATGAATAAAAAGCAAGGTGCTTTGTGTTTAGCTGTTCGACAGCCTGATTAACTTTGTGCTGATAAAAACCAATCTTGCCCTGGTAGTGTGCTGTCTCCGTCTCTTCAACTTCGTACGTTATATACCTAGTTTCGTCTGTGTCAATCTGAACGATTCGTTTAACGTGTTGGTCCAATGAAATATCGTGACCTAATGACTGAACTGGTACATGAGCACCTTCAGCGAGTAATCCATACTGATTAGCATCGATGATAAATGTTTGGTCGAATTTTGTTGTGATCTGGTAGGTAGTAGTCATAGTTGATTTGTTTAATTTGTTATAGTTAAATATAAGCATTAAGTTTGACATAAAAAAACTTTTATGTACTTATTTTCAATTAAAATATCAACATACTAACTGGAACATTGTAACTGTTACCAGCATCATCTACAGCGACTATCTTAGTGCTATTGATCTTCGTAATAACAAAGTCGGTATTTCTACATTTTTTGTGATCGATTCCAACTTTCATTCCAACTCTTAGTAGTGCTTTAGTTGAACGATCAGATGTTGATTTCTTCGCTTTAATTGAGCCGATAACCAAGATGTTTAGGCTACGTAATTGCTCGATTGGAAGATCTGCGGTTGAAATTGCTTTAACGATTTGTGCGTAAGTCATAGTAGGTTTGTTTAATTTGTTATAGTTAAATATAAGCATAATAATTTAACCGGAACAATCCTATGCAATTATTTTCAATAAGTTATTAACAATTTGGAATGTTGTAAGGGAGGCAGGACTCGAACCTGCGCGATAAGGATTTGTTAGCCTTATCTCTCTTATTTGCGTATAGCGTTTCCCAGTTTCGCCACTCCCTTATTTGCCACTAATATTATTCTAATTCTACTAAGGCTTTAACTAACGCCTTCAATTTAGAAAAGTTGACTACCACGAATCCAGTTGAATCTACAACATGGAACGGTTCAAGACCGCCAACATCAGTTGACGTTAGATCTAATCCATGTCGATCGAATGTATAGTATATAAATCCTGGTGCACCTGGTTCCGGTTCCTGATATATTTCGCTGAATCCAATACTGAGTAGGGATTTGGGCGTAATGTCCTGATTCTCGACTTGCTCCAAATGTGCATCAATGGCTTCATCAAATAATTCTTGCGAGTATGTTAACGTAAACGCAGCGTCGCATGTTGCAGCTTGCCAATCAGATTCATCTTGTTCCAATTGAGTTGGTCTTGGACGCGTAAACGTTTTTGTTTGTCTAAGCTCGTCCATTGTTCGTTTTTTACTTAACATAATTAGTATCGTTTTGGTATAAGATTAACAATTGGACCCTCGCTACCACTTGCCACATTCGCGGTCAATATGATACTGAGCAAGTAATCCTTTTCACTGATCGTCGCTTCGCTAACTATCAAGCTTAATAATTCGGCATTGTTCGTACATGCTTCAACTTTTGCATTCCAACTTTCGTTCATATGAAACGGCATGCGATAAATCTCGCCTCGTAGATAACCTATTGTAAATTTGTTTTGCATAATGTGTGTGTTTAATTATTATATGTAAATATAAGCAATAAAATTGACATGGTAAAACATTCGTCAACTTATTTCGCAATCGCCCACCGATAATAACCTAAGCGGAGACCGCCATACCAGGACAGATTCCAGGCAGGTCTATCTTATAAGTATTACAATAACCCTCGATCGTTAGCGTCTCACGATGCTACTGGTCTTGCATGAATACGTTGAAATGATCAGGCATACCACATGCGGTTAACCGTTCACAAATAGCTAACCGTGCTTCCGCACATAATTTGCTACTCAGTAGTATTTGGTTACCCATGTCAAAGCGTGATATAACGACCATCATATTGTTTTCAACGTTATTGACGTCCTTGATGTACTTCACCTTTTCAGTGACATATCCATATTCGTCGGAATGGTTCTCTTCCCAAATGCAAATAGAATTTGCCATGACTTCGTCAAAAACAGCTTGATCTGGGGTTGTGTAATATAAATTTGCTTTCATATTAGTGTATGTTAGTTGTTAATTTTCAATGTAACGGATAGATCATCTTGGACGTCGTATGCCATTTCAAATTCGACTTGCTTCCAATAGCTATCGTCAGTTTTGTACTTGTGTACATCAATTGCCTTCTTAGCTAAATCAATTGTATCGAAATATGTTGGATCGTCTTCGTACCAAACTAAACCCTTAAAGCCAATGCTTTTGATGATGGTTGGAGATGTGAAGGTGATCATGCGGATGAACCGCTTAAATAATGATGTACCGTCCTGGGTACCAACGTATGCGGCATATCGGTCCGTACCGTTTCGCAATGTTTGTTTTTTAATGTAGTACTTGTGTTTCATGTTTAGTCCTGTTTAGTTAAAATATCCTCTGTCATATGCTTTATTTAAAAATGTTCTTATTTGTTTAGTCTTTCGTTTATTCTTTCTCTAATTATTTTTGCATCATTTGATCTAACTTCGTAATCATTCATTAGATATTCGGGTACATCATTCCAAGCTTCAATATAATTTTGCACATTAAAACCCCGTTTAATGCATTCTTCATATATGATAACATATCTCTTCCTAAGATACAATAGCTTATTATAAAAGAATTTAACGTGCCCGGTGCCTAGTTTAAATCTGTCTGGAATTCCATCCATATTATATTTACCATTAGCAACACAATTTGGTATTCGCTTAATTTCTCTATGCTCAGCTAGTAAGTGTTTATTAACTAATTCAGCTGGCGGTATACCTACGTTTATTCTTGTCATAGTTGTCTAGTTAAAATATCCTCTGTCATGCAGCTGTAACCAAGCGTTGCAGTCTGATATGGTGCCTTGATATATGCTTTCGCCGTCCAATGAGCTTACTACCTCATACGTGCTATTGATAAATAATCTTACGTAGTACTTCATCTTAGTCTTGCTCTATATGGTTATACACTAACTTACAAACCCATGCATTCTCAAATTCATACATACCACAGGTTTCAGCCGCTTCGTCTGATGTATCGTAGTAGTTGATGTGTCCGCCCTTACTCTTCATGAAGTCCATGGTCCTAAGGTCTATGATTACGTATTGATCTTTCATGATTTGTCTTCTTTATTCTGTTTATGCTTACCCTTTCGAGTATACTTTTTCTTGCTACGATGTACTGCTGGACGGGTCGCGTCCCATATATCTTGCAGTTCTATTTTTACCTTCTTCATAATATTCCATTAGTTATACGTATATAACGTGATCTTTTCAATTGCCCAAATTAATGTTATCGCAATTGCATGACTACCACATATCGTTAATACTGTGTATTTAATAAATTTACGTTTGCTCATCTTATTTTTGTTTTATAATGTTTCTTAATTTGCCTTCATCTAGTAGTACGTTCATCTTATGAAGTCGAGGGCTGCTGAACCCATAGACCTTCTTTACCCAAATCATTCCTTTGTTTAGGTATCTGTTACTATCTAGCTGCAACTCCTCGTATTCGAATCCTATTCTGAAGTCTTCGATAACTAGCGGTAAGTCTTGTTCCATCTTATTCTCAGTTAGTTCTGCAATCCTATTCTTTAAGTCGACCCATATCCAGCCATAATCTTCAATTGCGCAGTTATAAGGAAACTTTGCCTCGATAGCTTCCAACTCCTCTATGACCAGTTGGTTAGCTAATTCCATGATCCAATCGATCTGCTCATCGCTAAGGTCTGTACATAAGGCATCGCAATAAGGTACCTTACATCCTCTACACTGTAGTCTTTCCTTTAGCTTAGCCTTCATCTTAGTCTTGTTTTAGTTGTTTAAAAATAGTATCGCCAAATAAAACACCCCAGTTGCCAATATTGAAGCTACGCACCATTCAAACAAGTCATTTTTCTTCTTCATCTTAGTCTTGTTTTAGTTCTTTGATTCTTTGATTCAATGCTTTTGCAATTTCCTCCACAATAAAACCATCATACATACTGTCAATCATATCTATGGCATTTTCTAGCTCCTCTACACCTCTTTGTTTAGCATACCTCTCAACTTGTGATTTAAGGTCGCTATCTGAAATGTCTAAAGTTATCGTTTGTGATTCATTCATCTTAGTCTTGTTTTAGTTCGTTAGGGATTTCCATCCATCTAATTACTTCACCTTTCAATGTAGTTTCCCACATATCTAACCATTCTGTACCTGTGTAGTAGCACAACTTGATGTAGCCGTTACTCATTCTACACACATAGCTTCCTTCTTTTTTTGGGTGTTCCATCTTAGTCTTGTTTTAGTTTAATTATTCTTTCCCGTAGTCTAACATATGAATTGCCAACCTCTGCTAAATCCATCTGATTTTCCAATTCCTCGATTACTTTCTGGTTAGCATATGCTTCCATGGTCTCGTGGATTAGGCCTTCATCGATACTAACCGTATCCCCATCCTGGGATATATAGTCGACCTGATCTAATAGTTCTTCTGCTGTCTTATTCATCTAATGTTCTTTCTAATATGTTACATTCAAATTTGATATCGTCCCAATCTGAATAGAATGAGTCTGCTAATAATGCGGCCTTAGCTAACTCTATGGTTGAGTATACTCCGACTACCTCGTTTATCTCTGTTAATGCTATGTATATTTTCATATTACTGTTGTCTAGTGTTGTTAGGATGACCCTTAACTGGTCTAGGTGGAACCTAGATGTACGGGGTATGTTGCTCATATTTGTACAAAAAGCACCATGCTATAAAAATTGCTTAAGGCCTCTTTAAAATAAAGAATTCCCCAACTGTTTACAACTAATTATTTAGTATAACAGTTGGGGTACTCTCTAACCTACATACCTACTATGCATTGCGTATATCTGCAGCGCTGAATAGAGCGTCTGCCGAATTATCTTGATCGAAGGTTTCATGTCCTTCTAGTATAACGTGCTTTTGAACTAATTGCTTAACGAACGTTCTTTCGCTATCTATTCCGCCTGCACCATCGAATTGAGGATAGATGCAAACTTCAGCAGACTCTTCGATTGTGAACCCATCGTACATCAGACTGGCCATCTCTATCGAAGCTCTTGTACTGATGTGTGTACTGATACGTGGACATTCAGCCATTAGTTCTAAACGTGTACCACCTACTATGTTTGCGATACTTCTTAGATTGTCTGTTGTTACCTTAGGATATATCATCTTAAGTAACTCAAATTCTTCGTCTTCATTCAATACATCCATTTCAACGATAATGAACCTATCTAGTAATGCTCTATCCATTACCCTAGTTGCGGTATACTCATTACCTATGTTGGCTGTTGCTATGAACGTAACTCCTTTTGCTACCTTAATGGTTGGACTACCTTCTGCTTCATCTAATCTTAAGTAGCGTTGTCCTTCATCTAACACAGTCATTAGTATGTTATGTGCATCGGGATGAGCTCTTGATAGTTCGTCTAATAATATGACCGCATTCTCAGTTTGAATTGCAGTAACGAAGTGTGCTTGTGCAAAGATAGTACCATCTTCCTTATTAAAGTGTGTGTTACCTATAAGGGTAGATCTAGGATCTTGTGTTGCTCCTAAATTGAAGTAGAAGTCTGGTCTATCTAATGCGCTAACTAGACTCTTTGCAGCCATTGTCTTTCCACAACCTGCTGGTCCAGTCATTAGTATGTTTTTTGCTCTCATTGCTGACCTAACCAAATATTTCCATTTGAGGTCTGTCATTTTGAGTGTTTTTGGTCTTAGGCTAGTTGAGCTCGATATGAATGACATAAGCTCTAACTGTTCCTTTGGTAAGTCTGACGGTATCACGTTAAGTTGAGTAGCCGTAAGTTCTGGAAAGTCCTTAACTATTGACGTACCTGTCTGAATTGATTCGATCTTTGCAGTACCATACCTTAGTATATCATCTACACAAGTAACTTTAACCGCATTCCCATTCTTAAGGGCTACATCGCAAAGTCTAGCGTATCTATCATCATTTGGCCATGCATACTGATTGTCTGCTGTGTCCAATAATGTCTTGATTCCTTTGATAGTGGTTGGTGATAAATAAACTGTTTTTGTCATAATGTAGGTATTTGGTTATTGTTATGTGTACGTGATTGTTAGTGTGATCGATTATCCGATCATGTGTATTAGAACGATAAGTAGCCAATATGCTCCAATTATACTGACTGCTACGATTAACGATTGTGTAGCCTCGATTGGATCTTCTTTGATGGCCTTTGCGAAGTCTTTGAATAGATCGATCATAATGATTATAGTTTAGATTGTTTCTGATTGTACTTATCTGCAGCATCGCATAGTTCTTCGAATCGTGATCCTGTTTCAGCAGGCTTAACTGATTCACCATGTATAGTCATTCCATCTCTAGTGATTGTGATTAGATTGTGACCGTTTAAATGTACTGCGTAATTTCCGAATTTCTTTGTCATAATGTAGGTAGGTAAGGTTAAGTTGTTATTGATTTATAGTATAAATATAAGCATTAAATGTTAAACCGGAAACTGTTTTGCAACTTAGTTTCGAAAGTTATTAACAGTCTATATTATTGGGTTAGTTGGTCGCAATTGTGAGATTCGAAGTGTATATAACCGGAACGTACCTAAATTGATTGCGACTACGTTGACTTTGTTTATCTTATGTACTAGGTATTTGCTGAAGTCTCCACCTCTCTTACATCTTGGTGTTTTGAATTTTGGAAGTAACTCTACGATTTGTGTTGTGAAAATGTCTTTCATAATATAGGTAGGTAAGGTTAGTGTTAATGTGTTATTTATAGTATAAATATAAGCATTCTATTCTTAACCGGAAACTGTTTGATCATTTAGTTTCATAAGTTATTAACAGTTTCGAATGTACTATTCGTTAATATCTAAGAAATAGATAGCATCTTCAGGATGTGTATTTGAAACGAAAGCATTATCAGCCCAAGTTTTAGCATTAACTGCCTTATATTGTGTTTGGCTATACAAGTTTGTATTCTCCCAACCATTATTAATATCTGCTACAGTTAGACTAGCCAAGATGGTTTCGTCGATAAATACGATTTTCTTACCTTTCTTAGCAAATACTGTAACATAGAAATCTAATCCTTCTGGACAAAACTCTACAGTGTGTAGAACTCCTTTTTTGTAACTGTTGATTGCCTGTGCAGGATTCTTCATTATAGCTACATTATCAAAGTCTCTACAATCTACAACGGTCATGAATCCAGCTCTACATTTAACTACCATTCTGAATTTACCAGATGTGTAGCTTGCAATGTGATTTACTGTGTGAATGTCTGTAGTGTTGATTAGTTGATTGCTCATAGTAGGTAGGTTTAGTTAGTGTTAATGTGTTATTTATAGTATAAATATAAGCATTCTAGCCTACACCGGAAACTGTTTTGTACTTTATTTTCATAAGTTATTAACAATTTAGTGTGTTTATCACGCTGTGTAGAGTGATTGTGGGTCTGATGTGTTGAGTAGTCCCTCTAAT
>Ga0308012_10001024_pt1 | contig 15625 bp, 12 predicted proteins | sample Neamet179_FD_203133 | JGI IMG/M metagenome (GOLD analysis project Ga0308012, IMG submission 203133) | Marine microbial communities from water near the shore, Antarctic Ocean - #179 | ecosystem: Environmental > Aquatic > Marine > Unclassified | place: Southern Ocean | collected 2014-07-25 | reverse complement strand
TAAAACAAAATGCCCCACGTGGTTGGCTGCGAACTGTAATTCCCATCCTTTATCGGTCCGCGTTTCAGGGCAGGCCATAATGCCGGCATTATTGATTAAAATATCAATACCCAGGTCCATAGCCAAAACATCATCTACAAAAGTATTCACAGACGCTATATCCGCCAGGTCCAGGTACCGGACATCTTTGGGATGCACAAGGCCTGCAAGAATATCTTGAGCAGTCTCAACCCTCCGCGCGGGCACAATGACTCGCGCTCCACAGTCAACAAGACCACGTACTGTCTCAAGGCCTATACCAGAATAGCCACCAGTGACCACCGCCACCTTGCCGCTCAAGTCCACGCCCTCTAAAATCTCAGAAGGCTCACTTTTCGCTCCAAATCCGGAATAAATAGGCTTTTGTTGGTCTGAAATCATTTTTGTCCCCTAATTAATTTGGAAAGTACAGATACTCATCGCCTTCCACAAAGTCACTAACATTATTTTTATCAATCATTTGCGCCGATTCAGACCACTTGGGCGATAGAGATGGTACCTGTTCAGCATTGTGGGCCACTGACAAAAGTTTTGGTAGTAGCAGTAACACCAAGCTCACACGGTTTTGCCAGCTTAACCCAGCTACAAGGGTCAGTACTAAGAACCCAACAACGATTTTTTTCAATGGTGCGCCCCTTCCCTAGCCATATTAAAAGCAATCGACACTGCAAAGAATTTGTACTTATTATTTTGCCAGTGTAAATAACAAAATATCATTAAACAACATACCCTATCAATGTCGTTTTACTGCATTCCGGGTTTCTCTTTTTATCGTTAACCGGCACATTAGTATGAAAAATGATAGGTTTCAGCCGCCCATTTGGCGTTACCCACTAACAAGGCTACACTAGGCGTCTACGTCTAATCGAGGGTTCCCTTTGCTATCGTCCAGATCAGCTGCTTTTCGCAGTTATAGTCAGCTTGCACTCATTGTTATTGCAGCTGGAGCCATTTATCCACTGCTCTATTTGAGGCAAAATTTCGAGATTTCGATATTAGAATCCTTCAATATTACACAGACTCAGCTTCGCTATTGCAGCTCAATGCTCGGCCTTATTTTTGTCGTCACCTACGCCCCAAGTGGCTGGCTAGCCGATCGTTTTTCGTCCCGCAAGTTACTCTCCTATTCTCTGGTAGCGACCGCGTTGCTGGGTATGTGGTTTTCAACCATGCCCTCTTATTCCACATTACTGTTTATCTATGGTGCTTGGGGTTTGGCTACCGGCCTGACTTTCTGGTCGGCACATATTAAGTTAGTGGCAATGCTGGCCAAAAAGGATCAACAAGGCAGGTTTTTCGGTATTCTTGATGGTGGACGAGGCTTAGTTGAGGCTCTTTTAGCGACCGTTGCTATAGCCCTTTTTGCCTATGTACTTAGCCAAGACTCTGGATCAACAACCATCGCACTAAAGCAGGTTATTTATCTCTACATTGGAGTTTTACTCGTGGTAGCTCCGCTTGTTTATTGGCTTCTTGATGACTTCGAAGAAACGTCTGTTGATGATGGTCAAGTCAGCAACAGCGTCTTTATGGATGACTTAATGACCGTGCTGAAGCATCGCGAAATTTGGTTGTGCGCGATCTGTATCGTTTGCGGTTATCAGTTGTTTTATGCCACTTACTCTTTTTCAGCCTACCTGCAGCAGAACTTTGGATTAACTGCCGTTGCCGTAGGAACTATCACAGTGGCTAAGTTATGGATGAGGCCTATCGGAGGTATCGCTGCCGGGTTTATTGGGGACTGGAGTAGCCCGGAAAAGGTGCTGTCCATACTCTTAATACTTGCATCTATATCCCTAGCCATGATGGCATTTTTGCCGACTACGTCGGCATCCATCGTGATGTTGGTAGTAGTGCTATTGATAGGACTATTAACCTATGGCGTCCGCGGACTTTACTGGGCAACATTAGGTGGTTGCAATGTGCCTAATAAAATCAAAGGACTGGCTATCGGTATGATTTCGATGATTGGTTACTTCCCAGAAATGTACCTTCCATTGATCAGTGCCCCGCTTCTAGAAGCATATCCAGGCGTACTGGGCTACAAGATATATTATCTCATGATATCAATATGCGGTCTGTTAGGAGCCTATGCTGCCTATCTGCTGGCACGACCCAAATCATGAGTTAAGAATACAGGATCTCAATAGAGCTTAAGGGGTTTTCCAGCTATTGCGGTAGCGAAGCGGTACTTGGAATAATGGATTGAAATACCGCACAATTTCTACGCTAATTTAAATTCTTTTTTAAGATGCGCAATAATATCATTCGACTCATAGAGCCATTGCACACTGCCATCTGGATTCTCTGTACGCAAGCAAGGCACTTTATGCCGACCACCCTCTCGGACCAATTCAGCTTTAACGCCAGCGTCATTTTTAGCATCTCGCAACTCTATGTTTAGAGCATACCTCTTAAGCTCTCGGCGAACCTTGACGCAAAATGGACAAGTCTTGAACTGATACATAGACATGCTAGCTGTCGCATCGTCTATAACCTTCTGCACTGACAACTCTCTGACGGCTGACTTAGGTGAGGTAATCGCGTCGAGCACCAATATAAGCTGCCCTAAAATCCATCGTATGGCTTTCATTTGTTTTCCTCACCCTGAACTAATTTATCCATATACGCCGCAGATGCCACTAACCAAACCACCAAAACGGTCTCCGCGACAATTAAAGTCGTCGCTAAATCTGCACCGTGGGCAGCCCAAGCCAACACTCTTAGCCCTGCAGCCAAGCCAAGAAGTAGAGCTACCGCTCGTAAACAAGCGCTCTTAGACTGAATGACGCCGTATATTATAAGAGCTGCGGAAAATACAAAGAAAGCGCCTAGGTCAGCAAGCTGTGTACTTCTACCGATACCATCAAGCAACGGCATACCAAGATCAGCCACAACTTTACTAGGTTGTAGTACAAATAAAAGCGCATTTTGAAGGACAACAATGCCCGGAATGATCGCAATAATTTTAAAGAAGGTTGGGTTCATAAGACGTCCTTTTTTGATCTAATTTAGCGCGTTATTATAGTCTATTTGAAGCTATTAGTCCGCTAATATCATCCAGAGCAAGCAAGAATTGAACGCTGCTCTAAAAAGTGCTCTATTCGATCAAACGCAGGCCTGATGACATTAATTGGTTGAGCGAGCGATACCCGCACATAACCGGCGGTGCACTCGCCAAAGCCTACGCCAGGAAGCACAGATACGCCCTGTTCGTCGAGTAACTGTTGCGCAAATTGCAGGCCATCGACACCTAAATCAGATACGTCAATCATGACAAACATACCGGCTTTAGGCATGTCACAGCTAATACCTTTGATATTAGCCACGCGCTCACAGACATAATTTCGGCGCTGACGATATTCTTCACGAACACCATTGATATACTCTTCATCATTAGTCAAGGCAAAGGCCGCAGCATCCTGCACAAACTGGCAACAACCAAAGATTACCGAGGAGGTGAAGTCCAGAAGATGGTCTGTTACCGACTTACTAGCAACCACCCAACCCAGACGCCAGCCGCTCATAGCATGAGACTTAGATAAGCCGTCAATGATGATTATGTTATCCAACTCAGATGCAGCCTTGCGCAGAGATACATGCTTCTCCTCAAAGGTCAGCATTGAGTACACTTCATCGCAGACCAACCAAATATTACGTTCACGACAATAGCGCGCTAGCGCCTCAAGGTCAGGACCAGAAATGATATTTCCTGCTGGATTCCCAGGGGTGTTCACAAAGACTAATTTTGTGGTGGTGGTAACCGCATTTTTAATTACGTCTATATCAAAAGCAAAGTTGTTCGCCACATCCAATGCCACGCCCACTTTATTGAGGTCAAGCGCTTGGAAGATACCCTCATAGCCGACATACATGGGGTCCAGCACAATAACATCGTCACCTGGATCAAGCAGGCACGCCAGCACAGAATAAATAGCATTGGTGGCGCCCGGGAAAATAACGATTTCATCAGGGTCGCACGGTCTGCCCGATGCTCGCACTTCCACGTCGGCAATAGTCTGACGCAGACGCAATTCGCCGCGGCCGGGGGCATAGTGCGTTCGTCCTTTTTGCAGGCTATCAATTGTGGCCCCTATGGTAGACGAAAGTGTTGCTAAATCAGGATCGCCAACCGACAGTAAATAAATATCTTCACCGTTAGCCTCGCGTTGCAGAGCTTCGTCATGCACCGCCCAAACGGGTGCCGTTTCTTTACCTAGCCTTCTTGTCATAGCGCTAAAAGTACCGCTAAAAGACTTATCCATGGTGTATTCCTTCGGCTATTTAGCGGTGGTCGAGGACAAAAAATCCTCCTCCATAACTTCGATCAGAGTCGGAACGCTGCGACGCTGCGATTGCTGTAATTCAATCTCTAACTCTCCAAGGCTCGTGACTCTTTTTGCATTGCACCCGTAGGCTTTTGCGATACCTATAAAGTCTGGCGTGTGAATGTCACAGGCAATAGGCGCCATACCGGCATCCTCAAAGTTCTGCGCAATCATCTCGTAGCGTCGGTTGTTCCAGAGGACGACAGCAACTCCTAAGCCAGCCTCGACCCCTGAAGACAGCTCATTAATCGTAAACTGCAAGCCTCCGTCACCAATAAGGGCAATCACTGGCGTATCTGGCATAGCCAACTTTGCGCCAAAGGCGGCAGGTAACGCATAGCCGAGTGTGCCATAGCCAGTGGCAGCACTGGCGAATCTTCGTGGGACTGGGGGATGATATTGCGAGGCGGCAAAATACGCAGGTTGCGTTGAGTCGCCCATCACAATAGCGCCAGGGAGGGCTCTCTGAAAACAGTCCAAAAAGGCCTGATAATCTGCGTTATCAAGGCTTCTAACTAACTGATTGACCTTTGCTGTGCGGCCTCCACCGTCCCGGTCCTGGTCGGTGATTGACTCCAACAACTGCAACACTGCTAAGCGTGAATCTGCCTGTATGGCTATATCAGGGCGGACATTACGCATGAGCTGAGTACTATCGATATCAATACGAATTAACTTGCCACCCAACGAGAATTGACCATCGAAGAAAAAGTCATAATCGGTCTCACTGAACTCAGTACCAATACCTAAAATAACGTCTGCTTGACGATATAACTCTCTGACTGGCGCGAAGCTTGGGCTCGACTGGATCAACAAAGGGTGATCAGGAGGTAAAATCCCCTTGGCATTATGTGTTAGCGTGACTGGAGCATCGAGCATACACGCTAGCGCTAAGAGTTCCTCTGCAGCACCCACACTACCACCACCCAGTGCAATCACCGGCCGTTTAGCTGAATTTAGTAACTCAGCGGCCTTTGCTATGCTAGTTGAATTGGGCCCAGGGCGGCTGGGTAGCGGCCATGGGATAGTCGAAATGTCGGTGGCCAACGCTGTAATAACGTCTACAGGAAGCGTTAGGTGTACTGGACCGGGTCTTGCGCTGGCAAAAACACCAAAGGCACGGGCTAAAATACGAGGCAGATCTTCGGCGCGCAGCACTGTGTGACTCCAGACACTACACTCCGCCATCGCCGCCTGTAGATTGCGTGTTTCATGCAGACGCCCCTCCCCTAAACCGCGCTGATAAGTGCAGTTGTCGGCAGAGATGACCAGCATCGGTATTGAATCTTGCAGCGCTTGCCCCATAGCCGTGGCTATATTAAATGCGCCGGGACCTGAGACGGTAAAGCAGGCCGCAGGTCGCCCAGTCACTCTAGCGTAGCCATCAGCCATAAACCCAGCACCCTGCTCGTGGCGAGGCGTAATATGGCTAAGGTTGGTTTTGGGCAGACCACGATACAACTCTATCGTATGGGTACCAGGAATACCGAATACGGTATCAATACCGTAATTCTCGAGCATAGCAACGAGGACTTCACCGCAGGTTGACGACATACGCATTCTTCCCCTTAAAGCGCCGCACAGTAACCGCTAGTGAGGTAAAGGCCTTATACCCTAAATGGGGAGGCTCATTTGTTGGCGCGCTAACGCCAGCTAGTATAAAAATGGCTAGCCGCTTTGAACGCGGTTAGTCAACGATTATGTTTTATTACTTTTCCTTCTTTCATGACAAAATCAACGTCTAATAATTCTCGGATATCCGTTAACGGGCTAGCACTAGTAGCAATAATGTCTGCATATTTATTAACTTCAATGGAGCCTAGTAAATCGCTACGATCGATTAGATCAGCGGCGTTAACCGTCGCAGACTTTAAAATATCTGCCGCACTCATCCCTGCGTTAAACATTAGTATCGCTTCTTGGGCATTGGTGCCATGACGTGATACGCCACTGTCGGTACCGTAGGCAATTTTGACGCCTGCTTGATGAGCTTTAGTGAAGTTGGAGGTCATAGCGCTGGCAACGTCAATTGCCTTAGTTTTAATAGCATCAGACATGAAATCACTGTGCCGAGCCATAGTTAGCACTGTATTACCCGCCAATAACGTTGGCACCAAATAGGCACCGGTTTTCTTAAATAATCTAATACTTTCTTTGTTGGCATAGCTACCGTGTTCGATGCTATCGACCCCCGCGCGCAGCGCTGCGTTAATACCATCGGCGCCATGAGCATGGCTTGCGACCTTGCGACCTAGAGAATGCGCGGCTTTAACCACCTCCGCTAATTCATCAACCTCCATTTGCTGAGCGGTTCCGGTATTGGTGTCAGACAAGACACCACCGGTAGAGGTAATCTTTATAATGTCGGCACCAAACTTAATGGCTCTGCGTGTTGCTCTGCGGCAATCATAAGGTCCATCACAAACTGTTTTAGCTGTGTACATCTCCATTAAATCGGGGCTTACACCATCAATGTCTCCGTGGCCTCCAGTAACCGAGACTCCTCCAGAGGCAATTATGCGAGGGCCTTCAACCCAACCCTTCTCAATCGCGTCTCTTAGGGCATAAAGCTGTTCGGGTCGACCACCGAGATCCCGCACGGTGGTAAACCCCGCCAGCAGTGTTTTTTGGGCATAATGCACACTTGCCATGGCCACGTCAGAACCTGACATTCGCAGGGACTCACTATCATTCTTCGGACCCAATTCACCCTGTAAATGAACGTGCATATCCATCAAACCTGGCATGACAAAGCTAGATGATAGGTCGATTAGCTCGGCATTTTCGTTAATCGCTGCAACTTCAATAAAACCGTCTTTAACATCGACAATCTTGCCATTTTCAATAACTATGGTCTGATTGGAAAGTGGTGCTTGCCCGGGAACAGTAAGTAGGGTTCCGGCGTGAATCACCTGAGTATCTGCCATCACTGACTTTCCAGTGATTAGTGCCATAATAATAAAAGCTAAGTAGCTTAAAAAAAGACCTCGGCCGCTGCTATGGCTGAAAATCCCTATAATCTTAGATCCCATCATGATAAAGCTCCTTTTTTAAACTGAGGTTAATTAGTTTTCGTACCAAAGTAACTTATTTGGCTCTTTATAGTTCACCATTAAGATATTCAATGGTCATGTGAGTTAAGGCCTTAACACCAACCGGTAATGCGCCGTCGTCGATGGTAAATAGGGGTGAGTGGTTTCCCGGGGTTGTTAAGGGATCTGCGCCAGGTTTATTGACCCCTAAAAAAAAGTAAAATCCCGGGACCTGCTGAGAAAAGAAACTGAAATCCTCTGCTCCCATAGTCAGCTCTGACCGGTAAACCATATCTTCACCAACAATTCTTTTTAAACTAGGGAGCACTCTCGCTGTAAGGTCCGTGTCATTAAAAGTTACCGGGTAGTTGGCACCATTAGGTAATAGTACCTCGACGGTGGCACCTGCCATCTCGGCTGTGCTTTTAGCTATATTACGCATTTCAACTAATATCTTAGCCCTAATGGCGGGGTCAAAGGTTCTAATAGTGCCCTCCATTTCGACAACATCTGGGATAATATTACTTCTAACACCACCATGAATACTGCCCACTGAAATAACCGCCGGAGAGGCTGTTAGATCGAGCTTTCTCGACACGATAGTTTGTAAATTATTACCTATTTGGAAAGCAACCATTATTGGGTCTATCGAATCCCAGGGAGTAGAGCCATGAGCTTGACGGCCCTTGATAATGAATTTCCAGGAGTCAGCGGCTGCCATGAAAGCCCCCTCTCTGTAGGCAATGAGTCCATTAGGCGCGTTAGTGACATGCAGACCAAAGATAACATCGGGCTTATTAAGCTCCCATACGCCTTCCTTCAGCATTAGTTTGGCACCACCCTCCTCGCCTACTGGAGCGCCCTCTTCTGCAGGCTGAAATATAAACATGACACTGCCTGAAAGTTCATTACGAACAGAGGCTAAGAACTCGGCTACACCCATTAGAATAGCAACGTGAGCATCATGCCCACAGGCATGCATCACGCCGACATTTTGACCGTTATAGGTATCAGTTTGTTGGGACGCAAATGGTAAGCCGGTCATTTCAGTGACAGGAAGGGCGTCCATATCGGCTCTTAGCGCCACCATAGGACCTGGTTTGGCGCCTTTAAGGATTGCAACTACTCCGGTGTGGGCTATCCCTGTCTGAACCTCAAGCCCTAGGCCTCTAAGATGTGCCTCAACCTTCTTCGCAGTTTTGAATTCTCTGTTGGATAGCTCTGGAAATTGATGTAAATCATGCCGCCACTCTATAACCTTTTTCATCAACGGCTCTAGGTTACTCTCGAGTTGATCTTGCAGTTGCTGGGTATTAGCAGCCGTAAAGGGAATAGCAAAAAGACAAAGTAAAAAGCTAAATATTTTTGTTTTTATCTGCATCGTTCAACATCCTTATCTTGAGTTTAATCGAGTACATTTATTACAAACCTTACTCTTAGACGTCCTATAGTAATGACCAATGGGAAATCTGATTAGGCCAATCTGACATCGTTGTGTGCAGAAACGGTAAGCTTGAGAGAATATCCTTATCTGCAGTTTAATCGAGTACCCTTATCACAAACCTTACTCTACATTGTGATAAATGCTTTGCACATCATCTAGATCATTTAGCATCGCGGTAAATGTTTCAAATGTTTCAATATCATCCCCAGCCAGTGGTGCTGTATTCTGAGCAATAAACTGAATTTCATCCACTTCGTACTCTATCTCACCAAAGGCTTCGCTCAACGCTTTCTTGGCTTTAAATGACTCTGTATGCGGGGCAAAGACCGTTAACATACCCTCTTCATTTTCAATATCCACAACATCAACATCATCCATTAACAATATATCTAAGACGGCCTCTTCGTCCTGGCCTGAAAACATTAAAATAGTTAAGTGGTCAAACATATGGCTCACAGAGCCCTGAGTCCCGATTTTGGTTTTGGTTTTGCTAAAGCACAAGCGGACGTCGTTAAAAGTACGACTTGGATTGTCCGTTAAACATTCGATGATCACCATGCAGTTGCCCGGTCCGTAACCTTCGTAACGCGCCAGCTCAAAGTTCTCCCCTGCGCCACCTTTTGCTTTCTCAATGGCTTTTTCGATGACATGGGACGGCACTTGATCTTTTTTAGCCCGCTCGATGAGACTACGTAGGCTTAAATTACCTGTAGGATCTAATCCTCCGGCCTTGGCAACTACATAGATTTCGCGACCATATTTGCTATAAACCTTTGCTTTGGCATCGGATGTTTTCGCCATGGAGTCTTTGCGGTTTTGGTAGGCTCTACCCATTATAAAATCCAATCTAGACAATAAAAAAATCTATTCTACAACAGCCTAGGCACTCGAGTATTGATTTTGAGGTGAAAACATTACTGAGTCCAAAGTGACAGTATTTGATAGCGGCTTTAATCTTAAGCACTCAATCGCGCTCTACTCTGTCTTAGTTACAGATAACAGTGCCGGTTTAGCCTCTGTCAAAGACGGCTATACAGAACCCTTTAGCGGGTGAGGCACACGCATAAACAACAGGCTCGGAATTTTATGCTACTATTCAATTTCAAATAGAAAAAATAATAACTTAAGAGGCAAAATCATGAAAAAGATATTATTCGTATTGATAGCATTATTTTCAGTATTTACATTCGCGCAGGATTCATACAAGCACGAGCCTGTAGCCAATAAAGCTGAGTATTATGCCGGTACATACAACGCTAGAAAGGATATGGGAGACCTACTTCAGTGGGCTGCCAAGTTTGAAGAGTGGCAAGCTAAATCTGGACTTTATGACAGCATGTCTACCTCACTCTTAGTGCCTTATTTTATTCAAAACATGGCAGCCGCCGATGTAGTTTGGTTGAATATATGGCCCTCACCGACAGCACAGTATGCCGGGCTCGAAAACTGGCTAACAAATGGTGGAGAGCTGACTAGTAAATTGCCCGTCACAAATTCGCAGGTCATCGACACATGGCAGTGGCCTATCTCCGCACCTGAGGGCGAAGGGACCATCGGTATGGTTAGATACTCCAACTGTACGCTAAAGGAAGGCGTTTCAGAGATGCAAGCATTTAATGCTTATAAAGATTTTGCCATAGCCGCAAAGGAAAAAGGCGACAACTTAGGCAGAAAGATGATATTCCCAGCGGCTGGTGGCACACAAGGTGATTATGATTACGTTTATTCCTTGTATGCGAACAAGATATCACAGTTAGGTGTATCCGCGGATCTATACTGGGCGGAAATCAACGGCTCAGATGAAGACCTGGCGCTCAATGAGTTAGTAGATTCCTGCACAAACTCTAGGATGTATTCCGTTATGGACCTCAAAACAGCTAAAAACTAGCGGTTATACCGTTGGAATAAAAAAGCCCCAAAACTGTAGTTGGTTTTGGGGCTTTTTGTTGTGAGGGCATTAACTATCTTACGACCAATATCAGTTGTTATTTAATACTTCTGTAATATAGGTTAACGTTACTCAAAATATATTTGCCATAATTGAGGAACAGTTTATGACTTTCAAAAAATTACTCCCTTTTATTCTAGGGATATTTATCTCAACTTCAGCTATTGCCTCAGACTTCAATGATGGTATTGATAAAATATTCTCTAGTGTTGTGAATCAAAACACCCCTGGTTGTAATGTAGGAGTAATCAAGGATGGAGCGTTTATTCATAAAACTGGTTATGGTCTAGCAAATCTAGAACTAGATGTACCATTGAACGGTAACCAAGTGCACCGAATGGCATCCGTGTCAAAGCAGTTTACCGCGATGGCAGTATTGTTACTGGCAGAGGAAGAAAAAATAGATCTCGACGCAGATATTCGCACTTACCTGACAGATCTTAAAGAGTATAACGAAGTAATTACAGTCCGCTCCATGCTCGGTCATTATAGTGGTATGGGGGATTATGACTTAATAGCGGGCTCATATGAGGGTGACAAAGCAAAAGGAAGTATTGATCTTAAGTCTGTGGCTGGTGGGGACTTTCGTTTAGGTAATGAAGATTACCTAACTATTAGTGAGTTTTATAGTGTGGTTAAAACTGTGCCACTTGCTTTAAAACCTAATCAGAAATTTCAATATAGTAATCTTGCTTATTTCTTGCTCTCGATGCTGGTGGAAGAAGTGTCGGGTAAAAGTCTGCGTGACTACTCTGATGATAAAATATTTAGACCACTTGGCATGACCAGTACATTTTTTAGTGATGATCCGGTAGAAATAGTAAAAAATCGCGCTGTAGGCTATAACAAAAATAATGTCGGTAACTATATCACTGATATGACCAACTTATTCTGGGTCGGTGATGGTGGTTTACATACCAATCTAGACGATTTACTTAAATGGGATCAGAATTTTTATGCCCCCAAAGTTGGCAAAAATCCAGAAAAACTCATAGAGCTTATGAATATGCAAAATAGTAGTCACAATAGCGATAGTTTTACCTATGCGAATGGTCAATTCGTGGGTGAAATCCTTGAGCGTAAGTCATATGGCCACTCAGGTGGTTGGCTTGGAACCTCTACATATTATGTACGTTTTCCAGATGAGAAGTTCTCGTTAGCATTGATGTGTAATGATGTCAGCTTAGAAACAAGCAACATTAGAGACGATATTTTCAAAGTCTATTTTAATAGAAAATAGGCCTAGAGCTGCTGTCAATTTATGCTACCAGTAGATTTTTATTGGCTTTAGAGTTAACAGCGCATAAGCTTATCTTATGAAAAAAAAGCCCCAAAACTGTAGTTGATTTTGGGGCTTTTTGTTGTGAGGGCATTAACTATCTTACGGCCAATATCAGTCGTTATTTAAATGACGCGCCAGAGACTGGTGAAAATTAACGATCGCCTTTTCAAAATGACCGAACGTAAAATGACTATTTGCGTTACTACCTGCTGACGCTTGGATAGCACAGGCAACTGCGCGATCTTCATCCTGACCTGATTCATTTACAAAAATCGCATCCCGCTTGGCCTCGTCAACGGTGATTTTTTGCCCATCCGCCCCTTTATTGACCATACGGTACACAACCCACTGTGATTGGGTTGGGCTTAAGGGCTCTAGAATCACCAAGCTGGTATGCTTTGACAGCACAGCAACACTGGCATTGGGAAAGAGCAGATAAACTGAGGTGACCAGGCCATCGATACGACGCTTCTCCGGCGCTACATTTCGTAACTTTTCGATGCGCCGAAAGGGAAATATGACTCGTGAATTAGACCCGAAATTTTCAACAAGAGTCACGTTATCCAAACCATAGGGATAAAAAGTCTCTTTGTGCAGTGACTTAATATGATAGCCCTCCATCAGCGTCTCAGTAAGCAGCTTCCAATTTGCCTGGTCGGTCAAATTGCCCTGCTCAAACATCTCTTGCTCTGGGGTAAAATAGTCAAGGCTATTCTCCAGTATTTCAGGAGTAATCTGACCCTCTTGCATAACATAAACGATGCCGCCTTGTTCCATTGCACTAACTTCAACTAAGCCATGCTCAGCTGGGTTAACACCAGGAAAGCCCTCTTGGCCAGGAATCTTTTTGAGATTACCCTCAAGGTTATAGGTCCAAGCGTGATAGGGGCAGACAAACGAGCGGGCACAGCCACTGCCATTGGCAACCTGCATGCCACGATGTCGGCAGGCATTAATAAACGCTCGAACGGTGCCATCAATCCCTCGGACTACCACCAAGGGCGTTCCTGCGGCTTTACGGGCAATGTAGCTGCCCTTTTTAGGTAACGCTACTGACGGGCAATAAGGCACAGGAAGGCGCTTTAAAAGCGCTATTTCGGCGTCAAATCGCTGTTGCGACTGATAATGCTCAACAGGCTCTCTCCAGACCGTATCCCCAAGGTCTGTTGTGCAGTTATCTATATGACTGAAGATCCGCTTTATAACCTCTTGGTCATTGAGTAGGCGGGGCTGTCCGTTCGACACATTCATAGAGTAAACATTTTTTATTAGTTTTTGTTAACGTATAAGAAAAGTCGCTCGATTACAACTCTCAATCTACTGCCATCTAAAACGAAAAAAGCCCCCGCACTTACGTGCGAGGGATTTGTCTTTTTATGGAGCCTAACTCGATCGCGCCGCCGAACTTCAGCAGTCCAGCATTTTGACAAAAAAGTATCACAGCAAAGCCGACATCAATGACCCTAAATGCGCCTCAATATCTACCGCAGTTGTCCGGGTCGCATCCGGCGCAACTACACTTCATGTCTCCTAGGCACCCTAATGTTGTGTCATATAGTGAATTGGCGAGGACCAAGCTCTTTCCTGAACAGTGGTAGCCAGGTCAGGCCGTGGAGCGACACCTTCACGAATAGCATCCCAGGTTGACCAGCGGCAGGTTGGGTTTTCAAGCACACGGGCATAATAAAATGCACTTTGATCTGCCTTAAAGTTTGGATCATGCCAAAGGGTAGATAATTGTGCTGCGCCCGTTTCAGGATTAATCGAACAATCAGAAATATCTACCCTAGCACCATTATCAGGGCAACGGTTTGTATCTTCGTTCACCTCTGCGCCATTTGCGCAGGCAATATCAATGACATCCTCATGAGTAGTGCCATCGGTATCAACCCAGCCTTTGATGATTTGAAGGCGTTGTAACGGTGCATTGTCAGAATCAGCTGACGCCATCACTAAAAATCCGGGTGACTCCATACCTTGCAGCGCATCATCTTTTGCCAAAAGAGTACCTCCCATACTGACTCCTTTTGCATAAGCCTGCTCGATGCCATCTGCCACCGTGAGCATACTTTTATCAAAGCCGTAACCCGCGAAAAGCCGGATTCTTAATCGAGGCCCAGAGGTTGCAAACACTTCCTTTCGCCGGAAGGCGCTATAAAGAGATTCTCTGGTATTTTCCTCTGCCCATACGGCAGCTAAACCAGAAGCTCCAAATGTAGGCACAGCTCCACCAGCATAGACGTCACCATCAATCTTGACATATAAACTTTTACCTAATGGCGTGGGCCTTACCGCTGCCATTATTTTATTACCATAATAAGCAACTTGACCATTGACTCCCTTTATTGGAGTAGACCCGCGTTGCTCAGGGAAGCTAGACATTATGCCAAGCTTAGAAACGAATGCTGCCTCATTATTCTGACTGGCCGCTGAATGAGTGTCACTAGAGCCAATAAAGCCAAACTGATAGGGATTCCCAATTCCTTGTTTCTTAAGGGACAGGCCATTTAATAGAGCTTGACGCACATAAGAGCCATCGACTTGACTCAGAGCGCCTGACGCAACCCTGTAAGGCATAATTTCAAAGCCAGCCCATTCATCACGTGTCGATAAAATAGGATGTGTTTCAGATGTTCCTTTTATTTGAGTTATCTCCACAAGTGGCTCATTTCTAATGCGTGTTTGTGCATAAGTCTCATCAAAGGGATTGTCATTCCAGTCAGTTACTTTGAACATTTCCCCATTTGAGCCATTTGAGTTATGAGGTATAGCCAAACTTTCAACGCCCTTACTTCTAAGCTCGTCCATCCAACTCCAGAGGTCCTCTGGGTTAGTCGAGTGAGCGCGAGAGAATGGCTCACGTGGCAGAAGATCTGTTCCCTTAAAGATAACGTTTCGATGTAAATTCCCCATATCGGAGCTAGACGTCGTATATTCATAAGCAGCAAAAGTGGTAAAACGTCCGGGATTGTTGAACTGGTCAGCAGCATCAATTGTATCTTCCCAAGCACTTCTCACCACGCCAAGAACTTCTTCCCTATCCAAACTTCCATCACCAATACCTTTGGTGGCATCCGGTATAAAACCTGAGAATGTCAGTAAACGCTTCATTCTACTCATTACATCTGTGCCAAAGTTTTCGGGGGCATTTAAGTCATGATATGGCTCTGCGAATTCGGTTTTCGAGAAAGTCGTAGATTTTTCTGCGGCGGCTTTTACCAAACCTAAGAACATAGCATGATCGGTGACAGCGTAAAAATCCATCGGCTTAGTTAGCTGCATATCAAAGCCCGCGGGGTTTTTGATAGCCTCCCCTTTCGCAAACCGATAAGCATCATAGGGTGTCGCCAGAGTTCCGAACGCATAGCCATCGAAGGAGTACCCAGTATGTACATGCAGATCACCATAATAGGCATTTCGCTCCTGACCTGAGTCAAGTGGATCGATAGCACTGGTGTCAGTCGTAGCTGTACGCTCTAACAATTTGGTCTCAGTTTCAAAGAGCCGATTTCGACCGCCTAAAATATCACCATAGGTCGCTTTTAACTGTTC
>Ga0308012_10001023_pt1 | contig 15642 bp, 13 predicted proteins | sample Neamet179_FD_203133 | JGI IMG/M metagenome (GOLD analysis project Ga0308012, IMG submission 203133) | Marine microbial communities from water near the shore, Antarctic Ocean - #179 | ecosystem: Environmental > Aquatic > Marine > Unclassified | place: Southern Ocean | collected 2014-07-25 | reverse complement strand
CAAATATTACAAGATCGTTTGGCAGTTGTAGAAGGCGGAATTGGAGCTGTCGTTTTTGCTTCTGGAACCGCAGCAATTTCTACAGGTTTATTAACGCTTTTAAAAGCAGGAGATCATATTGTTGCTTCTAGCAGTTTATATGGCGGAACGTACAATTTATTAAGTGTAACCTTACCAAGATTCGGAATTACAACTACGTTTGTAGATGCCTCAAATCCTGATAATTTTGAAGCTGCAATTCAAGAGAATACAAGAGCCTTTTTTGTCGAATCTTTAGGGAATCCGAAGTTAGATGTGTTAGATTTAGAAGCAATTTCTACACATGCTAAAAAAGCAGAAGTCCCTTTTATTGTTGACAATACGGTTGCAACTCCTGTTTTACTAAACCCGATTAAATACGGCGCAGATATTGTAATTCATTCTCTTACAAAATATATTGGTGGACAAGGAACTTCTTTAGGGGGCGCAATTGTAGATGCCGGAACTTTTAATTGGGCAAACGGTAAATTTCCTGAATTTACAGAGCCTTCTGCAGGATATCATGGTTTAAAATACCACGAAACTTTAGGTGCTGCATCGTATACTTTTAAATTAATTTTAGAAGGGTTACGTGATTTTGGAGGTGCTTTAAGTCCGACAAATGCATTTAATATTATTCAAGGTTTAGAAACGTTGCCAATTAGAATAAAACAACATTCTATAAATGCATTCGCATTGGCAAAATGGTTAGAAGAGCAAGATGAAGTGGCTTGGGTAAATTACCCTGGTTTAGAAAGTAGTAAATACAATTCTTTAGCAAAAAAATATTTACCTAAAGGACAAAGTGGATTAGTAACTTTTGGTGTAAAAGGAGGGTTTGAAGTTGCAAAAACAATCGCAGATAACACAAAATTATTTTCTTTATTGGCAAATATTGGTGATACAAAATCACTAATTATTCACCCTGCGAGTACAACACACCAACAATTAAATGCCGAAGCTCAAGAAAATGCAGGCGTTTCTCAAGACTTAATTAGACTGTCTGTTGGGATCGAAGATCTAGCAGATTTAAAAGCAGATTTAAAAGCCGCTTTTAAAGAAGTAAATGAAATCGTTTTACAATAAAAAGCTAACAAATAAAAACAATAATTATGAGTGATTTAATATTTAGTGTTAAAGGCAAAAGTAATTCAGCTACACAGTTTATAGCAAAAACAAGACAGTTTCAATTAACGATAGATGAGCCAGATGGATTAGGAGGTACTGATGAAGGTGCAAATCCTGTTGAATATATTTTGGCTGGTTTGGCAGGATGCTTAAATGTAGTTGGACATATTGTAGCGAAAGAATTAGGTTTCACAATAGATAAATTAAAAATTGAAGTTGTAGGGAACATCAATCCAGATCGGTTATTTGGAGTTTCTGATGATGAAAGAGCAGGTTTTAAGAAGATTGATTTAAAACTAATTCCTGAAACAGACGCACCTATTGATACATTGGTAAAATGGCTAAAGATCGTTCAAGATAGATGTCCTGTAAAAGACAATTTAATGAATATTACGCCTATCGCTATTAGTGTCGTAAAACAGTATGTTCCAGAATTATAAAACGAATGTCTCCTTGAGCGCAGTCGAAAGGTGTTTTTACCTTTTGTTATTCATGAGTTCTCGACTGCGCTCGAACAGACAAAAATTAAAATTGATTCATAGATTTGAAAAATCAACTACAACATTTAAAAATTAATAATTTCACCACAGAATTGGGTGCTTTTGTTCCTCAACAGAATTTAAGCTACCAAGTTTTTGGTCAAGAATTAGGAAGGGCACCGATTGTTTTAGTAAATCATGCATTAACAGGTAACAGTGATGTTGCTGGTGAAAATGGTTGGTGGAAAGAGGTTATTGGAACTGAAAAAACAATTGATACGAATACCTATACAATTTTAGCTTTTAATATTCCTGGAAACAGTTTTGATGGTTTTTTAATTGAAAATTATAAAGATTTTATAGCAAGAGATGTTGCAAGAGTTTTTTTAGAAGGATTACATCAATTAAAAATAACACAATTATTTGCTTTAATTGGTGGGTCTTTAGGAGGCGGAATTGCTTGGGAAATGATGCTGTTAAACACAACGTTGACAAAACATTTTATACCTGTAGCAACCGATTGGAAATCTACCGATTGGTTAATTGCCAATTGCCAAATTCAAGAACAATTTTTGGTAAATTCAAGAAACCCTGTTCATGACGCACGTATGCATGCCATGTTGTGTTACAGAACTCCAGCCTCTTTTAAAGAACGTTTTCAACGAACTAAAAATGATACATTAAAAATATTTAATGTAGAAAGTTGGTTGTTGCATCATGGAAATAAATTACAAGAACGCTATCAATTATCTTCTTATAAGTTGATGAATCAATTATTAAAAACAATTGATGTAACAAATAATGGTCAAAAGAACATTGAAACTTTAGATTCAATTACAGCTGATATTCACATCATTGGTGTTGATTCTGATTTGTTTTTTACTGCGGAAGAAAATAGAGATACACACAAAAAGTTAGCATTAACGAAAGAAAATGTTACCTATTATGAAATAAACTCTGTGCATGGTCATGATGCATTTTTAATCGAACATGAACAACTACAGACAATTATTGAACCTATTTTCAATAAAAATTATAGAAAGAAAAAAATGAAGGTAATTAAGTTTGGAGGAAAATCTTTAGCCAACGGAAAAGGCTTGGAGAATACGATAGAAATTATTCGAAATAAATATAACAACAACGAAAAAATAACAGTTGTTGCTTCTGCTAGAGGGAATTCTACAAACGAATTAGAAACTATCTTAAAGAAAGCTACAGCAAAAAAAGCATACAAAAAGAAGTTTGAAGCGTTTAAAGAATATCAACAAGCACCAAATCGTTCTGTTGATTTTTCTCAAGAATTCTCAAAATTAGAAACCATTTTTGAAGGTGTTTCTTTATTGGGTGATTATAGTCAGAAAATTAAAGATTCCGTTTTAGCACAAGGAGAATTAATCTCCGTAAAACTTTTGGCGAGTTTGTTAGAGAAAGAACATATTTCTGCAAAGGCAACAGATGCTAGAACTTTAATTATTACGGATGAAAATTTTGGAAATGCACAACCAATTACATCCATCTCTAAAGAGAATGTAATTGCATATTATAAGAAAAATAAAGATACAATTAACATTGTAACTGGTTTTATTTCATCAAACAAAAAAGGGGAAACGACAACTTTAGGGAGAAATGGAAGCAATTATACAGCAGCTTTATTAGCCAATTTTTTAGATGCTGATGAGTTGCAAAATTACACGCACGTTAGCGGAATTTTCACTGCAAATCCAGATTTGGTTGCAGATGCAAAAAAGATTGAACAACTATCTTTTTCTGAAGCCAACGAATTAGCCAATTTCGGAGCAACTATTTTACATGCAAAAACCATTATTCCGTTATTAGAAAAGAACATCAATCTTCGGATTTTAAACACGTTTAATAAAGAAGATAAAGGAACTTTAATTACATCAGAATCCTCAACAAAAGGAATCAAATCTATTTCTACAATTAACAATGTTGCACTGCTAAATTTTGAGGGTAGAGGTTTGTTGGGAAAAGTAGGTGTTGATGCGCGTATTTTTAAAACGTTAAGTGATAAAGATATTAGTATAAGTATTATTTCTCAAGGTTCTTCAGAAAGAGGAATCGGCTTAATTATTGATGCTGATAGCGCTCAGGAAGCAGTTGTTGCATTAGAAAGAGAGTTTGAAAATGATTTTTATTCACAAGATGTTAATCGTATTTCTATCGTTGATAATGTTGCTGTAATTTCAATAATCGGTCAAGATTTAAGCGAGTTTCATTTGCCTTATAATGCATTGATTAAAAATCAAATTGTACCCGTTTTATTTAACAATACGGTTACTGGAAAAAACGTGAGTTTGGTGGTTCAAAAAGACCAATTGCACAAAGCAGTAAATGTTATTCATGGTCAAGTTTTTGGAGTTGCCAAAAAAATAAATATTGCCATTTTTGGAAAAGGTTTAGTTGGCGGAACATTAATAGATCAAATAATAGAAAATACACAATCAGTTTTAGAAAGAAGAAAAATTCAACTCAATGTTTTTGCAGTTTCAAACTCTAAAAAAGTGTTGCTACATAAAAACGGAGTTTCTAAAAATTGGGAAAAGGAGCTATTAGAAAACGGAGAGGATAATGTGTCTGTGGATGCTATTATTACATTCGCGAAGGCACATCATTTTGAAAATTTAATTGCTGTTGATAACACTGCAAGCGTAAATTTTGTACGTAATTATATTCCTTTTATTGAAGCTGGTTTCGATTTGGTTTCTTGTAATAAAATTGCAAATACCTTATCTTTTGATTTTTACAAACAAGTAAGAGCAAAATTAAAAGAACATAAAAAACAATATTTGTACGAAACGAATGTTGGAGCAGGTTTGCCTTTAATTGATACCATTCGATTATTGCATGAATCTGGAGAAAATATCACAAAAATTAGAGGTGTTTTTTCAGGGTCATTAAGCTATTTATTTAATAATTTTTCTACTAAAGATGTTCCTTTTTCAGAAGTGTTGCAAGAAGCAATTGACAAAGGATTTACAGAACCAGACCCAAGAGAAGATTTAGGAGGGAATGATGTTGCTAGAAAATTACTAATTTTAGCAAGAGAATTAGATTTAGAAAATGAATTGACAGAAGTGACTGTCAAAAATTTAATTCCAGAAAACTTAAGAGACACTTCTGTTGATGAATTTTTAGGGGATTTAGAGTTGTTAAATGAAGAATATCAAACCTTAAAAGAGCATCAAAAACCAAATCACGTTTTACGTTATATTGGTGAATTGAGTGGTGATTTATCCAAAGAAAAAGGGAACTTAGAAGTAAAATTAGTTTCCATACCAGAAAGTACTCCTTTAGGTTCATTAAAAGGTTCTGATGCAATTTTTGAAATTTACACAGAATCTTATGGTGATCAACCTATTGTAATTCAAGGCGCAGGTGCAGGCGCAAGTGTAACTGCAAGAGGCGTTTTCGGAGATATTTTAAGATTGGCGAAACATAATAATTAACACGTAGTGTCATACTGAACTTGTTTCAGTATCTCACTGAATTAAGGTCTCAATGGTTTTTTAAAAAAAATAAAAGAGACAAGAACTAAGAGAATAGCATAAAATTTTCAATCATTAAATCATTCAATAAAGATGGAAAAACATTTCGAAACAGCAGCAATTAGAACTCAAACTGAAAGAACTCAATTTAAAGAACATTCTACACCTTTATATGTAACGTCAAGTTTTGTTTTTGACGATGCTGAAGACATGCGTTCATCATTCGCAGAAGAAAAAGAATGTAATTTATACAGCCGATTTACAAATCCAAATACAACTGAATTTGTAGATAAAATTGTAATTATGGAAGGTGCAGAAGCTGGTTATGCTTTTGCAACCGGAATGGCAGCTATTTTTTCAACATTTGCCGCGTTGTTAAATGCTGGAGATCATGTGGTTTCTTGTCGTTCAGTTTTTGGTTCTACACACAGCATGTTTACGAATTTTTTACCAAAATGGAATATCGAAACTTCTTATTTTAAAGTAAATGAAGTTGATTTGGTAGAAAGTTTAATTCAACCAAATACAAAGATTTTATATATCGAAACCCCAACAAATCCTGCAGTAGATATTTTAGATTTAGAGGTAATGGGCAAGATTGCCAAAAAACATAATCTAATTTTTATTGTAGATAATTGTTTTGCAACACCTTATGTGCAGCAACCAATTAAATTCGGTGCAGATTTAGTAATTCATTCAGCAACTAAATTAATCGATGGTCAAGGAAGAGTATTAGGCGGTGTAACAGTTGGTAGCAAAGAATTGATGCGTGAAATATATCTTTTCGCAAGAAATACTGGTCCAGCAATGTCTCCTTTTAACGCTTGGGTTTTATCAAAAAGTTTAGAAACATTAGCAATTAGAGTAGAAAAACATGCAGAAAATGCTTTAAAAGTAGCAACCTTTTTAGAGGGAAATAAGCATGTTAAATTGGTGAAATATCCGTTTTTGAAATCTCACCCTCAATATGAAGTTGCTAAAAATCAAATGAAATTAGGGGGAAATATTGTTGCTTTCGAAATTAAAGGCGGAATTAATGCCGGAAGAAAATTTTTAGACAACATAAAAATGTGTTCTTTATCAGCAAATTTAGGAGACACAAGAACGATTGTTACACATCCATCATCAACAACTCACGGGCGTTTATCTGAAGAAGATAGATTAGAAGTTGGTATTACAGATGGTTTGGTTCGCGTTTCTGCAGGATTAGAAAATGTAGAAGATATTATTAAAGATATTGAGCAAGCATTAGATGCTAAATAAGACCATTTCAATAGATTAAAGCATTAAAATAAAATAAGACACGAATTTTCACAAACAGAAAAATCTAAATATCTTTCTATTTGTGAAAATATTTTAAAGCAAAATTGCCTGTTGCAAGGAAATTTTACTAATTTTAAGTGTGCTTTGCTCATTTATTTGTGTCCAATAAACCTTAATACGTTTATTCTACCATTTTAAAGTAGATCTGTTATTATTACATTAAATTATGTAGTTTTGTTTTATGCTCTCAAAGAAAACAAAATACGGAATTAAAGCACTTACTTATTTAGCGAAACTAGAAGATAGAATTCCTGTATCAATTGCTACAATTTCCAAAAGTGAAAACATTTCTTTAAAGTTTTTAGAAAGCATTCTTTTAACGCTTCGTAAAAACGGATTTTTAGGTTCAAAAAAAGGAAAAGGTGGAGGTTATTATTTACTAAAAGAGCCTAAAGACATACAAATGACTTCTGTGATGAGAGTTCTAGAAGGACCAATTGCAATGATCCCTTGTGTAAGTTTAAATTTTTATGAAAAGTGTGCAGATTGTCCAGATGAAAATGCTTGTGCTGTTCATAATCTAATGATTCAAGTTCGAGATAGTACACTAAAAATTTTCAGAAATACAACATTGGCAGATTTAACCACTAATCAATCATAGATTATTTATAATTGAAAAAATTGCCATAATTCAGATGAAAAAAAACGTATTTCTCTTTTTAATTTTAGTATCCTCCTTTCCTGTTTTTAGTCAAGAAGAAGGAAGTGAAAAAACAAAGTTCACCAAATTTTTATCAAAATCGTATTACAGTATAAATTTTGGTGGTGTTTTTTATCCGTTTTCAAACGACAATCTAATTGATGGGTTTGCAACAGAAACCTTTAGTAGAAATTGGTTTTCTGGAAGACTTTTATTAGGCCATAAATTAACTGATGATTTGTCAGTTCAATTCGGAACAATGAGGCCCGCTTCTTGGTTTAAGTACGATAATGTTAACAACATTGGTTATGATAGAAGTGTTTGGATAAATGCGTGGTCTTTGTCACTTAAAAAAGATTTTAAACTCCATGATAATACTTCTTTTTATGCAGAAGCAGGAATCGCAAATTTAACTAGATTTGGGTTTTCTATAAATGATCAGGTTATTTATGAAGATGCCCATTTTGCAAGCTTACTATATGGATTTGGTGTGCAACACAGATTAAGTGATAAGTGGAGATTGTCTTTAAACGGTACATTTTTACCAAAATCTACGAAGCACAATCAACCTTCAATTTCACAAGTATCTTTAGGTTTTGAGTTTCATTTACAACAAGTAGAGGATGCAAAAGCCAAAGAATATGCAAATAATGGTTATTTCTTTCCAAACAATATTTTACAAGTCAGTTATGGTACAAGTGCAATTGGTTTTGGAGTAAATCGTTTTTTTGGGATGAGCTTAAAAGTGGGTGATTTTGAGAGTTTTGGAATTCCTATTTTTTGGGTTGGTAAAGTAAAAGCAAAACACACATTGTCAGTTACATACCAAAGATTAATTTTTAGAACAGAAAAAATTTTCTCTCTAGATTGGGGAGCAAGTGTAACCGCTTTTCAATCAGAATTAACAAACGAAAACGTATTTGCTTTTTCAATTTTCCCAACCTTACGTTTTTACATTCTAAGAAAAAAAGGTTTTGATTTTTACGCAAACTATTCTATAATTGGTCCAACATTTTTAACAATAAGTGATATTGATGGTTTAAAGAGTGGACCGAAAATTACGTATCAAGACACGATGGGTTTTGGTGTTTTCTTTGGAAAAGAAAGAAAATATAACTTCGAATTACGAATCATGCACTATTCAAATGGAAACATTTTTACTAGAAATGATGGTGTTGCAATTCCTCTTCAATTTACATTAGGTAAAACATTTTAAATACTTCTTAAAATATTGAAGTATTCATAGTTTTTCTATTCATTCCTTATTAATCTAGTAATTCTATAGGTTAAACATATTTTTTAATATTTTTCTACACCTTTTAGCACATAAATGATGTATGTTTGCATTCCCTACTGAATAAGTAGGGTAATAAAATTATTTAATTATTATGATTGCAGATCAAATGCTTTTCAGTAAAAAAATAGCAAATCACAGTTTTGAAGAAGATAAAATTTCTGAAAGACCACTAAGAAGTATTGCAAAAGCTTTAAGCTGGAGAGTCGTTGGAACCTTAGATACGTTGATCGTATCATATGCTTTAACAGGGAAAATTGGACTGGCAACTTCAATTGCATCTATAGATTTTTTAACAAAACTAATATTGTATTTCTTTCATGAAAGAATCTGGAATAAAATAAAATGGGGAAAATAGAGCATATGAATTTAGAAGAAATAAATAAACAATTACAAGGTAAAAGCCCTTCAGAAATAATTTCTTGGGCAATCTCTATTGCAGAAAAACCTGTAATAACGACGAACTTTAGACCTTATGAAGTGGCTATTTTAAATGCAGTTACAGAAGTGCAGAAAGACATTAAAGTAATTTGGTGCGATACGGGTTATAATACTGTACAAACATATAAACATGCAGAATATATCATCAAAAAACTGAATTTAAACATTCATTTATATACACCAAAGCAAACTGTTGCACATAGAAATGTGGTTTTAGGAGTTCCATCAATTGAAGATCCAAAACATGTAACTTTTACAGAGCAGGTGAAATTAGAACCATTTACTAGAGCAATGGCAGCTCATCAGCCAGATGTGTGGTTTACGAACTTGAGAAAAGGTCAGACTGCATTTAGAAATAGTATTGATATTGTTTCTCAAAGTAAAGACGGAACACTAAAAGTGAGTCCGTTTTACAATTGGACAGACTCAGAGTTAGACAGGTATTTAGTCGAGAAGGATTTGCCAAATGAGTTTACATATTTTGATCCTACAAAAGTAGAAAGTAATAGAGAATGTGGTTTACATATCTAAAAGACATAATTATGAATCAAAGAACAATACAAGTAGATGCTTTAGAAAGTGAAGCAATTTATATTTTTAGAGAAGTAGTCGCGCAATTCGAAAAACCTGTGTTGCTTTTTTCTGGTGGAAAAGACAGTATAACTTTGGTGCGTTTAGCTCAAAAAGCGTTTTTTCCTGCAAAAATTCCTTTTCCATTAATGCACATAGACACAGGTCATAATTTTCCTGAAACTGTCGAATTTAGAGATCGTTTAGTAAAAGAATTAGGCGTTGATTTAATTGTCAGAAATGTGCAAGATAATATTGATAGTGGTCGTGTAAAAGAAGAAACAGGTAGATATGCAAGTAGAAATATGTTGCAAACAGAAACCCTTTTAGATGCTATTGAAGAATTTGGTTTCGATGCGTGTATTGGTGGAGCAAGAAGAGATGAAGAAAAAGCGAGAGCTAAAGAAAGAATTTTTTCTGTAAGAGATGATTTTGGTCAATGGGATGAAAAAAACCAACGTCCAGAAGTATTTGATATGTTAAATGGAAAGATAGATTTAGGTCAGAATGTACGTGTATTTCCAATTTCTAATTGGACAGAATTAGACGTCTGGTCTTATATAAAAGAAGAGAATATCGAAATTCCTTCCATTTATTTTGCACATAAAAGAAGAACTTTTTTGAGAGACGGTTTAATTTGGTCAGCTGATGATGCCGTTGTTTATAGAGATGAAGAAGAAGAGGTTATAGAAAGAATGGTTCGTTTTCGAACCGTTGGAGATATGAGTTGTACAGCAGCAGTGTTATCTGAAGCCGTAGATATTGCAAAAGTTGTAGAAGAAATTAGAGATTCTTCAATTTCAGAAAGAGGCGCAAGAATAGATGACAAACGCTCTGAAGCTGCAATGGAAAAAAGAAAGCAACAAGGGTATTTTTAGAATTTTATCTTTAGCTATTGGCTGTTTGCCTTTAGCAAAACAAAAATGAATACAAATTGAGCTAAAAGCCAAAGGGCAATAGCCAACAGCTAATAAAAAAATGAAAGTATTAAAAATAGCAACAGCAGGAAGTGTAGATGATGGTAAAAGTACCTTAATTGGGCGTATTTTATATGATACAAAATCATTAACAGACGATAAATTAGAAGCAATTGAAGAAAAAAGTAGACAACGTGGTTTTGACTATTTAGATTTTTCTTTAGCCACTGATGGTTTAGTTGCAGAACGTGAACAGGGAATTACAATTGATGTTGCTCATATTTACTTTTCAACTAGAAAAAAGAGTTTCATAATTGCAGATACTCCGGGTCATATAGAATACACAAGAAATATGGTAACAGGTGCTTCTACAGCACAAGCTTCTATTGTTTTAATAGATGCTAGAAATGGTGTTGTAGAACAAACGTATCGTCATTTTTTTATCAATAATTTATTGCGAATTAAAGATGTTGTAATTGCGATAAATAAAATGGATTTAGTTGATTTTTCTGAAGAGAAGTACAATGTTATCAAAGGAGAAATCGAATATTTAGCAAGTAAAAGCGAATATAAAAATCAGAATTTAACGTTTATTCCATTATCTGCTTTACAGGGAGATAATGTCGTTACAAAATCTGAAAAAATGTCTTGGTATAAAGGCGAAACATTGTTACATCACTTAGAAAAATTAGATACAGAAGATATCAATGAAGTGTCGCAAGTTCGTTTTCCTGTACAAACAGTAATTAGACCAAAAACAGATGAATATCATGATTTTAGAGGATATGCTGGTAAAATTTATGGAGGCGATTTTGAAATTGGAGATGCTGTTACCGTTTTACCATCATTAACAAAATCAACCATAAAAAGTATTCATTTTTTTGATAAAGAGTTTGCAAGAGCAAAAAACGGGAGTTCAGTTACAATTACATTAGAAGACAATGTAAATGTGAGTAGAGGAGATATGTTGGTGAAAGTTTCTGAAGAACCTACAGTTACAAAAGAATTAAATGCAACTATTTGCTGGATGGATAAAGAGCCTTTAAAAGCGTTGCAGAAATATCATATAAAACATGGTGTAAATGATGCACAAGCAAAAATTACACAATTATCAAGTATTATTAAAACAGATTTTTCTGGAAAAATTGAGAATCCGGCTTCGTTAGAATTAAATCAAATCGGAGATATTCAATTAAAATTAAGCAAACCTTTATTGGTAGATGCTTATCATCAAAATAAATCGAATGGGGCATTTATTTTGATCAATCCAAAAACAAATAATACAGTCGGTGTTGGCTTTATTCAGTAATTAAAAAATAGTATGGCAATTATAATAACAGATGAATGCATCAATTGCGGAGCATGTGAACCAGAATGTCCAAATACAGCCATTTATGAAGGAGCTGTAAATTGGAAGTATAACGAAGGAACTTTACTGAAGGGAAACATAAAGTTATTGAATGGAATTGCTGTAGATGCAGAAAAAAATCAAGAGCCAGTATCAGACGAATATTATTTTATAGTTGCTGATAAATGTACTGAATGCAAAGGATTTCATGAAGAACCACAGTGTGCGGCAGTATGTCCTGTAGATTGTTGTGTGCCAGACGATGCACATATCGAAACAGAAGAAGAGCTTTTAGCAAAACAAAAGTTTTTACATAATTAAACAATTAACGCTTTTACAAGCTTAAAAGTAATAGAATAATGCAAAGTTTTAGATCAGAAATAGAAAACCCAATTGTAGAAAAAGATATTCTAGAATTAGAACGTAAAATCCAGCTTTTTAAAGAAGGAAAAATAGACGAAGAGCGTTTTAGAAGTTTACGTTTGGCAAGAGGTGTTTATGGGCAGCGTCAGTTTGGTGTGCAAATGATTCGTATAAAATTACCTTTTGGTAAAGTTACAAGCGAACAATTACATAGAATTGCTGATGTGTCTGATGAATATTCTCGTGGAAGATTACACATTACTACTCGTCAAGACATTCAAATTCATCATGTGAGTTTAGATAGAACTCCAGAATTGTGGGCGCAATTAGAAAAGGATGATATTACGTTGCGTGAAGCTTGTGGAAACGCCGTTAGAAATATTACTGCTTCAGAAACTGCCGGAATTGATGTCGATGAGCCTTTTGATGTTTCTCCGTATGCAGATGCTACATTTAAATTCTTTTTAAGAAACCCTATTTGTCAAGAAATGGGGCGTAAATTTAAGATGTCTTTTTCTGGTACAGATGATGATACTGCCATTAGTTTTATTCATGATTTAGGGTTTATTGCTAAAATAAAAACCGAAAACGGAGTTGCTAAAAAAGGATTTAAAGTTTTATTAGGTGGTGGTTTAGGATCACAACCAAGACATGCAGATGTTATTTATGACTTTTTAGAAGAAGATGTATTAATACCAACCATAGAGGGTATTTTAAGGATTTTTGACCGCTTTGGAGAACGCTCAAAAAGAGCAAAAGCAAGATTAAAGTTTTTGGTAAAAGATTTAGGAGTTGATGCTTTTCTAAAATTAGTTTCTGAAGAAGTAAATGCGTTAGAAAATAAAATTGTTAATATTGATACCATTGCTTTTGAGCAACCGATTTCTTTTCAAGAAGTCGTAATTCCTCAAATAAATATTGATAATGAAACAGCATACCAGAAATGGAAAGAAACAAATGTTGTCAAACAAAAACAAGAAGGTTTATTTGCCATCGGAATTAAAGTACATTTAGGAGATTTTTACACACCGAAAGCAAGATTACTAGCAGATTTAGTAAAAAAATATGCAGCAAATGAAATTCGATTAACCTTGCGTCAGAATATTTTAATTCGACATATTAGAGCCGAATTATTACCGCTTTTTTATGTTGAATTGCAAAAATTAGGTTTTGCAAATGCAGGATATAATTCTACGGCAGATATTACCGCATGTCCAGGAACCGATACGTGTAATTTAGGAATTTCTAGCAGTACAGGAATTGCAGTGGTATTAGAAAAAGTATTGGAAGAAGAATATCCTAATTATTTAAATAATAAGGAAATTGCGATTAAAATTAGTGGCTGTATGAATGCTTGTGGGCAACACAATATGGCGCACATTGGTTTTCAAGGAATGTCTATTAAAGTAGGGAATTTACAAGCACCTGCTTTACAAGTTTTAATTGGTGGAGGAATTTTAGGCGACGGAAAAGGGCGTTTTTCGGATAAATTGGTAAAAATACCAACTAAAAGAGGTCCAGATGCATTGCGTGTTTTATTGAATGATATTGAGAAAAATCAACAAAAAGAAGAAACATTTTTAGAATATTACGATAGACAAGGAAAAACTTATTTCTACGATTTATTAAAAGGCCTGTCTGATACAACCAATTTAAAACCAAACGATTTTATAGATTGGGGACATTCAGAAAACTACGTAAAAGCAATTGGAGTAGGAGAATGTGCTGGAGTTGTAATTGATTTAATTGCAACGCTTTTATTTGAAAGTGAAGAGAAGATTGTTAGCTCTGAAGAAGCATTTAAAGAAAATCAGTTTTCAGATAGTATTTATTATTCTTATACCTCTTTGGTAAATACGGCAAAAGCTTTATTAATTGCAGAGAACGTAACAACAAATACGCAAGCAGGAATTGTAGCTAGCTTTCAAGAGCATTTTGTAGCTACAAATAAGATTGATATAGATGGTTCTTTTGAAGATTTAGTATATCAAATCAAAAATGAAAACCCAACAAATGCATTTGCAAATAAGTACTTAAAGGATGCAAAATCATTTTATAAAAAGATCGATACGTATCGAAAAAAAGCAGTTAGTCATGTATAAAATTCCAAAATTAACGATTGTTGGCGCGGGTCCTGGAGAGGTAGATTTAATTACTTTAAAAGCGATTAAAGTTTTAAAAACTGCAGATGTGGTTTTATATGATGCTTTAGTGAATGAAGAATTATTGGACTTTATAAATCCGAATGCAGAAATTATTTTTGTTGGAAAACGTAGCGGTTGCTATACGTATCAGCAAGAACAAATTAATGATTTAATTGTTGCCAGAGCAAAAACGCACGGACATGTAGTTCGCTTAAAAGGTGGAGATCCATTTATTTTTGGAAGAGGAGCAGAAGAAATGGAGTTTGCAGCAAGTTTTGGATTAGAAACAGCGATGGTTCCTGGAATTTCGTCTTCATTGGCGGTTCCTGCATCTCAAAATATTCCGTTAACAAAACGCGGAAGTGCAGAAAGTTTTTGGGTAATTACAGGAACGACAAAAGAGCATAAATTATCAAATGATATTGCACTTGCAGCAAAATCGAATGCAACGGTTGTTGTTTTAATGGGTATGGGGAAATTACCGGAAATTATAAAACTATTTCAACAAGAAAATAAAAATGATTTACCAGTTGCTATTATTCAAAATGGGACTAGAACAAATGAAAAAGTGGGGATTGGCACTGTAGATACAATTTTAGAAATTGTAGAAGAAAATGAGTTAAGTAATCCTGCCATTATTGTTTTTGGTGAAGTGGTGAAACACAGAGAGAATTTAGCAAATATTCAACAAGAATATACCAAAGAGTTAATAGCATAGTTTGTGTTTTATGGAAAGAAATAATTTATATCCTATTTTTTTAAAAACGCAAAACCTGCATGTTTTAATTATTGGTGGAGGTTTTGTCGCAGAGGAAAAACTAACTTTTTTATTAAAGTCGAGTCCAGATGCAAATGTTACCATGGTTTCGCCTATGTTTAGAGAAGGTACAAAAGCATTGGCTAAAAAAGGAAATGTAAAATTTATCAATAAAAAATACAGCAGGCGTTACTTAAAAGGAAAACATATTGTGGTCGCAACAACAGATATTCCTAAGGTAAACGAAACAGTTTATAAGCATTGTAGAAAGCGTAGTATTCTGGTAAATGTTGCTGATAATCCGCCGTTTTGCGATTTTTATATGGGCGGAATTGTTACCAAAGGAAATGTGAAAATAGCAATTTCTACAAACGGAAAATCGCCAACAACGGCAAAAAGATTGCGTCAATTTTTTGAAGATGTAATTCCAGAAAATATTGATGATTTAGTGCAGAATTTAAATGAATATAGAAAAACCATCAAAGGTAACTTTGAAGAAAGAGTAGAAAAACTAAACGAGTTTACAAAAAGTTTGGTTGAATAAATAGCCATTGGCTTTTAGCTGTTTGCTATTAGCAAATTAACGAAAGAATAAAAGCGAATAGCAAAACAAAAAATATGATTACAACAGATATACTAATTATTGGTGCAGGACCCACAGGTTTATTCACGGTTTTTGAAGCAGGTTTATTAAAATTAAAATGTCATTTAATT
>Ga0308012_10001020_pt1 | contig 15670 bp, 5 predicted proteins | sample Neamet179_FD_203133 | JGI IMG/M metagenome (GOLD analysis project Ga0308012, IMG submission 203133) | Marine microbial communities from water near the shore, Antarctic Ocean - #179 | ecosystem: Environmental > Aquatic > Marine > Unclassified | place: Southern Ocean | collected 2014-07-25 | reverse complement strand
CTATAAAACTAGCACCAAGCACACTGATTTTATCAATCATATTTTCTTGTAAAGTTATAACCATATTTTCTAGTTCGTCTTTTTGTTTTACTAGATGATCATTAGATGTTTGTAGTGAATCTACTTTTTTAGTCAAAGCGTCAACTTCGTCTGGATTACGGCCTATTATAGTGTATATTACAACAGATAAACTACCTACCACCATTCCTGTGACTGTCACAAATATGTCTTTATTGACTGGAGGAATTTGATTAAAACTTAAAAATAATAACAATAATATGATTAAAATAAATATACCTGCTGCACCAGCGTAATGTCTTAAATCGTTTTTTGCTTTTAAACTCATTTAGTTTTCTTGTTTTTGTTTATTAATAATAGCCTCAACTCTATCTTTTTCATATTTAAGTTCTTTTATTTTATTTTTACTTAAACCTAAACTTTTTAAAGAATCTATTTGTTGTTTTTTACTTAAATCAAATAACTTTTGTTCTATTGTTTTAGCTTGCTTTTTACCTTTTTTGTCTATATCTAATTCCCAAGCTGACCAACCTAAAGCCAATGCTATTCTTTTGTAGTATTCTGTTTCTTGATTACCAGCATCAACTACATTGGTTATTTTCTTAACGGCTCTATCTAACGGTAAATTAGTCATAGCAGATATAACATTTGCACTTGCTAAATAAGCTGGATTATCTATAGACCAACCTTTAGTTCTCATTTCTTCTTGATTCCAAGAGAACGATCTACCTGCAGATTGCAGTTTACCTATTTTAGAAGAAACAGGTGGAGATATTTGTAATACTCCTTTAACAACAGCGTCTTGATACTTAGATGATTTTTTGTCAGCTTCTTTAGCTAATCTTATAGCTGTGTTTTTAATAACAGAAATTATAGCTCCTTGTACTCCAATGCCACGAAGCACACTGTCAGCCATACCGTTAGCTATATTGAAGTATTTTTCTTCACGCTTTTTAGCTGTTTTAGTGTTTTCGTCTTCATCTTCATCATCTCCAAACCCAACAGCAAATAAAGCCTGTTGCAAAGCAGAGAATAAAAGGTTTTGTGCTACTCCGTAGTATATGATCTTAGATATGTTTGTTTTATCATCTCCTCTACGATTCTTAAGGTCGCTAGCAGCTTTCTTAATTAGTCGCGCATATTGCGCTGGTGTGTTAGCAAAAGCTAGCACTATACGCCCTAATGGACCAGCTTGTTGTTGACTAATTTTATCAGGTCTACTTGACTGTTGAGACTCTTCCGCTATTTCTCTAAAATCTCTAAAAGCTATTTCTTCAGCTTCAACCTCTGTTAATCCTTCTTTCTGTAAAGCTTTAATTCTATTTCTATAAAAACTAGCTCCACCAGATGCAATCGCAAAGCTATCTGCAATTTGCGTTGGCAAGAAACCCGCTTTAAGTATACCAGCAATAACGTTTCTAGCGCTATTTCCAGGGCCTTTAGCCATGTCGGCAATATCAGTTTCATTTACGTTTAACTTTAAACCGCTACGTCTATCTAATAAAAATGGTGAATTAAATAGCTTTTTAAAATCTTTCCAATATTGAGGTTGGTTAGCAAAAGCTTGACCGGCTTTTAAAACGTTATTATCGCTGAAATTTATAAAATTAATTGCTGATATAGTTTGAAGCACGGCAGATCTAGTGTTAAAAAACATAATAGCACCAACTGAGTTTGTCAACCAGTCTGTAAATCTACCAGTTATATCGTCATTACCAAAATTTCTATTTCTACCTGTTTTCATTCTATATAGCATGTTCTCTAATGCTACTCTGTACGGTTTACCATAAGCTGCTTCTAGTTTGTTTAAATTTTCTTCGTCAAATATAGTGTCAGAATTATTTTGCCAAACTTCTAAATATTTAGATCTAATAGTGGTATCAAGTCCTTTTATTAAATCAGTGTCAATTGTCCCGGCAACCCATCCTTCTCCAGGTGCGGCGTATTCAACACCTTTGTTTATTTCTATTAATTGATCACCAAATACAGCTAAATCTGAATTATTATTAACATAATCAACTAAATCTTTTTGATCTTTTTTAGATAATCCAGGAACTTCCATGCCTTGCTTATCCCATATATACACTCTTAAAGCTTGTTCTCTAGTAAAAGGCTCACCATCAATTTTTTTACGTAAATTTTTAGGCACTATATTTAAATCTTTCTTTAACGCTTTAAAATCTTGCATTAAAGCTTGTCTAGAGTTGGCTAGGTTTTCCATGGCTTTAGCAAATGGATTTAATAAATGAGCTTTATACCAAGCCATTTGAGCGTCACCTATAGATCCTTTGCCTAAAGTAGAGTATAATAAACCTACAAAATCTTCAGCTGATGGAGGAATAAAGAAATTAAATCTACCTTTATTAGCACCTACGACTTCAGCTTTGACTCTAGCATAAGTTTTATCTGAAGCTATGCCAGTTTTATTTTCAATAATATCATTAAAGTCTTTATTAAGATCTAATGATTCATTAGACTTAAGCTCTTCAGTAGTGCTTTTATCGTCTATTTCAGTCATTTTATTTAACACTTCTGTGTTAGTAGGGTTATCTTTTAACTTGTCGTCAGTGGGTAAGGTTTCGTTGTTATTTTTAGCAGCTTTTTGTTTGCTAGCTTGAAGTTTAACTAAATCTTGAACCTCTTTAGTTGCTAAAAGATTATTTATTCCTTCAGCAGTGTCTATTCTATGATTAGATTTACCTGTTTTTAAATCTATTTTATCAGGCAAAAATCTTAAAGTAGGTCTAACTTCTCCATTCTTGTTTGTTTCTGATCTTGCTATTCTAAAAGTTAATTGAACATCACCTTCTAGTTTAGGAATTGGTAAACCTAAAGGGTTTTCTCCTATATAATACAATCCTTTACCTTCAATTTGCATGTAGTAAACACCCTTAGCACCGTATAATTCTTCTATTATACTTTGATCTACGGTTTGTTTAGTAGTTATTTCTTTTTGTAAACCTTCTGCTTGTAATTCATTAAAAACTTCAAGTGGTATTAAAATACCGCTATCTTCCAAATCAACACCTAATTCTTTTGCTTTTTTATAATATTTATCTAATTTAGGTTTAGCTTTTTCAAGCACTTTATCTAAAATATTTTGTAATTTTGAACTAATTTTAGTTTTTTTAGCAAAAGTAAAATCTTGTGCTTTAAAATCGTATTTTCCATTTATACTACCATACTGAGCTTCGCCTAATTTAGCTTCTATATTAAAAGTAATACCAGCTATTTCAAATTGAATATCTGGAGCTGCTCCTTTTTCAGTTTGAACTCCTTTTATTTTAAATATAGGATTTTTTACTCCTTTTGCTCCATCATATATAACACGCTCATAAGCTATGCCTCTATTTTTACCTGTTAACCGCGCGATTTCATCTATTAGACCATTAATGTCTACATTTAAAAGACCGCCTGCATTTTTTTGTTCTGTAGTGATTATTTTTTTAGCTACAGCAGCTTCTTTTTTGTCGCTAAATTTACTTACAACATGCTTAACAAACCTAGCAGTTGCCTGTGCAGCTGATTTACCTTGTTTTATAGCTTCTTTATAAACTTTTAATCCACCTATTATAGCGTCTGGTATAAAAGACAATCCTGTAAACAATTTACCAGATCTTGTTCCCCAGTTTTTTTCTAAATAATTTATAATTTTATCTACACTTTGGATCTGATCTTCAGGTTTTAAAGATTCTATTGCTTTTAAATCTTTCTGTACTTCTGCGTTTTTTAAAATATCTAAACTAGCTTCGTTTGCATATATAATAGCTAATGTTTCAGCTAAAGCATCTTTTCTAGTTCCTCGCGTTGAAGGCTTAACGTTTGTGCCTAAAAAGTTTTTAATAAACTCAGCTGGCGTTATGTCTTTCTTTTTAAAAACAGGGTTACCTTGAGGCGTTTTTTCTCTAACTTGTTTGCCTTCTTTATCTAAAACAGCTTCTTTAAATGCAGGAAATCTTTTGTTTATAATAGTTTGAGGTATACCGGCGTAAATTTCTTTAAAATTATTTCTTAAAAATATTTCTAAAGAACCGTCAGTATTTTTACCTAAAAATTCAGCCATTATAGGTTTTAATTCGTTTTTATAAGTACCTTCTACGGATTTAATAAATTCTTTTGTTCCTATTTTAGGTATTTTACTTTTTGAAAATAAACGAGTAACTACTTCTTTTATTTTATTATTTATGTCATCAGGAAGAACAATTTCTTCATTTAATAATACTCTTTCTTTTTCTTGTTTCGTTTCACCTAAATCAATGTCATTATCTTCGTTGATCTCTTGCTCAGCTTTACTAACATCTACTTTTCCAATTATATCACCATCAACCGTTTCAATTTGTTTATCAAATATAGCAGGAACTCTTTTAGGAAGGTTTTCCGCTAAATAGGCTCCAAAAGGAGCTTTCTTACCAGTCTTTTTATTCTTACCGTATGTGTTTATTAATTTTTGAACTTCTAAACCTATGTCAGCAGCAAACTCTTCCCTAGTTAAATTAGTATCAAGGTTTGTATTGAAGCTTTTATTTATAACATTATTTATTATACCTTCATTATTCTCAACTAAAGCTGTTTTTGCTTTATCTACCTGAGCAGGTGTAGATTCTGGATTTAACACTATAGCTGTGTTTTCTTCGTTTATTGAAGATTTTAATAAATTATCAGCAGAAACTTCAGTGTCAACATCTTCCGCTACAATTGCTTCGGATTCAGTATCATTTCTTTCTTTAACCGAAACAGATATACCTTTTATCCTATTTTTCGCATTGATAAAAGTGCTTTTAAAACCTTCTAAAGCTACTAAATATTCTTGTTTACTTATTTCGCCTTTATCTAATTCTATGTTTAATTCTTTAACTCTTTTAACTTGCAAATCACCTAAATCACTCATACTATTAACCTCATCTATTTCAGTTGGGGTTAATTTTGAAAACAAAGCATTTCCTTTTATTATTCTAGAGTCTAATCTACTTCTTACTTCTTTTATTTTAGCTTCTACACCTTCTTTTACTACTTTACTTGTTGTTTGTTGTGCTTGTTTTGCTAAGTCACCCAATTCAACTATATCAGCTTGTATAGCTTCACTCTCGTCTGGTGATCTAAAATTATTTACACTTTTTAAAACGTAAGAACTTCCTTTTATTCCAGCTCCAGTAACAAAACCTTGTATGCCTTCTTCTAGTCCTTGTTGAGATGCTATGTGGCTTACAAAACCTTCAAAAGCATCTGTTGTGTCTCCTGTTTTTCCTAAAATTTCATTATAAACTCCTAAGCCTCCTTGGACTATTTCAGTTGTAAATTCAGTTGTTCCAGCACCAAGCATGTCAGCTGTTCTTATGCCATAGGGTGATTTAAAAAATTCTTTAGATATAGAATTAGTTTTAGGAGTAATTTTACCTGGTTTAATAATCCTACCTATACCAATGTTTTCAGCTAAAGACTGAATAGCTGCTATACCTACGGGTACTCGTATATTATCTTCTCCGTCTAATATTAATTGTTCTATACTTTTATTTTTTCTTGTAGCTAAGCCTTCATTAAACTCAATGTAATTTTCAGCTACATAATCTATGCTAAAGCCAGCACCGGCGGTTGCAATACCGTAACCTATAGAACCAATTCCGCTAATAATACCGCTTAATACAGCAGCACCACCTTTTATTATCTCTCCTTGTTTAAAACTTTCTATTATAGGTAAAGTTTGTAATTTTCTTTGTTGTTGTTCTTCAAATTTAGGTATACTTTCTAATAGTTCTTCAGTGCCTAGTCCAGTAGTTAAAAATTCTTTAACCAACCCATCAGGAAGACCTTCTAGTTTAGCTAAATACGCATCAATATTTTCTTTTCCAAAAATACCATTATATATAGCTGCAGAAGCTATATCTAAAGCTTCAGAATCACCGTTCCAAAATTCATTTGATTTGGAAGAACCAGAGAATATATTAATATCTGATTTAAGATTTTCCCATCCACTGCGAAGGCTTTCAGTTGCAGTGGTACCGGTTACTTGATCTTTTAATTGTTTTTTTCTATTTCTTATATCAGAAGCTTGAGATAGTATGTTTTTTGTTACATCATTAACTTCTTCTTCAGTATAGTTATAATTGTCAGGATCTTCAGATGTAGAGACTAAATAATCTATAGCAGTATTTTGAACCAACATTAAGTCTTCTTGAGAAAGATTACTTGGGTTTAAATCAATTAAATTATTCTCAAAAGTCTCAATAGATTCTTCTAGTTCATCTAATTTTATACCTTTACTTTGTTCTCTAGTTAACTCTTCAAGTCTTTCTTTAGTGAAATTATCTTCCTTAGACATCTGCTTAGCAAACTTATTGTTCTGTAAAGATATTTTTTCATCTCTAGTTAAAGGAGTTTTGTATTTATTTTTTGGTAACTCCAAAGAACCATCTTCCGATTGTAAAGCCGTATCTTCTGTCACTGCAGGTACAACCTCCTCCACAGCAACTTCCGGCTTTCCCAGCTTGTCCTGAGGTCCAAAGTCTGGATCTTCTTGTATGTCTGGATTAGCTTCTAAAAAAGTTTGAAGATCTCTACCTGTTTCTTCAGCAAATTTCTTCGCTTGCTCTTCAGTTAGTTTTTTGCCATTGAATATATACATACTAGTTAAATTGATCTGCAGTTAATACTTCCTCTTCAACCGTTTCAGGTTTTACTTCTTCTTTTACAACTTCTGTTGTAATACCGGTAGCAACGGATGGTAACAATGGTTTTATACTGTCAAACATAAGTTTCTTAAATTCAACCTGTTGATCTATATCGATATTTATACCGTTTGCAGAAGCTACAAATTTTAAATCTTCTTCCATGTTAAAGTTATTACGCCATGCTCTATTGGCTTCTTCGTATTCATTTAGTAATCCAGCTGCTTTACCACCTGATCTTGATTTAGTATCGTTAGCTATTTTAGCCATATTAGCAGGAATAAACTCTGTTTGTGTTTTTCCGTCTTTTGATAATTCCACAAAAGCACTATCTAACATTAAATAAGCATCGTTATATTGAAGGCTATTGTCTAAAATTGAAACCTGATTACCTTCAGCGTCTAAAGTGCTAGGGCTTTGAAGCATACTAACATTTATACTGTTTAGGTCCATTATTAAGCCTGGATCATAAGCTAACCATATTAAAGCTGCTCTATCTACTATTTGATCGCCTAATATTCCTCCACTGTATTTAAGTCTAATATCACCTTCTTTACCTATATAGTATTCTTCTTTAGCGTCTTCACCGCCAAAGCCATTTCTTATTATCATAGTCTTACTCCACAGTGGAGTTTCTAAACCAACTAAAGCCATGCCATTTGGCTGACCTGGACTAGGTTGCTCTTCTAAGCCAAAATATTCTTTAATAAAAGTTTCATCTGTATCTTTGCCTATATCTATAACACTGTATAATTCTTGCAAAGCACTTTGCAAAGAAGTTAATGATACGTCTGCTTTGTTTTTTTCAGTTCTTGTCTTAGCATTTTCAACTGAAGCACTAGCGTGATATATACCCCATATTAAGTCGTTACCTAATTTACTTAAAGCAGGGTTTTTAATACCTTTAATTTTAGAACTCTGTAAGGTAGCCTCTTCGTCGTCAAAAAGTTTAGCTATAGCATTTCTTTGCACTTTTGCAGCTTCTTTTTGAGATGCTGACATATCAGCTTTAGCTTTTTTTATAGAATCATAGCTTTCTTTTTCTACTCTTAACGTAGCGCTTTTCCAAAGTGCGTCAGCTTCTTTGTTTATTAACTCAAAATTATTATTAGATTTCATGCTTATTTATTTGTTTTAACTATCCTAAGGCGTTTAAGCCGTCACCTAATGTATCTGCAGCACTGTTTATACCTTGTATCGTCGATCTAGTGTAATTAGACTCTGCCATTGCTGAATTAGTAATTTGCGCTTGCTTTCTATCTAGTTGTTGTTGCTGTCTTCCTTCTCTTGTTTCAAATTCGTAAACTTTACCTTTAACGTCTGCTTCTTGTATTCTAGACTTTTCACCCATCATTTCATCTTGAACTCTAACAGCTTCATCCATCCTAACATTTTGAAGTCTTTCTTCGCCTCCTGCTGCCATTTTTTGGTTAGCAGCTTCTTGTTGTTCTATACCAGCTGCAACGCCTCTCTTGCTTTCTAGTGCCATTCTAGCTAATGCCGTCGCACCACCAGCACTAGCTCCGCTAGCTCTTAGCGTGTCTAATGTATTGGCTAACGCTAGATCACTTTGTTCTATTTGCATTTCAGCTGCGGCAGTGGAAACTGCTAAATTAGAAAAAGGATTAGAAGCCATGCTACTAACATTACTTATGCTATCCTCTAAACTAACAACGCCTAAATAAGGATTTATAATTACTTGGCGTTTCTTTTCCATATCAGCAAGATCAGCTTGAGCTTTAACTTTGTCAGCTCTTTCTCTTTTTGCCGCTTTATTAGCTCGATAAGCTCCATAGCCTTTAAAGCCCGCAGAAATAATAGTACCAAGAATTCCTTCTTGTCTACTGTTTTGGATTATAGCTTCTAAATCTACATTTACCATAGTCTCGCAGATTATTTCGTTTAAAATCATATTTATATTTTTATTTTATTTTAATAAGAAGATTCAACATAGTTTGAAGATACAGCAAATAATTCTTTAGCACCTCCAACGTTTGTACCTGGAGCTCCGCTAGCTAGCACATTGTCTGTTGACATAGTGACAGTAGCAAAATAACCTTTTATTCCAGTCATATCATTTCCAAATACAACTTCCCCAGCAGACGCAACACTGTTGTTTATTAAATTAGTCATATATTTGTTTTCTTTTCTATCAAAACCTGCGTGATTTAAAGGTTGTATTAAATTACCCGGAGATGTAGCGTTCCATTCGTTACCAAAATTATCATAAGATCCTTGATTGTAACTATAAACTAATGCCGTTGTATCTTCAACACCATCAATAAATTGACTTCCTTCTGTTAAAAGCTGAGCTGAAGCATCATGAGTTCCTGTCATGTCTGAAACAAAACTATCAACTTGCCAGCCGTTTCCGCCTTCATAGTTTACTGTCTTAAACACTTTAGACATGCTTACTTTTGGATTAAAGATAAATTTAATCTTAGAATTGTATTGTTGTCCGTAGAAGTTAGCTCTTAAAGCGTCGTTTCCATAATGCACGTATAATTTTCCACCTGTAGTTGAAAAGAAATTACTTCTAACGCTAACCACGTGATCTGGCTTATAACTAAATAAACTAGGAAATCCACTTATAGAATTATCGAAAGCAAGGGTAGAGTACGCTAGAGCTGAATTACTTGGCTGCAAAGATAATACGTATTGCTTATTGTGTATATCCCATCCTCCTACTATTTTACCTGTAACTGAATTAGTTTGATCTAAAGAACTTAGTTTATCTCTAAAAAAGTCAGACAAACCATAATTAGATATTTCTGTTATGCCTTGACCTGAAAGCATTAAAACAGAGTTTCTATCTTTATCTGTAAAATATTTATTGTAACCATAAACGGCGAAGCTACCTGGATCTCTACTTATTCCAAATTTACCTGGTTTAGCAGTTACAGGTCCAATAACTAAATTACCCAACGTAGACAGTTGTCCACCTTCAGCTGAATATATAGCGTTTTTATCAATTAAAGCAGAGCTAACTTTAGACTCTTGAAATATTATTAAACTACCGTCTTCAGCATAAAGTTTTTGTATTGATCCTTCTGCTGGATTAACACTTTTAGTTATATCTTCTCCTACGGAAAAAACATTGGTATCATTTATACCGGTCCTAGAATTATATATACCAGAGTATATCAATGAATTTACTCTAAAAGTTGCATTGGGTTCATCTTCAACTAAATAAGCTTTTACTCCAGGTTGAACAGATGTATTATTGTATCCTCCTCTAATTCTAGCTTCTTCTATGGCCCAGTTTCTACTATCAACATGATCAGTTTTAGGGTAAGAGTCATCACCTCTAGATCCGTTCCAAACAGGTACATCACCACTACTTAATGTTTTTCTCAGTATAAAACTGTTAAAATATTTAACTTCTATTATTCCCATATTATATTATCACTTATTATTTAGATAGCTTACTATATTTGAATGTCAACCGTAATAGGTACTGCTGATTTTTTCACTTTTAAACCAGTTGCTGAAAAATTAGCTGCAAACTTTCTATTAGTTAAAACATTTTGAGCGTTTGATGAAGGATAGAGCGATTCAGCAGAATAGGTTGATGTAATTGTGTCTCCTTGTGTTCCCCACCAAGAATTATGAGTTCCATACGCTTCTGAATTACTATTTTCCAATGGGCTATAGCAAATCCATCCGCCAGATGTCACGTCAAATGTAACTGGTGTTCTTAAATCTGATGATGTATAGAATTGAGTTACGTACTTTAAATCCCATTCTCTAGCCCATACTGGTCTTGACATAGAGCCTGATGAGGCAGCTGCAGCACTAAAAGTTCCACTCGGTGTACATGAATATTGATAGCTTAATGTGTCACTTATAGCGCCATTAGTTCCAAATGGAGGATAATAAAAGTCACCCATTGTTATTTTTACTCCCATGTTTACGCTAGAAAGCTGTGAACCTCCTATGCTGTATATAGAGCTCTGTATGCCATTACCGGCTTGATTGTTTTGTGGATTTGGCAGTGTTATATAAGAACTTTGAGTGTTACTTGCTTGAGGATATCTACATAATAATCTATATTCTCCTGTTTTTGCAGTTTCTTCAGAGTACATTTGATCTACACCAAAAGCAAAAACTTTAGACAATACAGAAGTGGTTGGGAGTTGCGCCGCGTTATTCAGACTGTTTTGCGGATACTGAGCGCATGCAGTTGCAATATCTAAAGGGCTAGGATCTACAGAAGCGGTAGGTTCACCGTTTATAGCTCCATTTACACCTAAAGCGCTTACTCCAGCGTATGTTTGTAAAACACCAAAATTCCTTAAAGGATGAGTACGTACATCGTTAGGCTGTGATATGTTTCTTTGCGTACCTCCAAATCTTATTTCTTCACCTTCTATATCTATAGCTGTAGTCCAGTTGTCGGTTTCAGTTGCTCTATATTGTAAATATATAGGCCAACTAGCGCCAGAATTAGCTTTAGTAGGATAATCACTATTAACACCAGTGTATGCGCTTAAATTCTGTACTCTTGGCCATGATTTAAATTTAAAATCAAGCTTTATAAAAGCTGTTCCTGTTTTTAAACTATTATCAGTAGAACTAACTGTATTGCGAAAATAAGATGTATTGTAATTTGTGTTTTTAAATTGATAAGGTGTACCTGATGATTGTGGACTAAAGTTTCTATCTAAGAAATTTGTATTTGTAAATTTCTGTTCTCTAGAAATAGCTGGAGTTTGTGTATTTAATTGGTTTGCAAGCACCAAACTCTCTTGAACTCCACCTGTGCCAGCGCTTCCTCCATAAGCTGGTCTACCACCACCAGTTCCGTACGAATTAGATACTACACTAGGGATAGGAGTTGAAGTTATAACGTTATTATTAGCTCTATTAGATGACCAATATAATCCAAAAGATTCTAAACCAACTGAAATCTCTCTATTAAAACAATATCCAAAGTCTGCGTTTAATTGTTCTTGACCAAAAACAATAGATATAGTAATTTCATCTTCTAGACCAGTACCCGCAGTGTCTATAACTTTCAATAAAAAACTATAACTACCACTAGCGGTTATATCGGCAAATAATCTACCTTCACTATCTATTGTTATAATCGGTAAAGCAGATGCTGATCTAGATATAGACCAAACAAGTGCTTTTGTATTGTCAGCAGTTACTATAGTTCCGTTTACAGCCAAAAACTGAACAACGGAATCAGCAGCATCTCTATCTGAAGGTACGTTTACTGTTGTTGGAACAACATTTGGCACGGCAACAGTACCAGTGATAGTGGGTTTTACATTTATTAATGTTTTTGTAATTGTTAAACCTTCCTGCGTAGGACTAGCCGCAACCGGAGGAGTAGCTAAAGGAAGACCTAAGTCTGTTATATTAAAGGTGAAAGTATAATCATTTAAATCAAGAGTTGGATCAAAGTATTGCGGTTGTGCAACTTTTAATGAATATTTTTTAGGTTGACCACCCGCAGCAGCAGTTTCTAAGAGATCGCCCCAATAACTACGAACATCATTTCCATTTCCATCAACTACAGAAACCAATTCAACGGTGCTATTTATTATAGGAGCATTAGGATCTATACCATCTACAAACGTAGGGTAAAAGCCTTCAACTGCAAATGCTCCACTAGCTGTAGCTTCGGATTGAACCCAATTAAAAATAAAACCACTTACGTCTGTGCTTTCTCCAGACGTCTCATTTAGTTCAGATATAAGTCCAGTTGTCGATGTTTCATAGAACAAATCTAATAAAGAAGTCACAGGAGTTGTTTCAAAAACACCTAATAATATGTTTTGAGCTACTTCCGCGCCGCTACCAGCAGTAACATTACTACCTAAATAACCAATGTTGCTAGATACAGCATTTGGTATTTGTGTTATTCTTGCTATTGAAGGATTAGAAGCAGTTTGATATATAGCTCCATATTCTATAGGTAGTGCAGCTGAAGGCGTAGGGTTGTTATTAAACATGTCATTCTGTAAAGATATGGTAGAAACCGTATTATCTTTTGGAGAATTATTTACAGTAGGATAATATTGATTATTTCCAAATATAGCATCTGGTTGAGCTACGTAACTAGGAGAAACTCTTGCATATAGTTGAACTCCACTTCTATATTGTTTCTGATCTGGTCCAACTTCAGTTAAATCTCTAGGTACTTTGTTTATATTGTCATTTAATAAAACTATAAAAGCAACAGTTCCAACTTCATCAGGAAGAGGAGTAGGTTTGTCTGGGTAAAAGCCCATTATTCCAGGTGTGTATACATTATAGTAATCTTGCTCTGTCTGCTTAACTACAACTTTATAAGAATACCAACCCAAAGGATTGTAATCTAAACTAGTAGGATCTCCATTATATAATCCAGGCCAGCCATCAGAAGAGCGTGGTCTAGCGCCATTTGTTGGTACTATTGATTGGTTTACAACTATTTTAATAGAATCACCAGGCCAAGAGTCTATATTATTAGCTTGTACTGGAGTTAAATTAGCTGGATTAGCCGCGTAAGGATGGTAATATGTAGAACCACCGTAAGAATAAGTAGTTCCGCCTATTGTTTGACTCTTAGTAGATAAATTAGCTGGTGATAATATAGTTGTTGATGATCTACCAAATCTATCTGAAAGAACAAAACCTACTTGATAATTTCTGTTTTGTTTAACAGTGTGCATAGGATATTCAGTTATGCTCGTAGTGTACAAAGACTTATTACCTCCATCAGGAGCACTAAAAGTTTCTTTTTCACTAACAATAACGTCGTAATTGATAGTAGCGGGTGGAGTGTGTTTGTCTTGAAAATTACTGTATACAACTCTATTAGCTACTATTTCTTGGCCTAAAGCTTTTACCGGTACCTTATCATAAACTCTTATGGTTTCAGACTCTGGCAATGTCTTATAAGGTTTCTTAGACTGATAACTATATAAAAAACTAGAAGTAGTGCCAAAAGAAGATATAGAATCTAATACTTTTATAGTTAATCCGTCAGATTCCTTGTAAAGTATTTCAATACTAGAAATACCGAGAACTCCAGACAATTGATTTCCAGTAAAATCAGCGCCACTTTTATCTTGAGGGAAAAGTATTTTTAAACCTACGTTGTTAACTTTATTTTCCATAAACCTAACAATAGTACTTCTGTAAGCATCATCTTCATCTCCTGTTAAGAAATATCCATCTTGTTTAGGTATAAAAGCTTCTTGAGTAAATGGAGCCATTATAGAATATTCCCCGTCTTCAAATTTAAATCTATAACTAAAAGAAACAAACTTATCTTCTAGATAATCAGGATCTCCTGGCCAGTTTTCACCAGCAGGTATAGCTTGACTAAGAGGAGCGTTATAAAACGGATTAACACTACCGTCTGGAAGTAAAGGAGTTACTACATCTTGCATAGAAGTTAAAGGAGTACCAGCGTTGATAGTCCCAATAGGCGTTGGATTGATGTAATATAATTCCATCGTTCTATAAGGATTGTACTTAGCTACAGATATCCTATCTTCATTTGTATAGTTTTCAAAACCTATATTTATATTTATTTTTCTAGGTTGATTTCTATTGTCTGTCCAGAAAAGCAAGTTTTCTAGTAAATTTACACCGTATATAGGATTTAAAGTCGAAAAATTTAAAAAAGCACCTTCAACTAGTTTATTTACGGCTTTAGTTAATGTGTTGTATGAGTATATATAGTTTTTTACATCAGGATTATAGTTGTAATCAGTTTCACTACCATTAGTTAAAAAAACATATATGCTAGACGTGTTTTCATCAGCATACATACCAATAGTATTTAAAGAGCAATTACATTCAGATATAATATTGAAATCAACATTAACACCGCTAATGTCGCTTTCTGCCAATTTGTTTCCTATAGCGTTTTCTAAAGCCCCAACGTCTTCGCCTTCTGATTTACTTACTTGTATATTAAGACCATCTCTATATTCGCCAGACGGTATTAATCTGTCGTCTAGATCTTTATTCATTTTAGACTTAATGAAAGCATTTTTAACTTCAGCCATTTATCTTAGTATTTAATCCATTTAGATTTTCCTCTGGCAATCTGCACGAATTCATTTAATTTTATATTAGATAATCTTATTTTAGCATTTCTTAATTTAGCACTTTTTTCTCGTCTTAATCTCTGTATAACATACTCAGGTTGATTAATCTTAACGGATAATATAGCGTGGATTATATAAGCATACAAAGCTTCTTCTGCTAATTTAGGTATTTTCATATCAGCATCATAACCTAATCCATCTGATATGTATTCTAATATTATAATTTTGTCTGATAGATCACTAGAAAAAGACATTTTTCCATTTCTATCATCTATAGTAAACCAACCGTTAATCTGAGCTGTTTCAGGTTGTAGTCCAAATCTTTGGCCAACGTAATTATCACCGTACATACCAGCAAATCCTAATCCTTCAGATGCTAATAATCCGGTTAAATTACTTTGCGCTGCATTAACTTGCTCAAGATTGTTAGAAGCCCATCTATCTTGGGTTATAGAAGTAGTATCTATGTTTTCGTAATTATTATCCTGTATAGGTACTCCTTGATTATCTTGACCTGGAACCTCATAAGGATTACTAGTTAGAGTTGTAGGATATATAACGTGCTTAACGCCTGATTGATCTATCCACGATACATTCACATAATTAACATAATCTTGAGGTAACGGTACACTTAAATTAGAAGGTATGGTTAATTCTTGAGATCTTATACTTCTTAAAGTATCATAACTGAACTCTTGTAATCCTCTTTTAGCAAAGAACATAACATCTGTAGTCTTTACGCTTGGAATTAATTTACCAACACCTACGTAACCTACGTGAAAATTAGTTATAACGTCTTCTAATGAAGTGTAAGAATAACCGCCATAATTCTCTTCTACTGTTTGACCATAAGCGTCTCTATTTCCGTATTCACCTCCTGTTTTAGAATTAAGTTGAACAACAAACCAAGTGTCAGCATCTGGCTGAACTCCTAAA
>Ga0308012_10001019_pt1 | contig 15687 bp, 31 predicted proteins | sample Neamet179_FD_203133 | JGI IMG/M metagenome (GOLD analysis project Ga0308012, IMG submission 203133) | Marine microbial communities from water near the shore, Antarctic Ocean - #179 | ecosystem: Environmental > Aquatic > Marine > Unclassified | place: Southern Ocean | collected 2014-07-25 | reverse complement strand
TTATACTCTCTTACTGACCACCTTATTCCATCTCAACGCTTTAGCGAATTAAGCAATCTTAAATCCTTTGAGTTTGTTACGAAGCTCACGCTCGCTCATCTCTGAGACAGCACTTACTAGTGGTTTACCGTTTTCTTTAGCATCAGCAGTACTTTCAACGAACTTAGACAGTTCTTTGTTAGCATTCATAGCTAAATTGAGGTCTCCGTTGGCTAATGCTGTGTCTCTGATGTAAATGAAGACATCTGCTGGAGATTTTGCCTCAAAATGAGCTAAAGATTCAGCTGTTTTACGTAGTTTATGCTTAGTCTTCTTCCAATTGCCACGGGGGTTGCCACTAACACCTTTTGTGAAACAGTGAGCCTTGAGACTCTCTGGTACTTCGTTCTTTAGTCCTGTATCAGGGTTAATTTTTGCTGGTAATGCCATAGAGCCTCCATAGGGTTCTTATTAAGTTATGTTATATTCTTTAAATAGTATTAGAAGAATAAAGAAGAAGATGGGTTCTTTAAAGAATCCCTTTATGTAGTTATTACTTCTTTATTCTTTTAATATTACTCAGTAAGTCTATTATGCTTATTTAAAGCACATCAGAGTATCCCTTTAGGGGGTATTGCTAGGGCTTCTCGTCATAGTTCCACCTGCACTATGAGTCATTGAAGTAATCCTATTGGGATACTCTGACAGCTTCTAAATTAAGCAAAGAAAGATACTAATTGTATTTTCTCTATAAGGGATACTTAGAGATATTAGATATAGTTCAAGGGGTTACGACCGTTTACCCCATTTTAAGTGGTCAAATGAAAGGAGTATATCATGGATATATTGAAGAAGAAGTTAGAAGAAGTAATTTTAGAAGGTTTAGCTCAGATTACCGTTTATATGGAGAAAGAGGATACGGGTTTAAGTGGTAAAGCTTTAGATATGTTATCTGAGCCTTTGGCTACAAAGCCTGAAGAACATCACACTGTTAAGATTAGTCCTAGCTATGAGATATCATTCTTCTTTCCTACTTATATGTGGGATGGGGTGTCAAATGAGTCTTTTAGAGTGGGTAGTGCTAAACAAGAAAGAAGGTTAGATAATTGGGTTAAGGGTAAGATTTATGGTAGAGAGGTTAGTGCAGACCCTTCAGGCTATGGTTTTAGTACTTGGTATAACAATACTGAGTTGAGAGATGAGTATGTTCTCAAGCTAATCAAGAGTAGTCTTAAGAATTGTCCTAAGCCTTTCCGAGAGTTAGTTGAGATTAGAATGACTAAGACTTATGCTAGAAGTTGGAATTAATATTTAAATAATAAGGAGTAAGAAATGTTACAATTTTATACATACAATAGTGCAGAAGATGGAAGAATAACTTTAGTTGATATGACTGAGGTTGGTGATAAGGTTATATGGAAGCATAATCTATTTGAGAGATTAGATGAGAATACGGCTGTGTTTAATTCTGTTATACAACCTTATGATTCTGAGGATGGTGAGTACATTACTTGGGGTAATGAAATAAGGTTGGTTGGGGATTTAAAGAAGCATATCTTATTACACGCTACACCTGTCAAGAGGTATGAGGTGGAGTTAACGGTTACAACTTATGTAGAAGCTCTCAATGAAGATGAAGCTAGAGAGATAGCTTATAACGGTACCTTGTTAGATGCTTGTGAGTGTGCGATATTAGATGGTGAGTTTGAGGTAGAGGAGGTTAAGTCTAATGGCTCTTAATTCTAAACAAAAGAAAATACTTAATAGGTATTCAGGGCAGTATGCTTGGGGTAACCTCCCTAGTGATGTACAAGCTACAATAGAGAAATTGTCATCAAGAAAGTATGATGAGAATGTGTGGAGTGATGCCGAGAGGTATTTACAGGACAATTATGTCCGATCAATAGGTAGTGTTCCTACCGAGGAAGTGTAATATGAAAGGAAGAAATATAACTAAGAAAGAGCTAGCTACTATGATTAAACATAGAAATGCTGGGTTAAATAATGTGGAGATATCTAAGGCTATGGACTTGGGGTACTCTACAGTGTGTAGCTATCTTAAGCCTAAGAAGACGGCGAGAAAGCCTGCTACACATTTCTCTGTTGCTTGCAATGAGAAGGACTTTGCTTATGTAACTGCGAAGGCTCTATCAGAGGGTATAACAAAGCAGATGGTGATGGCGAAGATTATCAAGAAGTATAAAGGTAGTTGGTTTACTTAATAGTATAATAAAAAGGAGAAATAAGAATGAAGATTTACTTTGAATGTGCCTCGTTTGAGGACAAGCATAAGCTATATGAGTTGTTTAATATAGCTGTACCTAGTATACATCAGGAATTTACGTATGGTATGTTAGGAGACTCTAGAGATAACCCTCAATTAGAGGTGGAGTTACTAGAGATAGATACAACGGAGGTAACTGATCGTGATGTTAGGAAACTAACTAATGCGTTAGAGTACTTTCAAGAGCATGTAGCAGATAGAGGAGAAGAAGAATGAAAGATTTAAAAGGTAAGATGTTTGTTTATAACTACCAGTATAGAAGTTTGGGAGGGTTCGATCAGACACTAGGTGACTTGATGTTTAAGGCTGACAGTCAGAATCAAAAGAAATTACTTAAGGGATTTCCTGAGGAGATGCAAGCGGTAATGGACTATCAATCTAAAGAGGGATGGTGGAGTGAGTGTGAAGAAGATGTCCATACTTACTATGCCTTAAAGAGGGAGGCTACATCATGAATAACTTAGCTAAAGCACTAGATGCTGCTATCACTACTATTGATGCTCACCCTCAATTCACTAAGGATATCAAGGAAGCTTATGAGTTAATGCTGAATGAGATTAATGACGGTGAGTCAGAGGAGAATGAGATAGACCACTTCTACTCTTATATGGTGGGGTTAACATCATGATGGGTCTTAAGTGTTGTATATGTGGTGAGATGATGGAAGAAGGTGAGGGTAATAACCCTGACCCTATAACAGATGAGAATGGATGGTACTTCGTAGAAGATGCTGTGTGTTGTGATGTCTGTAATACTAGTAAGGTAGTACCTGCTAGGTTAGATGCTATGTTTAATAATAAGGAGAAATAATATGCCAAACTGGTGTAGCAATGAGGTCACTATGTTCGGTGACGCAGAAGTAATAAAAGAGATAGTTGAACTAATGAATACTGTTAACAAGGATAATCCTGATGAGAGTAATGCGTTTGACTTTAACAATCTACTACCAATGCCTGAAGATGTAGAAGATGAGTGGTATCAGTGGAGGGTAGATAACTGGGGTACTAAGTGGAATAGCGTTGATACCTTTGGTGATACAATACAGGACCCTGAGTTTGTATGGTACAACTTCGATACTGCTTGGGCACCTGCTAAAGGGATATACGAGGAGTTAACTAAGCGTTATCCTGATGTAGGTATTGGTTGGTTCTATCGTGAGCCTGGTCTAGAGATAGCGGGGTACTTAAACAATGACTAACTATAAGGTAACTAATACCAAGAACTATGAGGTAAGACTTAATAACGATGGTCTGCACGGCTCATTTGAGCATGTAAGGTTGGGTGAGGAGAGTGGTGGTGGCTTATGGTTTGAGGATGGTAAGCTAACTGACTATGACGGGGTATTTTCCCTGCCTGGTGAGGTGGCTGACGAGTTAGAGGTAAGGGGCGTTGATGTCTCTTACTTACACAATGGAGAGTAGTATGAGAAGAGTAACAGTACCTATATCAGAGGGTGACCTAGATTTCTTTAAGGAAACTATTCTGATTGCTGGTCTTAATGTAGTATGGGTCTTCCCTGACAAAGACGGTGTCGATGTTGAGGTAGAGTTTATTAGTGAAGAAGAAGAAGGAGATCGTAATGCTTAAAGCAAATGGTTTGTTCGCCACGAAGAACAGTATAGAGGAAGCATTTCAGTATGCTGATGATATCATTGGTACACTGAGAGAAGAGGATCGCGTAACAGCTTACACAGCTATGTACGTGTTATATAATAGCGTTGTAAAAGAGGCTAACAAAGGAGTAACAGATGAGTAAACCTAACTACCTAGAGATAGGAGAAGCTTACGATAAGCTATTATTAGACTTCGTTAAGGTATCAAGAGAGAACGCTGAACTTAAGCGAGTTAGAATAAGTGAGTCAGAGATTATGGAGGAGATTAGCGGTCTCTTTCTGACATCGAGTCTTCCTACTGACCACACAGAGTGGAGTGATAAGCATTTAGATATGTGGATAGACAGTCACGTCATTGAGATGTATGAGGACTATCTGCCTGATACTATCTATGCGCTTATACTTGAGCATACTGAAGTGATATCCAAGATGATGGGTGTTACTAGGAGTCGTCAAGATGTTTGAGATACTAGTAGGGGTGATGATACTGTTTGTCGCTTGGTTGTTGTATTTAATAGGAGAAGATAGTGAATAAGAATGAAGTAATAGATGGGGCATATGAAGTAAGAGATTTAATCTTTAAGCTGGAGAGCGACCAGACTACTGATGATGCGTTTAGAATAACAGAAGATAAATTGTTAGAGAGGATTGATGCTGTTATAGACTTTTTAGAGGAGTATTAATATGTTAGTAGAAAGATTAATGGATGGTGCTGTGTTAGTGTCTGATATAATTGATGGGCACCTAGTTACAAAGAAGTATTATCTTGGGGGTACTATTGCGGATAATGCTAGGAAGGCATATGTTTTATTTTTAGAGGAGTATAAAGATGGCAACACAAAAGACGTTTGAGTTAAGTGATGGTAGTTTCTGGACAGCAGGTGGTATAGCTAGAGAGACAGGGTTATCTATTAGTACGATAAGAAATAGGTTATACAGGACTGATGATGTCACTATGATATTTGCTTCTGCTAGTAAGGGTGGTACAGGTCGTAAGGAATATAAACTGTCTGATGGTAGTACATGGACTGTGCCTCAACTAGTAGAGAAGTTAGGTATTACTGAGTCCTGTGCTGGTGCTAGATTAGCTAGGTCTAGAGACGTTAAGGTTATCTTCGCGCCTAAGGTTAAGATAAACTACGGTGATGAGGTTAAGATGAGAGAGAGTATAAGGGGTCGTATGTGTTATGGTGACAGAGAACACTGGCTATTATTTAATAGGATAGGAGTAGTATCATGAGTAAAGAGAGATGGTTAGAACACAGGCAATTAATGTTAGAAAGAGTCTTCGATGAAGGCAAATGGTGTGTCGGTTGCGTGTATAATGAGGTAACTAAAGACCCATTTTCTACTGGAGATTCACCTGATATAAGGGAATGTCTAGGGGAAGACCCTGAGTTATGCTTAGGTGTCGAGGAAGAATGGATCGATGGGATGTTTGAATAACTAAACAGAGGAGTAACATATGCAACACGATGCAGAGGCTATCGCAGCCATACGTATAAAGGTAAACACTTGGCTTAACAATAATCTCAGTGAGATGGTTGAGCTTAAGAGTGAATTCGTTGATGAACTAAAACACGACCCCGACTTCGGTTATAACCGTGAGCAGTTTAGGTGTTGGGTATGGGACACTCTTTTAGATAAACAAGAGAGTTAAATGAGATGCAGTAAGAGAAACTCTTGAGGAGAGTGCTTCTTTGGGGGAAGGAATTCTCTTACTGCAAGTGACTATTATATCTTAACTGAGGAGTTAGATGTGGCTACTTACAAAGAAAAAGTATATACGCTAAAGAATGGTGAGACAACTACCGTTAAAGAGATAAGAGCTATGACAGGTATAGGGCCTAAGGCTGTATATGCTAGGATACATAAGGGTAGGTCGCGTGAACATGCGTTCAGACCAGTAAGAGGTTGTGGTTCACCCTTCGAGGGTAAGAACAATAGCTTTGACGATACCTATAGGGATATGCCTGAGGAATTGTTTAAATTAATGTTTGGGGCTTGGGATAAGTCGTTATAATATAGTGTCATTTGGGAGATATAGTGCGTAAGATATTGATTGTTAAGGCTATTAAGGATATAAACAGACTGGATGTTGTTTGTCCTAGTGTCAAGTCAGCTCTTGTAACACTATATCTATTGTTAGACATGGGATTAACACATGTTAGTATAGAAGAGGAGTAAGTTGTGGCGACTGGAATAAAAGAGCTCAGCAGTATAGTTGAGCAGAAAGTAAAGGATGCTAACAATAACCGTAGCGAGGCTGTTAGGTTCTTCAGGAACAATGGTTGTATCAACAACGACTTCAGAGTAGAGGAACTATTCAATGAGATATTAGGTTATCTTACTGATAGGTTCTCTCGTTCTGAAGGGCGTATCAAGCTCACTGCTACTTCGGTAGCAATCGGTAACATAGCTGAGCAAGTAATATCTAATAAGAAAGAGTTGTATACACCTCAGCTGATAAGGCTAGGTGACTTTGTATTAGAGGCTTTAGTAACACTTGACTTCGTAGTACTAGAAAGAGAGTGCTACAGGTCATTAGAAGAAGTAATAGCTAGGTGGCGTAATGATGATGGTACTATGGAGAAATCCCAGTACAGTATTAACTACACACCTTATCTAGTAAGACCTGGCAAGAGCTTTAGTGAGTATAAGGCTAACCCTACCAGTAGACGTGGTATTGCTATGAGAAAGTTCCCTATATGGAATGATACTACTCGATTAGTTGATGGTGTAGTAGAGAATCTAGTTAAGGGTTCTGTTAAGTTAAATAGGAGACACTTAGACTCTGACTTCGTTAAGGCTGTCAACCATAATGAGGCTGTTAAGTGGCGTGTGAACAGTGATGTGGCTGAAGTTACGGCTCAGCTTAGGGGTACTTACAGTAACACTAAAATCTCTCTAGATAATGATGTGACATACGACTGTGCTGACATAGACAGGACGGGTAACAATGCTATCTTAGCTGGTATTAAACTAACTAAAGATGGTAAGCCTTTTGAGCCTGAGAGAGGTAGTAGTGAAGATGTTAAGACACTAGAGAATACCTTGAATAAGTTAGAGAAGAAACGTAATAAGCTTAAGTCACCTAAGGCTCTTGGTGCTATTACTACTAAGATAGCAGAGATAAATGAGGTGTATGAGAAGGCTAACCTAAGATGGACGGACAAACAGTACTGTCTTAGAAAACACTCTAAGTCTGCTCGAGATGGTAAGATACTAGATACTATCCACGGGTATGATGGTGAGCCTGGATGGGCGGGTTATTCTTTCTACTTCTCTTACTTCTTAGACTATAGAGGTAGGTACTATGCTAGAGACCCTTACTTTAACTATCAGTCTAATGACCTAGCTAGAGGACACCTAATCTTTTCAGAGGGTAAGCCGATAGGTCAGTCAGGTATTGATTGGTTGTATATGCATACCGCTAGTAGCTACAATGAATCATTTGATATTAAAGAATTAGAGTGGTGCGAGGAAGATTACGTATCACACCTAACACGACATAGGTTATCAGATATTTCTGTCGATAAGATGTCCTTAAGAGATAGATACTCTTGGACACAAAACAATTTAGATTTAATAATGGAGATAGCATTAGACCCTATAGAGAATAAACATCTATGGCTTAATGCAGAGAAACCATTAGTGTTCTTGGCTTGTTGCTTTGAGGTGATAGCAGTACTAGCTAACGGTGAAGAACATATAACACACCTACCAATCCCTGTCGACGCTAACTCTAGCGGTACACAACACTTCGCTGCGATGAGCTTAGATGAGGTGGCAGGTGAGTATGTAGGCTTAATACCTAGGGCTATCTCGTTAGACTTCTACTTAGCTGTTGGCCAGCGAATGTTAGATGCTAACATGGGTAATCCTTTAGGAAAGAAATTAGCACCTATCCCTATGAAGCTCATAAGGAAAGGACTAAGTAAGAGAGGTACTATGACGAAAGGTTATAGTGCTGGTCTTAAGTGTATATCAGACATCATCTATCAAGATAGTTATGATGCTGGTATTGTTGGTAAATATGATTTGACTCGGTCAGACTCTTGGAAGTTAGGGAGAGACTTAGTACAGTCATACGATAAGATATGTTCTGGGCCTGTACGGATTAAGAACTATCTACAAGAGTTAGTTAGTTACCGACTAGCTAGTGGCACTGATACTGTATGTTGGGAGACTCCTAGTGGGTTTCCAGTAATAGCAGAGAAGTGGATTAGAGAAAGAAGAAAGGTAATAGGCTATATCAACAAGAACAAGTATCATCATGTGTACATGGAGTATTTAGATATTCCTGCTAGACATGAGCTTGCTTCTGGTATTAGTCCTAATGTAGTACACAGCTATGATGCTGCTCATATGGCTCTCGTAATATGTAGACTAAAAGATGGTGGGAACAAGTCGTTCGGTGCCATTCACGATTCGTTTAGTGTACACGCAGGAGATGTAGATGAGTTAATAGCTGTAACCAAGGACGAGTTCATTAAGATATACAAGGATGATGTCTTAGAGGACTTGAAGGCTCAGATTACTATGGGTGATATGGACTGTAGTATCGAGCAACCTATCAAGGGTAACTTAGACTTAGAAGGTATAAGAGATAGTCAATATTTCTTTGCCTGATAAGGGAAATCTCTAAGTAGCCCTTATAGAGAAGAAGCGTTTGTGGCGAACGCCTTATCAAGATATACGGACTAATAGACAGAGTACGCCACACCTACTCCTGTCTACTAGTCCACTTTTTATTTAATCGGGAGGCATTTCATTCCTCCTCCTTACGCAGTCCGCTAGTACTGTAGGTTAGAAAACTAGCACCAACCTTTTAATAATAATAATGGAGTAATATATGGCTATTTTAGCAAACGTAGAAATCAAATGGTGTAAATGTGGTGACAATGCAGGTACTAAGTATATGTCAGAAGAAAAGCAGTGGTCGGTAGATGCGATCTGTTCTAAGAAACAATCTGCTGATTGGGTAAAGAACCAACATGCACAGAAAGAACGTACTGATAAAGACTCAGGCAAACCAGTAATTAAACTTACTAAAGCTTGTGTTAAACAGGACGGTGAACCTGCAATGGCAATCAAATGTATTGATACTTACGGTAACCCCGTAGACCCTTTAGTAATCGGCAACGGTTCTGAGGCTAACATTCAATACATGGAAGTACCATACGATGTAGGTGGTAACAAGGGAGTTAAGGCTATCTTAACTGCTATTCAAGTAACTAAGTTAGAGGAATACGCAGGTAATAATGGTATGGAGTTTGACATTCAAGGACAACCTGAAGTTGCCTTGGAAGAAGACGAAGTATTCTAGTCTGAGCTGTACCCCTCTCTTAATTGAGGGGGTTTTAATTTTTAATAATAATAAGGAGTAACATATGAAAGACCAACCATTAAATAAAATCAGAGAGACTGCTGATAAACTATTCGGTAAGGGAGACTACGTAGGTGCTAAACACTACAATCGTCTACCAGACCATCAACAACCAGCTGAGGTTGCTCACGCTTGGGGCTTAGATTTCTTACTATGGAACGCGGTTAAGTATCTCTCTCGTGCAGGTCATAAGGCTACTGCTACTATGTCTGCTAATGAGAAAGAGATTGACGACCTTAGTAAGGCTGTTGACTACATCAAGATGCGTATCAACGTATTAGAAGGTAGAACACCACTAGCCTTTACTAAACCTTCAGAGCCTACGGGCTTCTACTCAGAGGCTATTAGTATGCGTGAGGTACAGAACGAGGAGATAGCTAACAAGCGTACTCCTTCTGAAGAAGAAGTTAAGGCTTATTACCGTAACCTCTCTACATTAGAGGCTGACGAGAAGCCTAAACAACACTGGATGGATGAGCCTATTGAGTCATTCCAAAAGCGCTGGAACATAGACACTATAGTATCTAAACCTAAATTAGATATGCGTGAATGTTACGGTGACTGCTAATGCGGTTAGCTGAGTACCAAGAAAGGGCTATGGATACTGCTGAATACGATAACGTAGAGGTAGTATGGGCTCAATTACCAGAGGAGGTAGGTGAAGTATTCTCTCTTAAGAAAAGACTTTTGAGAGGGGATATAACAATAGAGGTATACAAGAGGCATTTACATAGAGAGTTAGGAGATGTCTTATGGACTATCTCTGTACTAGCTAGTGATATGGGTATGAGCCTACAAGAAATAGCTGTAGGTAATCTAAAGAAACTTAAGTCAAGACAAGCAAGAGGAGTCTTGATGGGAGAAGGAGATGATAGATAATGTATAAGTTAAATAAAAGATTTTCTGTAGACAAGGACGCTCACCAATGGATACTAGTGGAGACACATAGACCTAAGGAAGGGCAGTTGTATGTTAGAAATAAATACTATGGTACATTGGCTCACCTATCTGCTGCTGTCATTGACGCAGAAGCTAAGAAGGCATTGGAAAGTTTACCTAAAGATAGAGTAAAAGAAGTAGATGAGATAATTGCTTATACTACTATGTTAGAGGGTATTGTTAAACGATTAGAAGTATTTATAGATAACAAAATGTAATATGGTGGGCAATGAGTGAAGTCCGACTGACGAAGCAGGCCAATATAACATCAGACAGTATTTTAATAAGGAGTTACCAAGTTAGAAATAACCGTTTGTGTTCATAGAAGATAACTACTGCGAAGAGCTCACCACTTTTTTAACTACGGAGTCTTAACCAAAGTTGACTAGCTAGGTAACTAGAGAAACTACCTAATAATTTTTTAATAATAAGGAGAAGTAATGAAGTACCATACACCTGACCAATGCTGTTTGAAACTTAAGGCAGTAGAGACTATACTTAAAAGTATTAAGGAATTAGGTAGAGACAATGTGTATGTAGTACACAATGCTGATAGTGCTTTGGCATTAATATCTGAGTTAACAAGTGAACTTAAGGAGGAGTAATGAGAGAGAACGGTGTGTTAGACCACCACGGAGCATGTAGTGCTTGTGGTTCTAAAGATAACAAGGCTGTGTACAAGCATGATGATGGTAGTAAGTCATACTTTTGTTTTGGTTGTAAGGACTTCAGCCCTGAAGATGGTAGTACAAATAATAATAATAATAAGGAGTATAATATGTCAGAGTTTAAAGAGACAGTACAAGAGATAACTGAATACCCTACAAGGGGTTTCAGAGAACGAGGCATCACTAAAGAGATGTCAACTAAATATGGTGTTAAGGTAGGGTATAGTGAGGAGGATGGTGCTACCATTCAGTACCACTACTATCCTGCTACTAGAGCTGGTAAGGTAGTTGGTTACTCTCGTAGAGAAGTAGTTAACAAACAGTTCTTAGCGTTCGGTGATGTAAAGAATGATGTAGAATTATTCGGACAGTCACTGTTCCAGAAAGGTGGTAAGCGTATTATCATTACCGAGGGTGAGTTAGATGCTATGTCTGTACAACAGATGAATGCTAACAAGAACTCTGAGTGGCCTGTAGTATCAGTCACTAATGGTGTAGGCGGTGCTCTTAAACAGATATGTGCTAACTTAGATTGGGTTAATTCCTTTGATGAAGTAGTATTTATGTTTGATGCAGATGATGTTGGTAAGAAATCAGCTGAGGATTGTGCTAAGATAGTACGTACTGGTAAGGCTAAGATAGCTAAGCTAGGTAGACATGGTAAAGATGCTAGTGATTACTTAGTAGGCGACCACCTAAGAGAGTTAGAAGATGCTATCTGGAGAGCAGAAGTATACAGCCCATCAGGTATTATCAACTCAGCTTCTACTTGGGATACGTTCTCTAAGGATATGACAGAGGATAGTATACCTTACCCTGATTGTTTCTGTAATGTGAATGACTTAACCTATGGTAGACGTACAGGTGAGTTAACTATCTTTACTGCTGGTACAGGTACTGGTAAGAGTACATTCATTAAGGAAGACATCTATCATCTACTGACTACTACTGAATACCCAATAGGTATTGTATCACTAGAAGAATCAGTCAAAGAAACCTTAGATGGTATCATTGGTATTCACTTGAATAAGAGAATTAACCTACCTGATACTAAGTTCGATAGAAAAGGTAAGGAAGGTAAAGAGGCTTGGGAAGCTACAGCTGGTACAGGTAGATTTACTTTACTAGACCATCAAGGCTCTTTATCAGATGATAGCTTGATGCACAAGATAGAGTACTTAGCCGCTACTGGTTGTAAGTTTATCTACTTAGACCACATCACTATCGCAGTGAGTGAGGTTGAAGGTGATATCAATAGGGCTATGGACAAGGTAATGAGTGACTTACTTAAGTTATGTAAGAAGTTTGATATCTGGGTAGGCGTAGTATCTCACCTAAGAAAGACTGGTACTGGCTCTATCTCTTATGAGCAGGGTGCTGAGGTAACTGAAGATAGTCTTAAGGGTTCTGGTTCACTTAAACAGATTGCCTTTCAAATCATTGCATTCTCTAGAAATAAGTATGCTGAGAGTGAGGCTGAAAGAAATCAGGTTAAGGTAACTGTACTTAAGAACAGATTCACTGGCCGTACTGGCTTTGCTGGTTCAGCTATGTTCGATGATAAGACAGGTAGATTGCATAACGCTAAGGCGGGTGCTATCATGACGGATGAGTTTCTTATCGAAGAAGAAAAGGAGTATGAAGATGTAGTACCGTTCTAATAATAATAATAATAAGGAGTAATGTATGAATTACGTATTTGATATTGAGGCTGATGGCCTCTTGAATCAAGCGAAGAGGATATGGTGTATTGTTCTCTACGACTTGGATACTAAAGTATCTACCACCTACACTGATGAGAAAGAAGGATACCCTAGGGTGTCTGCAGCACTAGACTTAATGTCTAAGGCTACATCATTAGTAGGACATAACATATATGCATACGACTTACCACTGCTTAGGAAGCTTAAGGGCTTTACCTATGATGGTAAGATAGCTGACACACTAATTCTATCTCAACTACTAAACTTTAGTAGAGCAGGCGGTCATGGCCTTGCTAATTGGGGTGAGAAGTTAGGTGTTGCTAAGCCTGTTCAGGAACAATGGTTGTTCTTCGAAGAGAGGATGCTTAACAGATGCGAGATGGACGTTAAGATTAACGTTAAGACCCTGCTTATCTTAAGGAGAGAGTTTAAGGTTGCTAAGATACCTGCTAGTGTAATCACTACTGAGTTTGAAACAGCTAGGATTAGCGCTGAACAAGTAAGAAATGGTTGGTTAGTAGATACTGAGTTAGCTGAGCATCACTTCAGTTGGTTGAATGAAGAGATAACTAAGTTAGCTGAGAAGATAACACCACTACTACCGCCTAACGTTAAGCGTATAGGCTCTATAGATGACTATGTAACACCTAAGTACACTAAGAAGGGTGACTTACATGCTCACATCACTAAATACTTCGATGGGTTTAACAGTATAGACTACACTGATAGCCATAAGCTACATGTGTATGGCTCTTACTGTAAGATAACTATACTACCTATTGAGATGACTCAACACGCTCTGATTAAGACTTTCTTACTTAAGCAGGGTTGGATACCTACTGAGTGGAATATGAAGATGAACGATCAAGGTAAGAACGAACGTACATCACCTAAATTAACTGAGGATAGCTTTGATACTATCAAGGGAGACTTAGGTAAAGACATAGCACTACACATGGTGTACAGTCACAGAAGAAATATGCTTAGGTCTGTCAAGAGTGATAAGACAGGTTGGTTGAATACTATTAGAGACGATAGCCGTCTTGAGTGTATCCCAATGACACTAGGTGCTGCGACTGGTAGGATGCGACACAAGAACCTTGTTAACGTTCCTGGAGGTCACGCTACCTTTGGTAAAGAGTTAAGAAGTATCTTTGTAGCCCCTAAGGGTAAGGTACTTGTTGGTTGTGACTTAGCCTCTGCTCAGTTAAGATTGTTAGCTGCAGCTATGGGTGACGATGACTACAACAAGACTGTTGTTGATGGTACAGAAGAAGATGGTACTGACATTCATAGTGTCAATGCTAAGATTGCTGGGTTAGCTAATAGAAAGCTAGCCAAGACATTTATCTATGGCTTCTTGTTCGGTGCTGGTGATGCTAAGACTGCTAGTGATTTAGGTATTAAGACTAAACAAGCTAAGGCTCTTAAGAGTAAGTTCCTTAAGGGGCTACCTGCTCTTAGTAACATTAAGAATCACCTTGATACTCAGTTCGAGAGAAGTGGTGGTAAGTATATTGTTGCTCAAGATGGTAGAAAGATACTATGTAACAGTAAGCATAAGCTACTTAACTACCTACTACAAGGTAATGAGGCTATCTTAACTAAGAATTGGATGGTACTATCTGATAAGAAGATTAAGGAAGCTGGCATTGATTGTAAGCTACTAGCCGTAATGCATGATGAGCAGAACTTTGAGTGTGAACCTGATAGGGCAGAGGAACTAGCTAAAATACTAGAGGAAGCTGCTACTACAGCAGGTGAGATGCTTAAGTTTAAGTGTCGTATGGATGGTAACTCTAAGATAGGTAATAACTGGATGGAGATTCACTAATGAGTTGGTATTGTAAAATGGATGGTGATGTCCGAAGATGTATGGATTGGGAGGTATACTCAAAGAAAGGATGGCAACAAGATAAGTCGTTCTTAGTTTGGGAATATCAGGGTGTATTTAAGAAAGAAGAATTAAAGGAGAAACAAGATGAAAAAGATTTATAGTGATTACGACCTACCACAGGGTAGCGATGAATGGTTAGATGTAAGAAGAAATCATGGTACAGCTTCTGAATCAGCTTCTGCTTGTGAGATTAGTCCTTGGAAGCCTAAGAATAGGTATGAGTTGTATCAGCTTAAGCAAGGTAATACAAAGATTGATATGAACTTTGCTATGGCTCATGGTCATAAGTATGAAGATGAAGCACGAGTAGCAGTACAGGATAGATTGAATAAGATATTCGAACCATTATGTATTACTAATGAGATAGAAGGACTACCTCTCATGGCCTCTCTTGATGGTATGGAGCAGATTACTGGTAACTCTATCCTAGAGATTAAATGCCCCCTAAAGGGTAAGGAGTCTCCTCTATGGAAGACTATGCATGATGGTGCTGAGCTACCTATGCAATACCAAATGCAGATGACACAGCAAATGTTGTTAGCTGATGTAACTGAGTGTCACTTCTGGGTGTATTGTGCTCATACTAAACAAGGTAAGTATAGATTGTTTAAACAGAGCCCTAGCCTAACTAGACAGGTATTAGATGGTTGGAAGGAATACTTCAAGGAAGTACCTAAGCCTGCTAAGACAGATATAGTAGAAGTTAGTACGCAGGACTGGGATAGCCTAGCCGCTGAATGGGTAGCTATCAAGTGTCAAGTAGATGATTGGAACAAACAACTTAAGTGTGTTAGAGAAGATTTACTTAAGGTAGCTGGTGGTCAATCATTTAAAGGCGGTGGTGTTACTGTTAAGTATAATGATAAGGGGTTAGCTAATGTCAGAAAGAGTTAATCACTGGGGTGGTGAAACCCCTGAGCCAGAGAAATACTTTGGCTTCTTATACTTGATAGCTTGTACTAAGGAAGACATCAACTACATAGGTAGAAAATCCTTTTGGAAGATGAAACCCCCTAAGTATAGGTCATTGAAGAGCCCTGTCAGAGATAAGAGTAATCCTAAGTGGCGTGAAGATTGCTGGAAAGAATCTGATTGGAAGTTCTATACAGGTTCTTCTGACTCATTCAATAAGAAGATAAAGGAATTAGGTGCTGAGTGTTTCGTATTCACTGTTCTAGAGCAGTATATGAGCTCAGGATCCCTACACTATGCTGA
>Ga0308012_10001017_pt1 | contig 15699 bp, 11 predicted proteins | sample Neamet179_FD_203133 | JGI IMG/M metagenome (GOLD analysis project Ga0308012, IMG submission 203133) | Marine microbial communities from water near the shore, Antarctic Ocean - #179 | ecosystem: Environmental > Aquatic > Marine > Unclassified | place: Southern Ocean | collected 2014-07-25 | reverse complement strand
CGGCGGAGCGCGGGCTCTCCATGCACACGACGCACAGCGTCGCATCCTCAAAGGCGACGGTCAGCGAGCTCTTCTGCTTGGACAGCTGGAGAATCTTTTTCTCAAGAATGTGATCAGAGAATCCGTGGTTAAAGTTCGGTCGCGCCGCAAATTCCGCGAAGACGGGGAGCCGGATCGTCCGAGGCGCAGCAATGGAAGTCATGAAGGAATCGAGGCCGATCGAGTGCGTTTGTGCGAGCTGTTCGGTGCGTGATAGCAAACTCAAGAAGAATCCAATTTGAATGCATTTGTATTGTTTCAAGAAGGGCCGTGGGAGCGATGGGTGTGAAGCGTCCAGAGATTGTTGTCATCTTCGTTGATGGCTTGCGAGGGCGAGATCTAGCTACGCGTGAGCTTCGTGCTTAGGGTTGGGGCGAGTTCGTGCTTGATTTCGCGAGGCTTGTGAATTTGTTTACTTTCGTGCTTGCCTCTTCTGTTTCCCTTATTGGCAGCAGAATGGCCTGACCCTTCCGCCAAGGAGCGCGATTCCCAGCCGCCAGCTCGGCGTCGCTGCAGCTTCGGCAGGATTACTGGACAATTGACGGTTTGGGAACTGCGCTTCGGCTGCGTCGTTGCGACGACCCTTAGCCAGTCCTCGAGACGTCACTGCAGGCCACATTGCAGAGGCTGGAGCGCGGGAATGGGCTGCAGTCCATTGGCGACGACCAGCACGGGTACAGACTGTTCCATCACGCCGGACTCGCTGAAATCGCTTGGACTCTTTGGACTCGCTGGAATCGCTTGGAATCGCTGATTGGCCTCGATTTGGACAAGATGTCCAAGAAGAGCCGCCGCCGCCGCCAGCAGCCGAAGAGCCGCCTGCCGCACAGGGTGCCGGGCTGGCCATCGCAGCGGAGCGAGGGCGTCACGTTCGCCGTGGATCGCAACACCGACGCGGCGTACAGCGTCGGCCTCGCTCCCTTTGAGTGGATGCTCGCTCCGATTGGGGATCACACCGACAAGTGGATTGTGGGGGTCTTGGAGACGCTGGCGGAGCACACGAGCACGGGAGCGACGGCGGACGAGATCCTCCGCCAGACAGCGTTCACGAACCTGACGAGCGACGTGCTGCGGCCCGCCAGGCCCGCCGACTACGCCAAGGCTCACGTGCTGTGCGACGCCCCTGACCTCTGGGTCGTGAACCCAGAGGTCCTTGACGCGTGCCTTGACGCCGCAATGGCGACCGCCGTAGACACGTGCGGCTGGGGCGTCGCCGTCTTCCCTAAGGACGACGTGGCCTACACGTATGGGGCAATGGAGCGTGCGGGGACGTTCCCGCAGTACGACCCGAATCTGGACGGCGTCGCCGCTCCGTGCGAGCTCCTCGTCACGAACTTCCCGCCCTCGTACGCCTACCCCAAGGAGTGCCAGTTGATCCTGAACAAACTGATGCGCTTTATGCTCTGCGACACCAAGTGGCCTCTCGGCCGCAATAACTTCCCCTTCCCAGTGACCAACTCGGTGGACTTGGCGGTCAAGGTGTTCTTCGCGGGCTGGTTCGGGATGCGTGAGCTTCCGCCCCTGGACTTTCTGCGGCTCGCCACCGAGGCCGAGAAGGAAAAGTGCCGCTTCCTCTCGGCGATCAACTCTGCTTACTACAAGCCGCCCGCCTCGTACGACCTGTGGGCGATTGACCTCACCAAGTTCCTCCTGTACCGCCTCCGCTGCGAGGCGCTGGTGAAAGAGGCGGCGGCGGCGGCCTGAGGCTTTGTCGTTCATCGCAACCCTAGCGACGAGATATTAACACGTAAAAAATAGTACTATTGTAGATTAGCGCTTATGACCCGCCCCGATCTTGAGCATGCCACTCGGAGAGGATTGCGCTCAGCACGAAACGTTGGTGCTTGGGCTAGGGTTATCTGGTAACGGCGTGACAGTAAGCACTAATAGATTATGGAAACCGTGTAGGGGCTTGAACGACAGCGGCAAAACAAGCACGAAAAAACGCTGTGCCATCAACGGTGCGATTCGCGTGTGCCACCAACGGTGCGATTCGCGTGTGCCATCAACGGTGCGATTCGCGTGTGCACCGACGCAGCGAGCTGTCGGCCCGACAAAGTAAATTCGGAGGTCGTACCCAGCAAGGATGGTGCGGCGGAGCCTCGCACGGAAGGGGACGACGAAACTCAGGATGACGACGGAAAAGAGTTGCGAGGTCTTCGCGAACATCACCGATTTCTAGCGTATACGCATAATAGGTTGCTGTGAGCCTCACAAAGATGCCTTTCATGCCGCGTGGCTTCAACAGCATTTCATTCATGTCGCGAGAAAACGTGCCAGCGTTCAGTAGTTTGAAGTGCGCTCTATCACGCGCTTGGGTTAACGCCGATGCTACGGCCAGCGTGTTGCCAGTGTACAGGAGACGTTCGCCTTGTCGCCACGCGAGGATTTCGCGGCAGCCGTTGTCGTGACCCACCAAAAGGCAACTTACGTCCATTTGTAAATGCTCGGCGACTGCGAGGACAAACGCGCCGCACGGGCCTGGCAGCATCTCGTCCCAAGTTTGCACGCCGCCAACCAGCGACTCGTCCTCGGAATCGCTTTCGTTCAAAATCCGTGCCTTCCCGAGCAGCTCCATCCCGTTGCACGTTTCCCCCCCTATATTATACGGCTCTCCCGTACGATCTACTTTTCATCCAAGCACGAGATCCGTAAGCACGAGTGTTAGGGTTACCACACAATAACTCCACGAGTGCGCCGAAGCAGTCCAACCTAACTTGTGACAGCAGTGATGTAGGGTTGCGAAGCAAGCACGAGGTCGTTGCTTACCTTAAAGTACTAAAGTTTCTCGGTAGCATTCTTAAATCGCGTTGACAATAGTATAATACAAGTAAATGGAGTTTCAGACAAATGCCTGCGCCCCGCCTCGGATATTTAGTCCACATTTCAGCGCGCTTCGTCGCCCCGCACCAGAAACCGCGGAAAAAGGTGCCCGAGTGCACAGACGCTTTAGCGCTCCCGAGTTCTCCGCCACTTCCCGCGGCTTCCGTGGACAAACCGAGCCCCGATGTGCTGTAGCGGACGCTCTCGCCGTCTCCTTCGCGTGCTTAGGTCTGCTTTCTCTGGCCTCGCACCCCTGAGAAGAGCGAGACGAGGTCGCACGGGTTGTCTGCGAGCGGCCACGACATGTGCTGGAACGGCGGCGCGGCGGGGCTCTAGGACGCGGCTGTGTGTCTTGGGCAATAACCGCTGTCCATTTTGTCGCAGAAGAGGCAGCATGTTTCGGGCAAAATCCGTCCTCGGGAAACCGCACTGGCAGAAGCAGCAATTGTCGCACGCCATTCACGAAAACGCCAGCATACGTGGTTTGTCATGTTTGGTCATGATGCCTCGGCCGTGAGGCAACTTAGCCTCTACTTCGCTGCTCCAAATCCACTCGCCCTCGTATGTGCTGCTGCCGTCGCAGTGCGCCACTGTGCCCACTCCCGTGTCTTCGTCAAGACGAGTCATCAAGACGTTTTAAGAGTGCTGTTCGTGGTGTCTGAGGGTTGCGCGCAACTAGAATTTCTAGTATGTTAGGGTTTTCGTGCTTGAACCTAACACTACTAGTACCTCACTTCGTGCTTGAACCTAACCCTAGCCCCACTTCGTGCTTAGCGCAATCGTTCCTTTCCGAGTCTTCTGTCTTAGATCTCACGGCGAGAACGATCACAAGCTGCCGTACACCGCCTTTGTCGGGGGCAAATGAAAGTCGTGACACCCATCAAATTTTTGAATCTGAATCAAGGGGAATCGAGGGTCGGCGAACACTTTTGTGAATGTGGGGATGTTGAGCCGCGAATGTTCTTTGAGTTGTGGTGGGATTGTATTGTTAGCCAAATAATCAATGCGCTCGCCGCATCTCCACGCGTGCCCAGAGTCGTGCGACGGGACCGACGAGTACGGGAATCGTTGACGTCGGAGCCCATTCACTTCGTGCTTGAACCTAAACTCTAGCCCACTTCGTGCTTGAACCTAACCCTAGCCCCAATTCGTGCTTGCGTCGCCAGCAAAAGTCGCAATCATCCGCGCTGGCAGCACAGCTCGCCAGCAAGTCGCAATCATCCGCGCTGGCAGCCCGATTCCCGCGGCTCGGCGTAACAGCAGCTCAGCAAGGACAACTGAAAATCGTGCGATTTTCCGCTGCAGCGCCGTGCTTGCGATTCAGGGGCTCCCAGCTCGATGGCGCACACATCAAGCACCCAGTGCTGTGGAGCGCCGACGAGGCGGACGCTTGCGCTAAGGAGCGGCGCTGTGGTTGGAGAGCTGGGCGCCAAATCGGCTCGCCGCTTTGACTGAAGGGTGCAGGCCCTCATCTCTTCGAGACAAGACAAACAAGCGTCTATGGACGCTACGCAAGCAAGGAGGTACAGGACGGAACGGGAGCAGGTTGGCATTGGTAATACGTTACTCTTGTGCGAGTGATAAAAGCAAAGTGGAAAGGGCGCACTGAATGAGTTCTCGCCCCTCGGCGGCCGCCACCAGCGCGCTCCGTCGGTTCAGCGGCGACTGCACGGAGCGCAAAGTCGCGACGCTCGTGAGCCAGCAGCGCAGCGACGAGGCCCACGCTCGTCTGGCGCCTCGTCCTCAGGCGCGCACCGCCGCCTCGTCCTCTTCCGTCAGGACTGACCCCGCGGGCTGAGCCGCGGGCTGAGCCGCGGGCTTCGTGGGGTTGAAGGCGCTGTCGGGTGTGGCGCTGTCGGGGGTGCTCTCGTAGTCCCACTGGTGCTCGGCGCTGACCTTGGCCTTGTCAGCGAGCTCCGGCGACGCGGGGTGAGGAGCGGCGTTGCTCCCGAGACCGAGCGCCGCGACGCCCTTGGCGACCGCGGCGACGCCCTTGGCGACCCCGTCAGCGGACTCGTCCGGGGCGGCGCTCTTCGGGGCGGCGCTGCTTGCAGCGGAAAGAACGACGGGCTTCGGCGGCGGCAGCAGGTCCGGCAGCAGCGTGCGGCAAAGCGGGCAGCTGCGCGGCGTAAGGAACTCGTCCTGGTATGCAAAATGCCTCGCAATGCAGTCCTCGTGGAACACGTGCGAGCACTTGATCATGCCGAGGGGTTTCTGTTCGGAGATGCTCTCGGAGCAGGCAGCGCAGGAGGCATTGTTTGCCGCGATCTGCAGACGAAGTTAGACGAAGTGTTAGACGAAGTTAGACGAAATGCGCACGGGTCAACTTGCGCTGGCAGCCGTGAATCCGCGCTCGTTCATCAGACCAGGCTCCGCGCCTGAGGCGAGCAGCAGCTCGTACACGCCGCGGTCCGTAGAAAACGCAGCGCAGTGAAGCGGCGTAGTTCCGTCGCTGCTTGGGAGGTTAGAGTTGGCGCCAAGCCGAATGAGCGACGCGCAGCAATCCGTGTGGCCGTTCACAGCAGCGTCGGTCAGCGGACTCCACCCACTGCCGTCTTGGGCGTTCGGATCGGCACCGCCGCGAATCATAATCTCGCACGCTTTCGCGTGCCCCATCGCGGCTGCCCAGTGAAGAGGCATTCCGCCGCGCATGTCGGGTAAGTTGGTTGAGGCGCCACCCTCCAACAGCGCCTCGCACGACGCCTCGTGGCCCTGGTAGGCGCTGACATGGAGGGCAGAAACGCGACGGTCATCCAGCGCGTCGGGGTCGGCGCGCTGCTCCAGCAAGTACCGGACGACGGTCGCGTGGTCGCCTTGGGCCGCGAGTCCAAGCGCCACCGAGCCGCCCTCGGCCGTAGCTGCGTTGACATCGGCTCCGTTCGCGACGAGGAGCTTACAGAGGGCGAGGTGTCCCGCTTTTGCGGCAATGTGCAGCAGGTTGCTTCCGATGTCGTTCGTAACCGTCGCGAGGACATTGTAGTCGCCGCGCGCCTCAGCAATCGCTTCGCACTCCGTCGCGTCGCCGCTCTGCGCAGCCGCCAGCAGATCTGCCCGCCAAGCCGACTCCTCGCCCTGCACGTGCTCTGTGCCGCCGCGACGAAAGCTGCTTAGCGACTCGTCGTCAGCGCGCTCATGCGCACGGCGCTCCGACGCGGCCCTGTTTGGTGAGATGTATTGTGAATACAGGCTCGTTTTGAGGGGGAAGCGCAAGCAAACTTGCGCTGTCGCCTCGTGCGCGGGCCGAGGTGCGAGGGCGGCGTGCGTGTCCCCGTCCAGCAGGAGCGGCGGGGCGAGGGCCGTGGCGGTGACGACGACGCCCTCCGCGACCGCGATCTCCCCGCCGTCGTTCGCCACGTTCATCTCGGCGAGGGAAAGCCGCCCAAGCACGAACGGCTCCGACACGGACACGATCATGATGCCCGCGGCGGAGAGCACGAGGGGCTTCGCAGCTAGCACCATGCACTTTGCCGTGTCTCCATCGGCCGCCGCCTTCAGCAGACTTATCGTCGCGGCATCGTCGTCCTTGATCTGTCCCAGTTGCCTAGCCCGTTCCAGATCATCGTGCTTAATAAGAGCTGCGCGGTTCAGGTAGTCGTCGGGCACTAGGGCGTCGCGTGCGATAGAAATCTCGGACTCTGGGAGAGCGAGCATCGTCGGGTCAAGCACCAAGTCCTCCGTGAGAAAGCCCTTGTCCGCGATGGCGGCGAAGGCCTGGCAGGTAGTGACGCACGTGAGCGCGAGGCACCCCGTGCGCAGCGCGACGACGCTCATGCCCTTGAGCGCGGGCTGGTTCGCGAGCAGCGCGGCGTAGAGCTCGCCGCAGTGGGCGCGGAGCCCGGCAAGCACGGCGTCCGTCACGGGAGCGCTCGTCTGCACGTGCACCTCAAACTCCACGAGCGCCTGAGATCCGCTCAGCGCGACGCTCGTGGTCGGCACCTTGGACTCCCACCCCGCGGGCTTGGGGATGGCCCCGAGCGCGTAGGCGTCAAGCACGGCGCCCACCGCCGACGTGAAGCGCAGCGTGAAGCGCACCGTGTTGTCCGCGTGCACGTCGGTGACGTTGGCGCGGAGCACGCGCGTGGCCATCAGCTCAGCCCTGCGACCTTTGGCGTAGGCGATGAAGCCTAGAGCGCCCTCAAAGAGGAGCTCGGAGGCAAACTGCCGGAGCGGGTCCACCAAGCGCCGGTGCTCTTCGGAGTGGAACTCAAACCGGCGCTTGCCTGCTGGGGTCTTGGTGGTGAACTGATGGCCGCAGAGGAACTGGAAGACGGTCGCACCGTTTGTCGCCGCGAGGGTGATTCGCGTGTCGTTCCACTCCACCACGATCGTCGCCTTGTACTTGAAGAGCGTGAGGGTGAAGTCCTCCTCGCGGAACGCCGAAACAACCGCTGCGAAGTTGTCACCGATCACGTTCATCAGCATTTCCCGCTTCTTGAGTTTGTCCTCAACGATCGTGCCTCCGTTCGCGCCCGAGCCCGCCGCGCTCAAGGCCGTGAAGAAGTTGCCGACGATCTCTGCCAGCTCCCCCACGCCTCGCTCCAGCGGGATCAGCGCCGCGGTGGTCGTGGTGGGGCGCTGAGCCGGGGGCGCTGCGGAGGCGCCGTCGCCCCCGCGCGAGCGCTTCTTCTTGACTCTCGCCACCGCGGGCCCGCTCGCCGAGAGGGCCTCCTCCGCCTGGGCCGCAACCTCGGCCTCAACCTTCCGCCGCTTGGACTTGGGCCTAGCGGCGGAGGCGCTGTGGAAAGCGAAAAACAGAAATGTCATCACGAAGTCAAGAAATCAAGCACGAAAACTCAAGCACGTACCTCGCTCCGGCCGCGACCTTCTCGCACGCCTTGCGCTTGTGCGCCTTGGTCGCCTTGGCAGGGGATCCTGTGACGGCGGGCTTGGCTGCACGGCAGATGTCGTCCCACGTGCGGTCCGTGCGAAAGCATATGCTGGTGGCGTACTCGGGCTTCCCGTTCTTCACGTAGCCGCTGCACACGAACGTGATGATGTCGCCCTTCTCCGCCACTCGCGGGAGATTGGCGATGGACGAGATGTTAAACATCGTGCCGTCCGGAAGCACGCACGCGTACCCCCTATTCCCCGACGTGGATGTGCCTAGCACCAAGCACTCGGCGTCGTCAACGTCCTTGTACTTGTACATGAACCGCGTGTACTTGCCGACCTCCTCGCCGCAGAAGCGATACGGTCCGTTGGGGTCGCGCAGCATCAAGCCCTCCGCTCCATCCGCGATTGCCTTTGCGAGCGTGTCGTCCAGCACCGCCAGCGACGAGGCGACGCCCAAGACAGGTACGAGGCGCACGTAATCGGCGTTCCACGACGGAGCAAGGCTTTCCAAGTACGCGCGGCGCTCGGCGTAGGTGCCCGTCAGCTCGGGTGCGTCAAAGACCCACAGGATCGTGGTGCCGTCCGACCACTTCGGCTTGGCGCGGTGGGCCTTCCCGCTCCGCAGACCGAGCTCTCCCTCAAGCGCGATGCCGCGCGGCAAGGCAGCGGCGAACTCGCCAAAGTAAGCGGAGCCGTCGCCTTGCTTGTTGCCGCCGCCGCGTCCGCCCCGTCCGCGCGTGAAGAGCGAGATCTCGCTCTCTCCGTCGGAGTAGGAGTAGTTGCCGTCCATCTTCTGGGTCATGATCCAGTCGGCGCCTGGAAGCCCGTCCTTCTGAAGGAAGGCCGCGACTTTCACCAAGTCGCTCTCGTCGCCTGGCTTTGGCCGCATACTTCTTGCCCACATTGCGTACGTGGCCCGCTCCTTCGCCGTGGCGAGATGCTCCGACCACTTTGCTCTCTTCGGTTTCGCCAGCCCGCCGCTCGCCGCTCTGCAAGGGTACGCAAAGAAGATTTTCAAGTGTCAAGCACGAACGCATGTGAACTTTAACCAAGACAAGCACGAACTCGGCGACCAAGCACGAACTCGGAAACATTCGGAGATCGTTCCGAGATTAGTGTTAGCAATGGTGACGGCGTGATAGTAAAACACTACTAATAGATTGAATATATTTTTTGTTTTAGATGCCCTTGGATGAAAAAGGAATTACAATGTGGGAGCGCAGTAGGGTGGGTTTCCCGTCATTGCTGTCACGCGTTAGGGTTAGCGAGTGGACTAAGCACGACTTCAAATTGGCTTGCCTTCAGGCGTTAGGCTAGACTTCGTCCAATGAACTCGCGATCAAGCACGAACAATTTGAAGCGAGATCACGAAAATCTTGGAAATAGGTAGTCAAGCATTAGGTTAGCAACGTCCGACTCGCGATCAAGCACGAACTTTTTGAACGAGATCACGAAAATCTTGGAAATCGGTCAGGCGTTAGGGTTAGCACGTCCGAATCGCGATCAAGCACGAACTTTGAACGAGATCAAGCACGAGCACTCGGAATCTACATATGCGTTGCGGTTTTGCACACGTACCGAGCGGCGACTCCCAACGTGGGTGCCGCCTTGGGCGCCGCCTTGGGCGCCGCCTTGGGCGCCGCCTTGGGCGCCTTGGGCGCCGCAGCCGCGGCAGGGGAGCCGGTGAGCCCCTCGGAGGCGCTGTGGAACGTGAAAATAACAATGGTCAAGAACGAACTCGCGAATCAAGCACGAACTCGCGGAATCAAGCACGAACTCAAGCACGAACTCAAAACACGTACACTTCCACTTCCATCTCCGACATGGCGGCCGAGGAGTGGCGGAAGTTGATGCTCAGCCGCGGCGTGGCGCTCTTCCGGTCGGTCCTCGCCATGCCGTGCTTGAAGGCCTTGTTCGTCTTCCTCCCCAGCACGTTCAGCGAGCCTGCGCGCAGCTCAATAGACACGTTCGCCGGAAGATCAGGGTGCTCCTGAGACGTCTTCGTCACCTTGTAGACGCGCTGGCTGTTGGGGAGTCCGAGCGTCAACGTCGCGGCGACGCACTCCTCGGAGTCGGGGTCGTCGTCCCCGTCCTGGTGCTCGCCAAGCTTGCTCTTCCCCTTCGGCACCGTGTAGTACAGGTTGGCGTTGGCGTGGTCCAGCCACGAGGGCTCCTTGCCCAGATGCCGTGCCACCAGATCGCGTAGCTCAGCCACCACCCCAGCCTTCTCCCACGGCACGAAGGGCTGCTGCTCCGTCACGTTGCGAAGGGTGGGGTTCACGTTCTTGGTGCTCCGCGGCGGGCGAACCCCGAATTGCGAGTGGCGGTGAGGCACGGGGTGCGACCCAAAAAGCACGGTGATGCGGGCCTCGCGTGGGTGGAAGCACGATAGCTCGGGGTCGTACTCGCAGGCCCCGGCCACTACCTGCATCTCGCGCGCAGGGTCCACCTCGCCCGTCTTAGGGTTGACGAACTGTTCCTGGCAGAAGCGGCGGTAGAACTCCTCGGCCTGGCCGAGGGACAACACGCCAGGTATGTAGCGGCTGTCTCCGCATCCGTACGCGACGGGCGAGTTGCCGTCGTGCTTGACCGTCTCGGCGGCCGCGCTGCGTGCAAACGCAACAAATCTGTCAAGAACTCAAGCACGAACTCTTGGAAATAGGTCAAGCGTTAGGGTTAGCACGTCCGACTCGCGATCAAGCACGAACTTTGAACGAGATCACGAACTTTGAACGAGATCAAGCACGAACTCTTGGAAATAGGTCAAGCGTTAGGGTTAGCACGTCCGACTCGCGATCAAGCACGAACTTTGAACGAGATCACGAACTTTGAACGAGATCAAGCACGAGCACTCGGAATCTACATGTGCGTTACGGTTTTGCACACGTACCGAGCGGCGACTCCGGCCGACTTCTCCGCGCGCTTCCTTGCTTCCTCGGCCTTGTTGTCCGCCGAATGCGCGTGGCGCAGCATCAGGACCGAGCCGCCGAAGCAGCGTTCGCCCTGCTCGTGGTTCGGGGGCGAGCATGGGGGAACGAAGACGCCCTCCTTAGAAATGGTGCCGCGGTAGGGGAAGAAGTTGTTGGGGAAAGTCTGCATCACGCAGCCCCGCCGCCAGCAGTGCGACAGAGGGAGCGGCGGGTTCATGATGACCTCTGGCGTCCAGTCGTACGTCTGGGAGAGCCACTTGTGCCGCCCCATAGCAACGTCAATCACGTTGCCGTGGCAGACGACAGCGCACGGCTTGTCCCCCGCCAGCTCCCGCACAGTGAGCAGAGCGCGTCGCACACGCGCCACGGCGGCTTTGCCGTCGGTGCGAGGCTCCACCCCTTCCCACCAGCGGTCGTTCACACGTGAGTAGTCAACGCTTCTGCTGCTGAAGCCAGCGCTTTGCACGCGGCCCCGAACGTCGGCAACGTTGAGGCCAAAGCACGTGCCCACTTCGCAAAGATCCGGCAGCAGCACGAGCGAAGCCTTGGGGAACGCTGCGAGGGCAGTACGCACAGCCCGCCACAGTGGCGAGACGAACGCAACCTTGACGGGCGAGCCTCCCACCTGCAAGTGCTCGGGCTTCGTCTTCATCTCAAACGCAATCTGCTTCTCACCGAGCGGAGAGAGGTCGCAGTCGTGGAGAACCCCGCTCCTGCTAAGCACAAACGTGTAAGGGAAAGATGTAATCAAACATAAGGGACTGTTAAACAGTTGAGATTGAATACGGTTTTGTTTTTAGGGTAAGAGATAAGGAATACAGTGTTGGGGGGGGAAGCAGAAATCTCGGCGTCAAGCACGAACTCAAGCACGAACTATGCGCACGTACCTTGATCCCGCCTTCGCGCCCTCCTGCCCAGCGCCCACCGCAGCAAGCGGCGCGGGGGGCGCGCCCTTCTTTTTCGTTGCGAAGAGCTGCGCCTTTCCGGACACCTTGAAGAGGACGAAGTAGTCGCGCTGCTTCTTCCCCTCGTCCTGCCACTCTAGCTCGTAGCAGGACTCGCCAAAGTTGTTCAGCACCGTCACGTCAAGCCTGACGCGCATGCTGCTGGGCGTGAAGGACGCCAACACGGAGATCTCGCAACCGAGGGGGAACACGAGGAGGCCCTCGGACACGTTGTCAGCATATTCCGCGTCGTCGTCTCCCTCCGACTCCTCATCCGATGTGTGGAACGACTCGTCAGAGGAGGACTCGGCCGGCGCGCTGCGTGCAAACGCGCAATCCGAGTTAGGGTTAGCAATGGTGACGGCGTGATAGTAAAACACTACTAATAGATTGAATATATTTTTGTTTTAGATGCCCTTGGATGAAAAAGGAATTACAATGTGGGAGCGCAGTAGGGTGATTTTCCCGTCATTGCCGTCACGGGTGTTAGGGTTAGCGGACTTAAGCACGAACTCAAACTTGGTGGAGGGGCGAACCGATCTGGGGTGGGGGTTACACGTACGAAGCGGCGTCGGACATGGCGACGTCGGCCTTGGCCCCACGCTTGCGCTGCTCGTCGGCCACGGCGGACCACGGCACCACGGTGGCAATGCTCCGCGCCACGATGGAGCCAGACGGCCCGCACTTTTCCTCTTCGTTCTCCGCAGGCACGCCGTGCTTGACAAGCGCGTTGGCCGCAACCCCCACGATTACCCCCGCGCCCGCTGGCAGTATCTTGGAGTAGAAAACCTCGGCGTACTTGCGGTTCTTGATGGCCGCACTGAGCGCTGCTTTGGCTATCTTAATCACGGGCTTGTCCTTCTTGCGCTCGGCGCGCTTCAACGCCGCTTTGGCCTCGGCAACGGCGGGCTCGTCCCACGTGAACTCAAACCTGCGCTTCGCACCGAACTTGACCACGACGAAGCACGAGTCGGACCTCCAGTCTCGCGTCTTGTCGCTGTGCGGGCCAATGCACTGGCTCCCGTCGTTGTACCCCGTGGCGATCCAGTGGTCGTGAGGACGTTGGAGCCCGAGCTTCTCGTTGATGGCCTTCCCCAGCTCCGCCACCGCCGGCACCGACTCCACACGGTGCGTCGCGCCTGCGATCATCCACTGCCACCCTGTGTAGCCGTACTTGCGCATCCCGTCGTCAAAGCCTGTCTGAAACCACACCTTATTGCGCGTAATGTCGTTCCCGCGGTAGTGAAGGGCAGGGTGCGAGCCCCGCACCCACTGCGGGTTGTCCCCGTTCCCGAGCGGAATCGCTTCGCTGCCCTCAAAGTGGGAGAGCTCGCTCAGCGAGTGCCAAATCTTGTCGTGCTTAAGCCCTAGCACGCTCTCACAAAAGTTGGGGATGATCGCGGTGTCGTGAAGCAACGTGCCGTCCGGCAGCCGCAGCTTCATTTCCTCGGGCACGCTGTCAAACCACCGCTCGTGAGCGCCCTCCATCCTGCGCGCGTTATCACCGCACAAGTGTGTCAGCACTAAGCACGAACTCGGCGACCAAGCACGCGTAAATCTGAAATCGTTTTAGTTAGCAATGGTGGCGGCGTGATAGCAAAAACACAGAAGCAAGTTGTGGAAAGGAAACAATGTGGGAGCGCAGTAGGGTGGGTTTGCCGTCATTGCCGTCACGGGGGGTAGGGTTAGCGGACTAAGCACGAACCCCGAACTTGGGGGTTTTGCGAAAAAAGCCAAAAAAGCGAAGGTGAGTCCTTGGGAGTCACGTACGGAGCGGCGACATCTATGCCCGCGGCGCCGCGATCGCTCGGCGAGGACTCCGCTCCCGCGCTGGACGACGGAGCCTGGAGCGCTGGCACCGGATCCCCCGCCCGAGCCACCTTGAGTACCTCAGCGACGCGCGCAAAGAGCAGCCGAGAGAAGAGCGGCGGCACTGCGTTGCCGACCTCTTCGTAGACGCCCATGCGCTGCCCGTGCTCGCCCTCCTTGGGGCCGACGGGGCCCTGGAACTGGTAGCCGTCCGGAAAGGTCTGCAGCCGAGCCATCTCGTGCGCGGTCATCAACCGGGGCTCCGTCGGGTGCCCGAACGTCTGTCCGTTGTTGCACGTCACGGTTTTGCTCGGCTCGTCAGGGTTGAGCAGTCTCCGTGCTTGGTTGCCCCTCCCACCCGGCTTGACTTGGACGCGCTGCCCGTAGGCCTTCGCGTCTTGCGCTGCCTTGATCGCGGCCACCGTTTCGGCGTCGTGGTCCGCGGCGTAGTGGAACACCGAGATGGGGCCGGGACCGGGGTTTCCGACGCCCCTGGCCCGAGGCGGAGCGGCGGGAGGCAGCCCCGCGAGCGCGTCGTTGATGGTCCGCCAAAGCGGCAGTCCGTCGGCGCCGTCCTTGCTGTGCGTGTTAGCAGGGAAGAACGCGGCGGGGGGCACGCCCAGCGTCTTCCTCACCGCGATCCCGACGGCTCGCTTTCGCTCCTGCGGCACACCGAAGTCGGCAAAGTTGACAATGCGGAACTCCATGGCGTACCCCACGAGGTCAAGGTCCGCAACGATCCTGTCCTTCACGAAGGCAATCAGCCCATCGTGCAGCAGCGCGAAACGCTCGTCCTCCCACTCCCGCTTCTCTGCCCCTTTCTTGCCCTTCGGCTTCGCAAAGAAGACCTTGACGCGATTCTTTTGCGTCAAAGTCAGCGGGGGGTAGCCGCGCGGCACTGGGACAAGGGTGGTGTAGAGCCCCCCTACGTTTTCCATAATGGCCACGTCGGGCTCCAGCCCGGCAAGCACACCCACGAAGCTCCGAAAGAGTTGGTTGCGGTCGTCGTACGGATCAGTAGCGCCCGAAGCGCAGCTCATGGCCTTGCACGTGGGTCCACCGCTCAAAACGCTCAGGCGCTCACCCTCGCCCAAAATACGGCGCACCTCGTTCACAAACGTTGTCTGAATGACTTCGTCTGTGATGTCGCCCAAGAGGTGGTAGCCCCCGTGGTTGAGCGTGTGCGTCGCAAGCGCGGTGCGGCAGTAGTCCAGGGCCCCTACAAACGTGTAGCCTACCTGCCGTGCGCCCTCGGTAAAGCCTCCCGCGGCGGAGAACAGGTCGGCCACGGTGAGCCCACGGCCTGCGTCGCCGAGGGGCGGGTCTGCCCACGGCGGCTTGGCGCCGCTCGTGCCCGCGGCGCCGCCGCCCGCCAAGAGCGCCGCTCGGGCCTCGCCGCGCGCGGTGGCGAGGATGGGGAAGCCCGCCCTGTTACTAACCAGAAAAACGGCGCTCAACAATCAGATCCCGACCAATTGATACCAAGATACCAAGCACGAACATTCTGAACTCATTTTAGTAATAGGTTTGGAGGAGCGCAGTAGAGTATCACAGCCGTCACGGGTTAGTATTAGCGAGTGGACTACCTAGGTAAGCACGAACTCAGAATCATCCTTATGAAATCGTTCAGAGTTAGGTTTAGGTGACGGCGTGACAGTAAAACACAAGATAGAGATTCTAATTGTTTTTGTTTTTAGAAGCACGTGTGAAAGGAAACAATGTGGGAGCACAGCAGGGTGTTTTTCCGTCATTGCCGTCACGGGGTTAGGGTTAGCGGACACTGCACGAACTTCAAATTTGGCTTGCCATTCAGGGTGACGGCGTGACAGCAATACACAAGATAGAGATTGAAATTGTTTTGTTTTTGTAAGGATGGAAAAAGGAATCATGTGGGAGCGCAGTAGGGTGGTTTTCCCGTCATTGCTGTCACGGGGGTTAGGGTTAGCGGACTTAAGCACGATCTCGGAAATCTGAAATTGTTCACAGTTAGGTTTAGTTTAGGGAGGAAGTGTCAGCCTAAGCACGAACTCGGCGACCAAGCACGAACTCGGAACATTCGGAGATCGTTCCGAGTTAGGTTTTAGGGGTGACGGCGTGACAGCAATACACAAGATAGAGATTCTATTTGTTTTTGTTTTTTAGAAGGATGGAAAAGGAATACAATGTGGGAGCGCAGTAGGGTGGTTTTTCCGTCATTGCTGTCACGGGGGTTAGGGTTTTGACGTAAGCACGAACGCGGAAACTTTCGGAACTCGTTTTCAGTTAGGTTTAGGGGTGACGGCGTGACAGTAAAACACAAGATAGAGATTCTATTTGTTTTT
>Ga0308012_10001009_pt1 | contig 15761 bp, 11 predicted proteins | sample Neamet179_FD_203133 | JGI IMG/M metagenome (GOLD analysis project Ga0308012, IMG submission 203133) | Marine microbial communities from water near the shore, Antarctic Ocean - #179 | ecosystem: Environmental > Aquatic > Marine > Unclassified | place: Southern Ocean | collected 2014-07-25 | reverse complement strand
GTAAATATCATAGAGCCAGAGATAGCTTCTCAAACAGAGCTCGTACATAAGCACGCATTAATTTCTTTGAATAAAGTTTTTTGTTGTTGACAAGGGGGAGTCCACATAAGCCAGCTATTGCTCAATCAAGCGCCTTGCCCTGATTTATTTTTCCTATGCACAACAGTATCAAAACCTAATAAAAGTGGTATGACTAAAAATTACTTACAAAAGTTAGTTCAAAGAACCGTAGCCTTTATTGTATCAATAATTGATACAATGTTTTCAGTTTTATCTGCATTGTTCATTTGGGGGCTTGGGCATATACTAGCTGCATAGAAAATTAAAACACACTCATAAACTTACTACTTTTTATAAACAACTAGACAAATGGATGAATAATAATGACTAAAAAAATATTGATGGTACTAACTTCACACGACGAATTAGGTAATACAGGTAATAAAACTGGTTTTTGGGTTGAAGAGTTTGCAGCCCCTTATTACGCATTTATCGATGCAGGTGTAGAAGTAACGTTAGCAACACCAAAAGGTGGACAAGCACCGATTGACCCAACAAGTACATTAGCTGATTTTAAAACGGCTGATACTGAGCGTTATGATGCTGATGATGCAGCACAAGCTAAAATTGCTACGACGGTAATATTATCTACGTTAAATGAAGCGGACTTTGATGGTGTATTTTATCCGGGTGGTCATGGTCCATTATGGGATCTTACTGATAATACTGACTCAATCACTTTAATTGAAAGCTTTCTAAAAGCAGGCAAAGCAGTGGCTACTGTTTGTCATGCGAGTGCCGCTTTATTAAATGTTAAAGACGTATCCGGCGATTTTGCTGTTAAAGGCAAAGCGGTAACGGGTTTTACTAACAGCGAAGAAGATGCTGTGCAATTAACCGAAGTTGTACCATTTTTAGTTGAAGATGAACTTATTAAACGTGGTGGTGAATATCAAAAAGCGCAAGATTTCCATCCGTTTGCAGTACAAGATGGTTTAATTATTACGGGTCAAAATCCAGCAAGTTCAGCATTAGCGGCTGAAAAATTATTAACTCAGATTTCAGCGTAAATTAGCTATCTATAACTAATCGTCATATTAACGAGCTGACATATCTAGCTAAAATAGGTTACCAAATTACCTAGCTGAATTATCTAACTTAATTAGCTTTCAGCTCAGTTAATAGCTTATAAATAAATACAGGACTACACATGTTAAATTTTAATTTTCAAAACCCAACAAAGATTAATTTTGGCGAAGGGCAGATTGAAGTCATTTCAAAAGAAATCCCTTTAGACGCAAAAGTACTCCTCGTTTATGGCGGTGGTTCAATTAAAGGAAATGGCGTTTATCAACAAGTAATTGACGCCCTTACTGAACATACTTGGTTCGAGTTTTCGGGGATAGAGCCAAACCCAACGTATAACACGTTAATGAAAGCGCAAGAAATAATTACAGCAGAAAATATTGATTACATCCTTGCCGTAGGTGGTGGTTCAGTTGTTGATGGTGCTAAATTTATTGCCGCTGCGGCGTTATATGAAGGTACAGCTGAGGGCAATGATCCTTGGGATATTTTAGCTAAACAACAAGCGGTAACTAAAGCATTACCCCTTGGTGCGGTATTAACGTTACCTGCAACAGGCTCTGAAAGTAATGGTAATTCAGTCGTTACACGCGATGGAAATAAATTACCTTTTTCTAGTCCTTTAGTTCGTCCATTATTTGCAGTACTTGACCCAACCGTAACTTTTTCATTATCAGACCGTCAAATTGGTAATGGTGTTGTTGATGCCTTTATTCATACTATTGAGCAATACTTAACTTACAGCGTGAATGGCAAAGTACAAGACCGTTTCAGTGAAGGTTTATTACAAACATTGATTGAAGAAGGGCCTAAAGCATTAGCTCCAGCCACTAAAAATGATTTAGAAGTTAGAGCAAATATAATGTGGTCTGCAACCATGGCATTAAATGGTTTGATTGGAGCGGGTGTTCCACAAGACTGGTCAACGCACATGATAGGCCATGAATTAACCGGTGCTTTTGGTATTGATCACGCACGTACTTTATCTATTGTTTTACCTGCGGTAATGAAAGTTCGTCGTGAGCAAAAGCGTGGGAAATTATTACAATATGCAGAACGTGTATGGCAAGTAACTGAAGGTGATGAAGACGCTCGTATTGATCAAGCTATTCTTTTAACTGAAGAGTTTTTCAAAACAATGCAAGTGCCTGTACGTTTGTCTGATGTAGATCTTGGTAGTAAAGATATCGATTTACTTGTTGAACGATTAGAGCAACATGGTATGACTGCATTAGGTGAACAAGGCGATATTACGCTAGAAATAAGCCGTAAAATATTAACTAAAGCGTTGTAATCACAAGCAAGTACTAGCAGAGTGTTACATTCATTTAATGTGTAGTACCCCGCGAACCCTATTTATAAAAGGCCTATTAATTAGGTCTTTTTTATAAGTACCTTTTTATTTAGGTATTTTATTAGATCTATACAAGCTCCCTTTATAATTGAGCTTGTATAGATCTTCCTCACAGGAATTACCATGACTCAAACAACGGATAAAAATCGCCAAATGCTTTTGGCATCAAGACCTTTTGGTGCACCAACACCTGAGAACTTTAATCTGGTTAGCAGCGATAAACCAACACCTAAAGCAGGAGAAGTATTACTTCGAACTGTTTTCCTCTCATTAGATCCTTACATGCGCGGACGAATGAGTGATGCTAAATCTTATGCTGACCCTGTTGGTTTAAATGAAGTAATGGTTGGAGGTAGTGTTTGTCGAGTAGAAGAGTCAAATCACGGTGATTTTAAACAAGGTGATTGGGTTGTCGCTTTTGGTGGATGGCAAGATTACAGCGTTATCAATGGCAGTGAATTACTCAAACTTGATAGCAATATGGCTAACCCGTCACATGCGTTAGGTGTATTAGGTATGCCAGGATTAACTGCATACATGGGGCTACTTGATATTGGTCAACCCAAAGCAGGTGAAACAGTGGTAGTTGCTGCTGCAACCGGTGCTGTAGGTAGTTTAGTTGGTCAAATAGCTAAATTAAAAGGCTGTAAAGTGGTCGGTATTGCCGGCGGTGATGTTAAATGCAAATATGCCGTTGAAACGTTAGGCTTTGATTATTGTCTTGATCATTATAGTGATGATTTAGCCGAGCAATTAGCGGACGCCTGTTCATCAGGTATTGATGTTTATTTTGAAAATGTTGGCGGTAAAGTATTCGACGCCGTGATGCCATTACTAAACAGCTGTGCTCGTGTACCTTTATGTGGACTTATTTCTCAGTACAATGCGACAGAGTTACCAAAAGGCCCTGACAGATTGTCTTTATTAATGGGTTCACTATTGGTTAAGCGAATTAGGATGCAGGGTTTCATCGTGTTTGATGATTATGGCCATCGTTATGCTGAATTTAGTCAACAAATGGCTAAATGGTTACAGGCTGGTGAAATAAAGTACAAAGAGCATATGATTGAAGGATTAGACAACTCAGTAAATGCTTTCATTGGTTTATTAAAAGGCGAAAACTTCGGAAAGTTAGTTGTACGTGTTGGACCAGATTTTCTGAGCTAGTCTTGTAAATAATAAACCCAAGATAATGGGGTCCCGATAAAACACTTCGGGAATGACTGAGACACAGCTTGTGTTATCAATGACACTTAGTTGTTTCTAGTATTTGATGAATGGCAGGGGTGAATCAGAGCTTCTAACCATATTACGTCATTCCCGAGGAACTTATCGGGAATCCAAGTTATTGGCTTCAATTGGTAATAATTAATAATAACCTTCAATAAACCTTGCCGCCTTGCCAAATTTAGCGATAATCGAGCAAGGTTTTTTTTCGTCTTTTATTTGAAATTATGTCAGTGAGTATCAAGTGCAATTATTAGAAGTAGCGTGTTTAGGTAAAACATTACGGTTAGAAGGCTCAATGGCAGGATGGCAACAATTGTTTTGGGATGATCAATGTGTCTCTCAAATTGATGCTAATGCAGATAATGACCAATACCCATATAAGTTCTCACATCAATTTTCATTAAAAAGTGAAGAGGGCGAGTTGCAGGTTGAACTTAATGGCTCACTTCAATGGCAGCCTTTTGAGTTAGCGTTCAAGCTTTTAGTGAATGATGAAGTTGTGCAAGAAGACACACACAATGAAAAAAATATAGAGCAACGTAAAACATCACATGAAAAAGGCATTAAACAACCTTTTAAATTTAGCTTGGTTGGTATGGGTGGGCTTGGCTTAAAGTTATTGAAAAGTGCCAAAGTCATTAAGGTATTATTTGCTGCGGGTAGTTTAGCGGCTTATAGCTGGTTATTCTCTATTGAGTTTGCCATCGCACTAATCCTCTGTTTAGTTTTTCATGAATATGGTCATATTAAAGCAATGAAATACTTTGGTTTAAAAACCAAAGGCATTTATCTTATCCCTTTTGTTGGTGGTTTAGCGTTAAGTGACGACAAAATTAATACCCGATGGCAAGACATTGTTATATCAATAATGGGACCGTTTTTTGGCTTAATCTTATCTATTGCTTGTTTGATTGGTTATTGGATAACCGACATAGAAATACTCGCTGGTTTAGCGGTATTTAATGCGCTACTTAATTTATTTAATATGTTACCTGTACTGCCTTTAGATGGTGGTCATGTGCTTAAAAGTATTGCCTTTTCGATTAATTCAAAAGTAGGTCTAGTGGCTTGCGTATTGGGTGCCGCATTGGGTGTGTACATCAGCTATACATTTGGTTTAGCCCTGTTAGGTTTTTTACTTGCCATTGGCAGCATTGAAATATTATTTGAGTATAAACGCAGACATTTAAGTAACTTATTACCACTTAACCGTTATGCTCAAATCGTCTCCGCACTTTGGTATGTAGTAACGTTAGGCGGATTATGTGCGATTATTTGGTTTGTAGGACAATCTGGTAATGGTGCGTTGTCGCTGCCGCTTAAAATACTGGGTAGTTAGTTTTACTGATAAGACGTTTTAAGTAAAAAATATAATTGATTATAAAGCCTTATCAAGTCGTTTGATTAAGGCTATTTACTTATCACCGCCATCGTAACCATACCCATGGCGATGACAATTAATGTTCAGTTAAATTTCTTTCTTTAATTCATCGGCTATAAAATCAAATACTCTTCTAACCCTAAGACTCGTTCGTAATTCTTGATGACAAACTAGCCAAATAGGGAGTTCCATTACTGCACCCATGTTTGGAAACGCACGTACTAAATTAGGTTCTTTATCCCCTATGTTTTGCGGGAAAAATATAAGTCCTTGTCCCTCTTTACAGAGTGCTAACTGCAGTAATTGGCATGAGGTAATAAGCGAAAAGTTTTGTTGTGATAACTGCCAACCTTGTTTGTTGAGTATGTCAGTCACCGCATTACTTCGGTCAAAGCCAATTATTTGTATATCTTTTATTTCTGAATGATTTTTTATTGAGGGGAGTTGGTCTAAATACTCTGATGTGCCGTAAAGCCAAATAGTTTCTTTACCCAATTTTTTAGCAATCAAATCATTTTGCTCTGGATGAAAATTTCGGATGGCAATATCTGCTTCACGTCTTTTTAAGTCGCTAGGCTCATTTGTTACTACCACTTCAATATCAATGCCGGGTTCTTCTCTTCGTAACTTAGCTATTATTTTAGGTAGCATAAAAGTCGCGGTTAACTCACTTGCAGAGACAATAACAGAGCCTTCTATTTGTTGTGACTGTCCATTGGCCGTTAATGAAAAATCTAACGCTGAATTTCCCATTTTACGCGCGTGTTCTAATAACTCTAGGCCGCTGTCGGTTAACACTAAACGCTGTCCTACACGTTCAAATAGTGTCAGGTGGAGTTCAGTTTCAAGAGCACTAACTTGGCGACTTAATGTGGGCTGGGTAAATCCTAATGCTTTAGCTGCAGCAGAAAGTGTCCCTTCTTCAGCGGTCACTAAAAATGCTCGAATATGATTCCAGTCGAAGTTTACTGATTTCCAAGTCATACGTATATGTATACCTACAATACAAATGACTCAGTATATATTTCATCAGTGTATAGGTAAAGTAGCACCAATAAAGTAATTATTGGAGAGAAAACTATGACAACACTGGTTGTTGGGGCAAGTGGCGCAACAGGACGTTTGGTCGTTGAGCAATTACTCGCTCAAGGTGAAAAGGTAAAAATTATTGTTAGATCAATTAAGTCCTTACCTGATGTAATCATAAAAAATGATCAGGTAAGGATCACTGAATCTAGTTTATTAGATATGTCCAATTTTGAATTAAAGTGTCACGTTCAAGGCTGTAGCGCTGTAGTGTCATGTCTTGGACACAATTTAACTATTAATGGAATGTTTGGGCATCCCCGACGCTTGGTTAAGGGGGCGGTTCAGCGTTTGTGCCAAGCCATTGAAGATACATCGGCAACTGTATCGAAAGACTTGAGTACCCCGGTAAAATTTATTTTGATGAATACTACGGGTAATCAAAATAAGCAGGCAGGAGAGAAAGTGTCTATTGCACAAACTATAACGGTAGGTTTGATCCGACTTCTATTGCCTCCACATGCCGATAATGAAGAGGCCGCAGACTACTTACAATATTATATTGGACCTCATCATAATATAATCCAATGGGTTGTGGTGCGTCCCGATAGTTTGATAGATGAAGAGTCAGTTACAGAATACGATGTTTATGAATCACCTATACGTAGTGCCATTTTTGATGCAGGTAAAACTAGCCGCATCAATGTTGCGCACTTTATGTCTCAGCTCATTATTAATACCGAGACATGGAATAAATGGAAAGCTCAAATGCCAGTTATTTATAATCAGTAGGTTTGATGCTTATTACTTAATTTTATTGTTCTTAATGGCTATAAAATACTTCTGCAGTATTAACGAAGTTTTGGGGCATTTAATCAGTACATGTCCTCTATTTTATTATTCTATAAATTTATATGAGTAACATTCAGCGAACAATCTTCCACTAAAGTAAAACTGGTATACACTGAAAGATAAGATAAATTTTTGGGAGTCGATTGTGCGCCATACATTTTATTTGTGTTTTTCTAATTTACCGTACTATTTATATATTTTTTTATTTTCTATTATCTCTTTCGCCTCTTGGTCAGTCGAGCTTTGCTCAAAAGAGAGTAAAACTTGTATTCAAGTTCAGGTTAATAATTTTAAAAATACCCCCTTGCAAAATATGGTGGTATATCTTGAGCCGTTAATGGGGCAATCGGTGCCTAAAAAAAATACATCTGTTGATATAAGCCAAGACAATAAAGCGTTTACTCCATACATTAGCGTTAGCCAGCGTAGCGATAAAGTAAACTTTGTAAATAAAGATGATATAACTCACCATATTTATTCAGCGGATAGTGAAAACAAATTCTCATTTAAAATACGTTCAGGGAAAACTGACGCTTCAACATCATTTAATCAAACAGCTGAAATCGCCATGGGATGTAATATTCATGATTGGATGAGTGGATACCTTTTAGTTGTTGATACACCATATTTTTCAAAAACGAATGAACAAGGTCTTGCTAGCTTTACACTCAATGAATTAGGAAAGTACCGTATTGTATTATGGCACCCTCAAATTCGAGCAGAAAAAAATCGTATGGTTATAGAGAAAGATCTTTTAACAGGAGATATTATTACTTTTACCTTACAAGAAGCTATGGATGTTATTCCTGTGCAAGAAAGTGATGATTTTGATTTTCTTTCCGATTATTAGTTACAGAGCCTATAAGAAGTTAATGAATGAAAAGCTTACAAAATAAAATATTTTTATTATTCGTCATATTATTATTAATAGTACAAGCCATTGCTTTTTGGACCCTGTATAGCGGGAAACAAAACCAAGAAGAGGCAGAAATTAATAATCGTTTAACAACCGCTAAAACAATTTTTACCGAGTTATTTGACAGTAGATTAACCTATTTATCTACCTTTGCTGAAACGGTAGCAAAAGATTACGGGCTAAAACAGGTCTTTAATGAGGATACTCGCAGCTTATTATTTGCGTTGAATAACCATAGAAAACGAATTGATGCAGACTTGGCGATGACAATCTCTGCTGAAGGGATCATCAATGGGCAATTACAACGTCACTTTGTTAACGGGAAGGAAAAAATCCGACAAGGTACGGAAAGAGATAGTACTTTTCGTTTTAGTGAGTGGCTTGAAGCAGTTCAAGTCGCGCATTTATACCAGATTGATGGTGCCCTCTATCAAATGAGTTTGTCTCCGGTTTCTGTGGGTAGTAAAACGTTAGGTTGGATTGCTTTTGGTTTTGAAATCGACAAACGATTAGCGGATGAATTTAAAAATATAACGAATTTAGACACAGACTTTATTATTAAAAATGAAGGTAAGTGGCGCTTAATTTCTATTGACCCAAACAATGAGAATTATGATCAATTACTAAAGCTTGCTGTAGATGTTATTGAGAATAGAACACCTGATCAATATATCGCAACGTATTCATTAATAACTGAATTTGATAGCCAAGAGTTAGGCGTTTCTATGCATGGCCTAAAAGCTAATTTTGTTGCTTTACTACAAGAGCAATGGTGGAAGTTTTTATTTTTGGCTGGCTTAACGTTATTACTCTCACTTACTAGCGCATATCTTATAGCAGGCTCTATCAGTAATCCTATTAAACGTTTGGTTGCTCAAGCAAAAGTTATTGCTAGTGGTGACTACCAGCAAAAAGTAACGTTAAAAGATAAAAATGAAATAGGGCAACTTGCTGATGAATTTAATCAAATGCAAGCTGCAGTTCTTTTACGTGAAGAAGCTATCACACATAGTGCTGATCATGATCCATTAACGGATTTACCTAACCGAAACATGCTTAATAAGGTACTAAAAAAACTTATAACGAAACAACAAAAATTTCTTGTTCTACATTTAAACCTAAGTCGTTTAAAAGATGTCAACGACACATTAGGTTACGATGTTGGGGATGGAGTTATTAAAGAGCTGGCAAGTCGTCTTCATAGTTTGTGTGAAATGGAGTGTTTTATTTCGTTGGTACATTTAGGTGCAGATGAGTTTATTTTATTGGCAAGAAGCCTAGACGTTGATGAAACGATACAACAACTAAGAACGAAGCTAGAGCCTATATTTGATTACCAAGGTATTAGTTTACAGTTACAAGCTAGAGTTGGTGTTGCTGCTTATCCAGAGCATGCGGTTGATGCAAAGTCTTTATTACAAATGGCCGATACTGCACTGCATAATACTAGAGAGAAAGGAAGTTTATTACAAATCTATCATCCTGACCTTGATGTTAATACGGTTGAACGTTTAAGTTTGATTAATGACTTGAAACAGGCAATTCCTGCAGGCCAGCTTGAGTTACACTTCCAACCTAAACTGTGTTTAAAAACTAACAAAGTAACCCATGCTGAAGCGTTAGTTCGTTGGCAACATCCTACATTAGGAATGGTTCCCCCTGATAATTTTATTTATATAGCAGAACAAACAGGACAGATTAAAGCGCTAACACGCTGGGTTTTTGTTAGCGCATTAACTCAATACAACGCTTGGAAAGTACAAGGTATTGATATAAATATAGCGATAAATATTTCAGCAGAGAATTTAAAAGAAAGTGATTTTCATCAGTTTATTTGCCAGTCTATTATGGAAGCTAATGTACCCGCAGAAAAAATAACGCTAGAAGTTACCGAAAGCTCTGTAGTAGAAGACCCAGAAGCAGCTATTAAATTATTGGCAGAATTTAAAGACTACGGTATGAAAATATCTATTGATGATTATGGCACTGGATATTCATCATTAGCACAACTGAAACAATTACCGGTACATGAGTTGAAAATAGATAAATCTTTTATTCAGCACTTAGAAAATGATGAAGATGACCAAATTATAGTACGTTCTACTATTGAACTTGCTCATAACATGGGACTGCATGTTGTTGCTGAAGGGATAGAGGATGAGTTTGCGTTAAATTGGTTATCAGATCATGGATGTGAGCTTGCACAAGGCTATTATATTAGTAAACCCAAACCTGCGGAAAAGCTTACTCCGTGGCTTTTAGTGCAGTTAGGTATTAAAGATATTAAAGGAATAAAAGATACTAAAGATACTAAAGATACTAAAGATACTAAAGATACTAAAGATACTAAAGATACTAAAGATACTAAAGGTACTAAAGATGTTAAGGGAAATATGTGATTAAAAAAAGCTTAACGTTTACTCTTTTTTGGCTTCTCTTCGCTGAATTGGTATTTAATACTACTTCAGCTGCCGAATATAATGCTCACGGTATTGTAGACTTAAGAGTGAGCCAAGTTCACTCTTTAGATCAAAGCTACCTTACAGGCGGATCAGGTAAATTTAAATTTGGAGATGGCCTTCATTTTTCAGTTGCACAAATGGGTGCTGATTTATCTATATCTTGGGACAACGGTTTGAGTGCCCATGGTATTGTTAATGCCTATCCGGAAGCTTCAGGTGATGAAGAAAGCACCGTGGCCGGCGTTACAGAGGCTTATGTAAAGTATCGTTCGTTACCTACTAGTTCAGGCTATCGTTTTCAAACCAAAGTGGGTATTTTCTATCCTGAAATATCACTTGAAAATAATGCTTACGCTTGGGCAAGTAAGGATACGTTAGATTCATCAACAATAAATACTTGGCTTGGTGAAGAAATTCGAGCGTTAGGCTCTGAATTAAAATTAACTCGTTTAGGTCGAATAACCAATGATAATTATGATTTATCATTTTCAGCGACAGCCTTTATTAATAATGATCCTGCAGGCGCTTTATTAGCTTGGCATGGCTGGACAATAAGCAATAGACAGACACTATGGACTGAGAAACGTCCTTTTCCATGGTTCCCTGCTCGTGCAGATGGGCAAAAGTTAGCAGGTCAAGCTGATAAGTCTGATCCCTTTTTAGAATTAGATAATCGAGTTGGATACCATGCTCGAGGAGAATGGAAACTAAGAGGGAAGGGCGAAATATCTACAGGTTACTATGACAACCGAGCAACACCCTATGAAGTCGTTGATGGCCAGTATGGGTGGCACACACGCTTCTTTCACTTAGGTACGCGCTGGCATTTCAGTAAAAATTTAACGTTAACAGCCCAGTATCTTAAAGGTGATACTTTAATGCAAAGCCCTGATAAAGTTGATGTAGTTAATAACGACTATGCCAGCGCCTTTGTTGCTTTTCATTATAACTGGCAATCAATAGTTGGGAATAAGAAACATAAAAGTACGTTTAGGATCGAAGACTTTTCAGTGACAGATAACGATGAAACGTGGGGAGACAATAATAATGAACAAGGTCAGGCTCTGACAGTAAACCATAGTTATCGTTTGAGTAAACAATGGTTTTTATCGGGTGAGTTTACTGTAATTGACAGTTATAGACCTGCTCGAATGTATACGGGACATATGATTGATTTAATAGAAAAGCAATGGCAGTTAGCTGCCCGATACTTCTTCTAAACATAGTTAACTTAGTAAATCCCCTCAAAGTCTGTGTTAAGCGGCTTAAGTCTATATTAATCCCTGTAAATATAGATAGAGGCTAGATTTAACATAACGATTTAAATTTGATTAATACATTAGCGTTACTTTTGAGTATAATAGCCAGTAATTAAAATGTACCAACACCTAATAAGTAGCGATTAAAGTGACCACTTCAACTTTCCCAAAACGTTTAAATAAATTCATTAGCGACTCTGGCTTTTGCTCGCGCCGCAGTGCCGATAAAATGATTGAAGCAGGGCGCGTAACTATCAATGATAATGTGCCAGAGCTTGGTACTAAAGTGTTAGAGGGTGATGTAGTTAAAGTGGACGGTTTTGATGTTGAGCCAATTAAGGGAGATAAGTCTGATCGTGTATATATTGCTTATAATAAACCTATTGGCATTACCTGTACTACTGAATCACATGTACGCGGTAATATTATTGATGCGATAGGCCATAAAAAGCGAATATTTCCTATTGGTCGTTTAGACAAAGACTCTGAAGGTTTAATTCTTTTAACCAGTGATGGCGATATTGTTAATAAAATTTTACGCGCTGAAAACTCTCACGATAAAGAATATATTGTGACTGTTGATAAACCAATAAGTGAACGCTTTATCGATAGAATGTCTCGCGGTGTACCTATCATAGGGACTATTACTAACCCTTGTATTGTTAAACCCGTTAGTCGTTTCGTGTTTACGATTATTCTTGAGCAAGGGCTTAATCGTCAAATCCGTCGTATGTGTGAATACCTTGATTATGAAGTATTAAAACTTAAACGTTCTCGTATCATGAAAGTTGAGTTAAATGATCTTGCACCAGGTCAGTGGCGAGATTTAACGGATAGTGAAATGTCGGAAATTAATGACGCTGTGAAAAGTTCGAGTAAAACGGCGGTTAATACGACCCAACCGAAAAACGTTAGAAATGTTAATGCAGGCACTAACCACGCAAGCGTAAAATTAAAAAGTGCGGCAAAAGAACATAAACCGAGAATTTATCAGTACACTCCAGACAATAAATCTTCTGAAGAGCAGAACGTCGAAAAGCCAGTTATCAAGAATGAAAACTGGCCTTACAATAGTGTTAAACCTAAAAAATAAGTAAAACCGATTTTACTAAATTAAGTTAAATCGGTTGGTCGAATTAAATTACCTCAAAGTAACTCCTTTATCTGGTTTATCTGGTTTATCTGATTTATCTGGTTTATCTGGACTCTTGTTAAGTGAGATAACTTTAGTTTTACTAATTCTATGACGATATATTTCACGGAGGTAGTGGATTGATTTTTTCACACTATCAATGGTTAATCTTATATCGTTTATGGAAGTAAACTTCTTCTCATCGCGTACTAATTCTCGATATTTCTTTTCATACATCGGTTTGATAGCATACCAGTTCGTATCGAGTATTTTAGCCGGATTTTCATGTTGAATTAACATTTCCTCTAATTTCTCTTCATCAAATACAGGTGCTTTAATAAAGTCGATAATGGCATTATCTAAAGAGTCATCGAAACGATATTCATCTTTAGCAAAGCATCGTTTAATATAAGAGACGATAAGTGTTAAAAAGTCATCACTTAAGCAAGGGCTTTTAGCAATTAAGGTTGTTAATGATAAATTAGCTGAGGCACCAATAACTAAAGCATAACGCTTCAGTGTAGTGTTAGGAAATAAATTATTCAGGTGCATTTTCAGTTTATTTAAATCCATGTAAGACAATTTATAGTCTTTAGGTAATGAAATAATAGAAACGATAGATGAACAGTTTTTGAAAAAGTGTAGTTCTTTTAAATGTTTAGCATCAAAACCAGAACTCTTATATTTCTCTAGCGCTATTATATATTCTTGAGACTCAATGGGTAATAAACTAACTCCTTCAATGGCTTGTGTTTGGGCATTAAAGTGCGGTAAGTCTATCGATCTGAAAAATAATCCATCTACATCTAATTCTACTTTTTCACCATTGAAATTAGGCTGTTTTTGTTCATTACCTACTGGCGGAGAATCAGCTACTACCGATTCAGCATAAGCAAATGCGACAGGCCCCGCTAAACTCATGAATAAATCATTGGCGTCTAATCGAATAGTTTCTCCAATATCAATTCCAGCACGACGGAAATAGTTATCATCATAATCAGTGGTAACAGCTTGAGCGGTTAATATGTTGAAAATTTGTTGGCTGATATATTGGTTTGCATATTTTTCCATCGTATTAACATCAATATACTTGATACCACCATCAGTATCACTTTCCTCTGCATAGCGCATAATATCATTTGAGATTAGCATCATGGCATTCCATGGTCTTATTCTATAAGGCGCTTCCCCCTCAACATGTTCCTTTTCATTATCAATGTTATACGAAAAGTCCCACTCTTCAGCTAAATATTTACATAGCAAACGCCCAGCATTGATGTGCAGAGCTTCTGATACTTCAATACTAGGATCGTTAATATTAGGTAGTATACAAATACCGCTAGTGAAAATTGGTTCAAAAACAAAATTTTGCCCGTGGGAAGCAATTTCTTTTTCAGAGCGAATATCGAAGGTTTTACTCATGTATGAATATTGTTGAGCTAAGCCAAATTCAGATGCCATACCAGAACCAGTACCACCACCAGCACTAAATATATAGAAATATAAACGTGATTGGTTAGCTTTTATGCCACAAGAGTCAATAAGGTAGGAGTGGATAAATTGCCAATCAGTATTACTGAAATGTTCGGTTTCTTTATTGAGGATCATTTTAGCAAGATATTGCCCTAAGATAGGGGCATTACCTGCACCACCTGCGTGAACCTCAGATAGGTCCATTATTTTTAGTTTGCTATAATCATCGAGAAAATCTTTATCATAGCTTTGTGATGAATAGCGTATTCTTCCTTCGATATCTTTATCTAAATCACCCAACATAACTAAAGGTTCTATTAAAAATACAGGCCGACCTGACTTTTTAGTTTGTAAATTCAAGCTTCGCTTTATCCATTCTAATGAACTGCCTTCACGTTCTTTGGCTTTTTTCATTTCACTATGGAATTCATTTAAATAGTAATTTCTAGCGCTGTGAACTAATGAAGCAACATCTAGTGCGATATTAGAACCACATCGTCCTAAGCCTATAAGGCAAACTGATGGAAAAGGTTGGGATTTTTTTGGTTCGCCTTCTTGCTCAAAAGGAACTGGGTAAACTTCATCACGCAAGGTATCTAAATTTGTTAAAATGCGAGACAAATCTTTTTCAGTAAAATATAGATGTGTAGAATCTGCAGATTTACTATATTTTTTTTCAGATTTGACGATGATGTCGAAGTCATCACTAGGAGATATAGCTGATGAGCTAGCAATGTTTACTTTGCTTTTAGTACCGCTGTTCTGTTGTTTTTTTGCAGGTGTACTTGATGCTACAGGTGCTACCTGCGGTGTTTTTGACGTTTTCATCCATTATCCCCGTGTCATATTTCTTATTATCATAATAAATATAGGATATAAACTGATAAATAGCCTAAAAAAAAGCCAAGTTATTCAGAGTTTTAATTTAATTTTCGTAAAACAAACACCTCCTTGTGTTTGTGACTACATTTGTTAAACAAGAACGAGGAGTATGTTACTTACGGTTTATTAAAGTTAACCAGCAGAGCAGACAATTCGGTTATTACTTGGCTATCTTCAATGGTTGAAGGAATCTCAATTTTTTGCCCATCTATCATTTGTCTAAGGGTTTTACGTAAAATTTTTCCTGAACGAGTTTTTGGTAATCTATCAATAATAAATAAGTTTTTTAATGACGCTATTGCACCAATATCATTGCGAATACTTTGCTTTAATTCAGCAATAAGATCTTCATCACTGGTGGTAATGCCATTTTTTATCACCACAAGCCCCAATGGTACTTGTCCTTTTAGCGGGTCATTAATACCCACCACTGCACATTCTGCGACAGCGGGGTGTCCAGATAAGACCTCCTCCAATTCACCTGTTGATAAACGATGACCCGCAACATTGATTACATCATCTGTGCGACCCATGATAAAAAGATAACCTTCATCATCAATATAACCGCCATCGCCTGACATATAATAACCAGGGTAGTTGGATAAGTATCCTGAGATTAAACGCTGAGGATCGCGATATATAGTCGCCAAACAACCAGGAGGTAAGGGGAGTTTTATGGCGACACTGCCTTGTTGCCCTGCAGGGACT
>Ga0308012_10000998_pt1 | contig 15837 bp, 3 predicted proteins | sample Neamet179_FD_203133 | JGI IMG/M metagenome (GOLD analysis project Ga0308012, IMG submission 203133) | Marine microbial communities from water near the shore, Antarctic Ocean - #179 | ecosystem: Environmental > Aquatic > Marine > Unclassified | place: Southern Ocean | collected 2014-07-25 | reverse complement strand
GATGGTGGACCGCCGCGCGGGGGCCCGGGCAGCGTCCTCCTCCCCGACCCAAGACCAGAACTTGCGCCGAGGGGGTGGGAGGAGTACTCGGGAACCGATACAAGGGCCGGTGGGGCAGCAGGACGGTGGGGGTGGGAGGGGCACCACGGGGGAACAGTACAGGTACGGTACGCCAACACACTCCCATGGCAGACTGTCGGCACCAGGCGACCGACCGGCGGGACGAGCAGCGTCCACACCACAGACGACGCGGGGAGGCAATCAGCTGCTCCAGACCGTAGGGGGGAGAGGCGGAAGGGCGGAAGCAATCCGAGTGGGGCAACGAGTGAACGTGCCCGGCTCAGATCGCGAGTACCAGATAGTGGCTCTCGAAGCAACCCGTGACGGCAAGGGTGCTCTCGGGCCCCACGAAGATCACACGGCCCACCTCTGCCAGGTCTCACGTGAGGAAGGATCGCCGTCGTCCTCACAACCGTTCGACCCAAGAGACCGCTCGGTGACGGACGACACCTACCTCCATGGGCACTTGCGTGTACCGACAGGGGAGGTCAGCCGCACGCCCGCACGACGCCACGGACGGGGCCGCCAAAGCGAGGAAGAACAACGGGCCGATGAAGACCGCAACCTCCACGCCCTCCTCAACAACGATGCGATGCAACCATACCATCAAATCGCGAGGGACGCCATGGAAACGACGAGGGCCGAGCGGGCACAGTACGGTCTTGACGGGGTGAACTCTAGACTCTGGGAACCGGACACTCCAGTGGAGCGGGGTGGGACAGGCGGCGACTCGGACGGCACGGATGACTACTCACAGTCCCTGAGCCAAGACTCTATGGACTCACGCGGAAACCCCAGTCCCCGACGGGATGGGGCGCCCCGGGAGAACGCCCGCGTCCTCAACCAGTCATTCGCCCGGAAAGGGGCACTGGAGGAACTGGAGGCGACGATAGAGGCGAAAGTGCAGTCGGCGGCAGGGCAATACGAGTCCCACCAGGCACTACTAGATTCGATCAGACGTTACATTGGCGACAATGTCGAGACCATGACCAGCCACCTCCGCCAGGCGAACCACCTCCTAAATGCGATCGAAGCCGCCACCCAGGACCCGGGAGAGGGGGAGGGAAGCGATCAGGACGAGCCAGGATTCTCCCCACGGGGTCAGCCCACGGCGCGGTTCGCGCGGATCATCACCCGAGCGCAAGACGCAGAGCGGTCGGGGAGGAGGCACGCAACAACTGAGCAGGAGGAGGGCGGGGCGCAGGAACGGGAGGATCAGAAGAAGAGGGCGGAGGAGGGTCCACGCCAGGAGGCGGTACAGGCGCTGGAAAGCATCATCTACCTGAGCCACACCACCCACGCGAAACAACACGCGTTCCAGCAGATGCGACGCACATGGGGGCCACAGGCGGGCGGTGGGATCGGTCGCTGGGTGGGCGGCGCGCACCGGACCGTCCTGGATGTGGTCCGCCAATGGTCTGCAGTGAAGACGACCGAAGTGGGCAGCTTCTGGGTCCCGGCAGCCCTCGCAACCGACAACACAGGATTAATGTTTCGACGGTGGGCGCGCCTGACCAGGGATGCAAGGGCATGGGAGGAAATGCGAGCAACCCTGCGCCTGGGCCCGGACGAGAGCCCCTTGCCCCGCACCCACCACGAGATGTCGTACGCGGCCACCCGCTCACGGGGTGGCACACACGGCGGGGAGGCGGGGATGGAGTCAGATGAGGCGGGTGAAGCGGGGAGCTATAGGCACACAGGGATGGGTCTTGAGGGCGCCACCACCGTATGGCAGCGGTACCACAGCGCCAGGATCATGCGTGCGCTCACTACCCACGTCAGCCCCTTCTCCCGCCGGGCAACGCCCCTCAGGCGACGCACCCGGGAGGAGGTCCTCAAGGCACGACACCAACACCGCCAGGAGGCACCCGAGGCACTCCACGCGGGCGTGGCCGCCAACTCCGGTCTCGATCCGACCGACCCGGCCAGCGCAGTGCCCCTCACCGAGATGATGCGCAGCATGGACACTCTACGTGAAGAGATGGTACTGGCCGAGGACGGAGCACGGACGGGGGAGGCACGGGAAAAGGCAGCTGACAACCAAACGGGGGCCGCAGCATATGACCTACGTGTGGCAAAGGAGGAACTTGCAACAGTGCGGTCGCAGATGGCCACCAACGCGGCGACAATCAGCAGCCTATCCGCCGCATCGGCACTCCCTCCGACCCACGGCGGTACGTGGCCGCCGAATCGGGGAGCACGGGAAGAGGGACAAGTGACCGACCACGGCATCATACGGGGCGGGAAACCGTCCAACGTGCGCCGGGCCGAGTTCCTCCAGAAACTGGGCCATGGGGTCAAGGTGGAATCGAATGACATCTTGACGGTAACCTTCGCACCCTCAGAGGTGCAGGAAGGCGCAGCGGACCAAACAATGTCCCTCGGATCCACCGGGAGATACGGCTGCGGCAGAGATCAATGGGCCAGTGGCGCGACCACACCCCGGGCAGACCATACACTGTCCCTCCGCTCCCCCGGGGTGCACGGAGGCGGCGTGGACCAATGGGCCAGTACAGCGACTACCTCTACCTCCACCGCCCACGATCCATGGCAAGCACAGGCGCCCGCGGACGGGGCGGATTACGACGCCCACCGGAGAAACGTCGACAACCGTAACCGGGGCGACCGTGATTCAGAGATCTACGCAATGAGCCAGCGGCGCGGCGGGCTGTACGCGGCAGACGCGCCCCAGCAAATGTTCTCGATCCTGTACGACGTGGCTACGGAGATAGAAGGGTGGGTCCGAACGGCACACGGCACGGCAGGCTCCCTGACAGCTAGCACTGTAGCGCGAGGCAGACGCTTCCTAGAAGGGGCGTCCGAAGGAACGTGCCGAAGGTATGCACAATCCCACGCATCTGTCGGCGCTGGGTGGGCCCATGGGACAGGGAAGAGGGCGCCCACCAGGGCACACCGACATGGGGACCGCCGGAGGGAAGGCGGCCACCAAAGTCGGGTCTTTGCGATGACCACACGCGGGGTCGCCTGCAGTGACGGCAGCGCGGCATCCCGGGACGCGGTTGCCCGAGACAACCCCACCACCAATGTCAACGCATGCTATACGTGCGGAGCCAACCGAACCGGAACAGGCGAGTCCGGGGCCGGGACAGGGGCCAACAAATGGCATGACCAAGCTGCCGACTGCCGCTATGACCCTCGCAGACCCGGCAACCCGGACGCCCTCGAGGACGGAACGAAGATGTGCTTCCGCTGCCTCAAAATATTCCCCAGGGATGACCCGCATCAGGGAAACACCTGCGAAGAAGCCGGCGGCATTGCCCAATGCGCCAATTTCCTGTACAACCCGCTGTGCGGCTGTGACGGCAATGGGCACTCCTCCTTCGAGTGCCCTGCCCGCATTGGCCGCAACGGACGGGCGCGATCCCCGCGTTCAGCACAACCAAGGGGAGGCGACGGTGGAGGTGCAGGAGGGCGGGAACACGGAAACGGGAACCAGCCAGGCGGGGGAGGAGCCGAAAGACGGGGACGCGACGGACGCGGGAATGACCGTCAGGGCGACGCCAAAGGCAAGAAGGGCGGAAGCTCCGCCCCGCGCGGACGTGGACGGGAAGGAACGGAAGGGCGTCACCACACGGCGACGGCCAGCTCACCGACCTCCGCCGCGACGGTTGCCGCCGCACCCCGAGAACGTGGTGCCAGCATGCCCGCGCGAGCGGATAAACGGCTGCACACCCGGCCGAAGAAACGGAGACAAGGACGGACGGGGGATGCGTCATCCCACGTCGCGGTCATTAACGTCCGCCGGAAACGCGGTGCCAGCCTGCCCCCAAGATTGAGCAAACGTCCACCTGTACCCGTCAAACCAACGAAACGGGACCGAAGCCACGACGCGGATGCAACCGAAACACCACCAGGCGGAGAGGTGCTCGGCCGGTCACGGAACGGCGTCGACAACCTGCAACTGGAGGAAAACCGGGAGACGCAAGAAATGGCGGCGGCGCTCAAAGCTGAAAGGGAAAAGAACGCCCCCCAAACCAACGAGCAGATCCGAGAGATAGAAGCCCAACTGAAGAAGGCGGAAACGGCCAAAACGGACAAGGCGGAGGCAGCGAATGTGGACCGGCCGGACAAAGAACCGGACGGACAGTTAGGGCCAACCGGGGAAACTAAAGCAGGGGGCCCAGAAACGGAAACGCCGACGGCGACGACGCGAGTGCGTAAAGTCGGAGAGAAGCGCCGCGTCCGATTCCAGGATGACCCATCGGGCCCACACCCAACCCGCGGGGTTGCCATCTTCAAGGACCGCCTCGGCGTGAACCAGGTATCCGGGGAGGGGCCGTACGAACACGAGGTCGACCGAGACACGTGCCGGGCAGGCACACGACATATGGACCAGGACCAGGGCGTTCTGGACGTATTCAAGGCCGACCGCAACGCAGGGGACTACGTGCTCACTCGATCGGTCAACACCGAGGAAAGGCGGGAGCATGACGAGCGCCGGAGAGCCCGCAAGCGCAGGGCACTGCTCGTCCAGCAAGTGAAGGGGGAGGGGGGGCGCCACCAGGGGCGCTCAGCGAAAGCGCGGCTCAATGACCTGATCCAAGGCAAAAAAGGGGCCAACATGTTCTACGTGGACGGCGAGGACGAGGGTGACCACGCGTGCAGGCGAGCCATGGAGGAGGGCATGTCGCACCGGGAAAGGGCCGGGGGGACCGAGAGAAACCGACAAGGGGGGAGGGGTCAGCTCGGGACCGGTGAAACGAAAGGCGCACAGGGGAAATCTGCCCGCACCCTCGGACGGAGCCAGGACCTTAGCCGCGGACTGCTATCGATCAAAGCAATGAACGATAGCCAGACCACGGAGGCGGAGGTAGCCATGACCGATGAGGACATGGACACCACCCTCTGCTGCCGTCTGCCACACCAACCGAGCTCGGTGGACCTACGGAACATAAGCGTTACTGGGGGCCCCGCAACGGAGAGCAGTTCAGGTGCACGACAGGCAACCGTGCACGACGGAGACGGCCGCCTCCTGACCTACAACCTGAGCGGCGGAGGCGAGGAGCTGACGACACTGGTCCAAGCTGGTAAGATAGTACTGGTCGTAGTAGACACGGCGGCGGACCGCAGCCACTGCGACCCTACCAACCCAAACTTAATCGAGACCTTCGACCTGGACGAGGTCATCTTGGCAATAATGGCCAACGGCACCACCACGCGCCTCGAGAAAGGAGGAATCTTGGAACTGTGGTATTTAGACGCGTTTGGCAACTCCAAACGCACTATGATCTCGGTGCTGATCACGCCGGGAATGGGAGACATGATCTTGCTATCGGCCACCGACGTCACCACCCACCTGGGACAACTCCGCGGACCCGATGGGATGGACGGGAGGGCCTCCATCTGCGAATTACTGCCAAAGGCGAGGGCGCGGGACCAGATAGACGACCACCAGGTGGTCCGACGCTTCCCACTCGCGACCGCCCAGGGCGCCAGCGGCGATGGGCTGGACCGGCCGGGGACATCCGGTGCGTCGTACCTGGCCATGGCCCTGCCGCGCCCCGAGCGGGACCAACCACGGCAGAGGGACATTGAGGCCCTGACCGACCAGTACCTCTGTAAGTTTGAGGGGATCAACGACTGCCCAGCGCGCATACGGTCAATATTGGCGCGAAGCATGGGGACGGCAGAAGCCGAGCAGACGATATCGGAACTGGACCAGGCGCGTTCCCTGCCACTGGAAGACGCGACCGCTGTACCCGAGCACGCAGCAGCACTCGAGGGACTCGAATGCCTCCGGAGCTACCGTCTCGCCCAGCGTTACTCGACGATCAACCAGGACGGGAAGGAGACTGTGATCGAAATCCAAGACCAAGAACCCGGGGACCGATTCGCAAGCGGGGACCCAGTAAAGGTCCACAACAGCGTAAGCGTGCAACCCGCACACGCACGTGGAAGAGTGGGACTAGTGGCCGGTTACGTGTTCGATATAGTGCGTCACCAGCGAGTGGTTTTTGTCGATTTCGGGACATCCACATCAGAAAAGGGCGCAGCGACGTGTGCTGGGGTGGAACCTCAGTACGTGTCATCGGTCCACTCACCAATTACCCCCCTCCGGATGGAAGAAGGGGCGACCGTGAAAATCCATAAGCGAGGCAGGAACAAACACGGCACGGTGGCCCAAGTGGTGCGCAGCCGCGTGATTAGCACAACAAGGATCAAGGTAACATCTACCAAGGGAAGAGAGATGTGGGTCCGGCAGTCCGAGTGCGTGGTACTCCGGTCAGCCCACGCCAACGCGCATGCCGTTGATCCGGGCTCCAATGGAGAGAAAGCGGAGAGCAAGGCAGGGGGACTCGAAGATCACCCTCCACCCAACGATACCCAGGGTGGATGGATCATCGGCGACCAAGTCAACCTCGGGGGAAAGAAGGGGACGATCGAGCATCTCCACACAGATGGGACACGGGGGAGAGTGGCAACCGTGTCAGTGGCAGGCGTGGACCCAGTGATGGCACAGTGCGCACACCTCCAGAGATGGGCGGGCCCTCCAGCAAGGGGAGATGCGCTCGGAACCACCTACCGATGGCCGCCCGAGATCGGCACCGTGGTGACGGTAACCCGCTCGGACAACACGCGGTACTACGGCGCGATAGTCGCAGCCGACGGGCAGGAGGACAGCCCGCAACCGTCAGGGTTTACCGTGACGTCCGTAGACTACGGGGACGAGCTTGTTGCCCCAGACACCCTGTGCCCGGCGACCCAGGTGGACGAAAGCACCGCAGCGGCCCTCCACGCACAGCTCCGACAGCACGACCAAGAGGCTGGCGACGCGGGCGGAACAGTAGCGTCAAGGACCGCTGGTGTTGAACTATCGTACGGAATGGAGCAGGCCACCGGGCAGGGCGGCACAATCCTGTGGCCACCACCAGAGGCGGCACACGTGCTGTACGACGGACACCCGTCAACGATCCAAGCGAGAGTGGAGGGCGACGACAAATGCCCCACCTATCGCATAACGAGGGTCAGCGACGGACGAGTCACTCAAGATGCCTCGGTGACCCGAATGACACCCGGGATGCCGTTCGAAGAGTCGCACACGAACGGCCAAAGTCGCGCCACCAGTCTCCGCCGAAAGCGCAAAGGGAAGCGGGACAGCGTGGCACGTACTGGCATGGGAAGGTGGGTAAACACATTGGGAATGCTACTGTCCGTTTGGCACCTCATACTCGGACACTGCCACGCCGACCGGGTGAGGAAGACCCTCGACGTGGGGACGATCGGAGGGAGGATCATCGCAGCGTCGCCCACCAGGGCAGAAGGGGGAGACGAAATACCCCCCGATGGGCCCTGTGAGGGGTGCCAGTCGACCCAAACACGAACGCCCTGGGCAAAGCAGTCGACCGCAGTCCGGGCCGAGGACTGCTTCGATCTCCTGACGATCGACTACCCCGGTGTGAAAGGAGGAGAGCACGGAGGACTCCCTGTCTCACTCACGGGTGGACACATACCCCTCTTCATCGTGGACCACCATTCCTCGTACTGCTGGGTATTTCAAGTGACGGATTACTCCGGCGAGGAGGTGTGCAAGGTGCTGGAGAAGATGGACACAATTGCCCGGCAATGCGGTCGAAAGATCGGGGCGCTTGGCTCGGATTCCGCCCGGACGTTCACACATGGACGGGTACCACGTTTCTGTGCACAACTCGGCATTCGCCAGACCTTCACACACACCAACTCCTCGAACGGGAACCCACGGTGCGAGCGCATGATACGAACCATCTACCGAGCAGCCAGGGCATGTCTGACTCACAGCAAGCTACCATTGACCTGTTGGTACCAAGCACTCCAATACAATGCGGCGGTGGCTAATGTCCTGTGCAGCAAGACGTCGTCGATCACGCCCCACGAGCTCATGTACCACACCGTACCAGTGATGAATGAGCACTGGCACGTTTTTGGATCACGAGGCGCCGTCACCCATGTGTCCAAATGGATGATGTCCACATCAAAGCTGCTGCCTACCGCCACACCAGGCTATTTCATCGGTCAATGCCAGCACCGCCGTGGGGTGGAGATGCTCTACATGCGTAGAGTAAAAGGCGGCAAAGTGGTCCCCACCATCATCGAAACACGGGACTACGTCATCTTCAACCTGACCACCGCCCGTCCACACTGTCCTGCCGACCTGACTGGGCTTCAGGGCGACCCGGGGGAAGAAGCGAAGGCCCTCAAGTCACTATCCCACTCCATCATCAGGCAGGAACCCGACCCTGAGACCGGCCGCACCCGCGACATCGACCTCCCGGCACTCCCCGCCGCGTATCTAGGCGAGCCACGTGCGGCACAAGCAGAAGACTTCATTGGCCGTACGGTGACGAACCGGGACCTCGACGGGCAGAACGAGGTCAACGGCGTGGTTAAAAGTACGTGTTACAACCAAGACCTCGGCGCCACGACTCTCCCGGGGTCGCCACCAGCACGCCTGGTATACCAAGTAACCTGGGAAGGCGGCGCAGGGGAGCACTTGACCTGGAATGCACTGCACCCATTACTCTCCGCCGGACAGCTGTTCGACCACAGGATGACAGCAGGGCGCGGAATCACCTGCCCCAACGGGCATCCGGTGACACGCATTCCCTCCAAATGTGACGCCTACAACTGCGACGGGTGCGGCGACGCGGTGCGAATGGGAACCGACCAGGCCAGATGCTCCACCTGCGACTGGGACATTTGTGGGACCTGCATCGACGGCGGGCCCCGTGACCTCCACCACGCCCCAGCGGAAGCAACTGAGGAGAAAGAGGACCACCATGGGGGGCCCCACGCGGGTGAAGACGACGACCAAGAGGCCTTCCAGACCGGCGATGTGGTGAACCTGCTTTACCAGGACGAACCGTCCACACAGGCCAAGTGGTACGGCGCGCGTATCGAACGAGTGGTAGAAACGGGATACCACTGCCGATACGATACGGGCGAAGCTGAGTTTATCCGCGCAGACGATGCATCCCAACGCCTCAAGTACTCAGCTTCCCCCACCCACCCGGGACCGTCATTGGACCGCCTCAACGAGACTACAACCGACACGACAGCCGTGCACGCTGTCCGAATCACCGGCGTCCCAATGCGATCTTCCTCAGCGCGCCGCCGACAAGGCTTCCTCGCCCACGACCTCAATCCCGGCATGCAAGACCGTACGACGCATGTCCGCCTCTTCGCATCGCCGCCCCGTAACGGGACGCCGAAGGGGGAAGCGAAGGAGGAGGGGACGAAGAATTCCAAGGGGACTACCGAAGAGGAGACACGGAAGCAGGCATGGGGGGATGCACGAAAAAGGGCGAAGGAAGCACAGGCCAGGGTGGCAGAGGCAAGCACCAGCTTCAATCTCAAAAATGGCGATGCGGTGGTCCAAGCGTGTGAGCACAGACACCAGACGGGAGAACGAACGACGGTCATCGCGGCACAGCAAGACACGCCTAAGGGGGACGACAACGAAGGCGGAAGTGTATGGGAATCAATGACGCAGCCATCCATAGACAGCTGGCTCCCATGGCTAAAACGGAACCGACCAGGGTACCTGCACCCAGGAACGTCCACCACGGTATACGAATCAGGGCGACCGAGTCGAACAGGGGAAACGGAGACCAATGCCATCCTCATCGGCCTATCTAACGGAAAGCGAAGCCTAAGTAGCACCCGAGCCGAGGAATGGCGCCAGGGCCTGGCCGATGCACTGGGCTCCAAAGGAGAGGAACTGAGAGGGACACACGTATACATCCAGCTGGGAACCGGGATGAAAGTGGGTGGGAAAGCCTGGATGGAGAAGTTCCTCCCCGCCGCAGCGTCGTTCGCACTGGAAGCGGGGAGACGATTCGGAACCGTTACGAACATCGTCCAACATGTGCCAGCAGAGCCAACCAGATGGTACGATCCACATAACTGGGCAGGCCACGCTGGGATATGGAGTAACACCCGAGACGCCCTAGGAATGCAGGAGGAGGTGGACAGCGAGGAAGAGACGAAACCAGGCGGATACGCACAAGGGGAACGAAGGGGAGCCCCAGACATCGAACGCACGCTCCGCGAGATGGAAACGAGCAACGTCGATATGCTGACGTCGACCTCTGGACTAGCCTGCCCCTCACGACTGGATGGCATGTACCCAGCGATCACAGGGCTAGACTCACAGGTGGAGGGGAAGGAAGAATTCATTGGAGAGGGGGAGGACGGACGAGTCGGGGCGCCGGTCAAGTTTGCCACAAACCAAGGGGAACACCACGATTACCGCCTGAGGGGCAAGTATAACGTGACGGCCCCCATGCTCGGGAACTGCACGGCGGGAGTGACCCATGGCAACTTCGACGGCGGAATCGGTGCGCGCGAGAGAAGGCGGCAGGCAGACGTGCGAACCAACCGGAAACGGAGAGAGCTCCGTGCCGCCGAGCGCGCGAATAGGCGGGAACAGAGACGACACGAGAAGAGGGGGTCGATGGAGAGCGGGCCACTGCAAATGACAGACCGGATAAAAGAGTCCAGAGTCCGGGCAGCAGCCCTCAGCGAAAAGAAATCTGTGGAGATGATCCTGATCAGCGCCAATGATGAGGAACCCACGTACCGAGATGCCCTCAGCGGGCCGGCGGGGGCCATATGGTACGACGCGGTGCTCGCAGAGCTCATCACGCAATTCAACCAGAGCGCATTCCGCGTAGTACCAAGAGCGGCGGTCGACAAAGGGATCAACGTGATGCTAAGTGGAATTCGCCTGAACGTAAAGTGGACACACACGACGGCCCTCGGTCTGTCACCAAAGAGGTTCAAGGCACGCTTCGTCTGCGGCGGTGACAGCCAGGAATACCTCCAGACCTACGTATACGTAAGCTCGCCTTGCCCGCGACCGGCCACGGTACGATGGCTCCTGGCGAAGAGTAGTGATCCCGGATGGGAAGCCTACGGGGTCGACGTGGCGGGAGCGTTCTGCCAAGCACCAGTTGAGTTACCAGGGGAAATGTTTATGGAATTCCCGCGATGGCTAGCCCCCGATGACCGCGGCGCCGAAACGCCAGACGGGGTACCCTGGAATCAGCGGCAAGACACCTTCAACGGTAAGGGGGAGTACCAGGACTGGGAGAACTACGCCCGCCACATGGACCCTATCGCCGGAGCACGCGCCTCCTCCAGCAACGCCCAACGGAGAAAGGGAGACCGATCCGACTTCGTACTCGAACTCAAGAGAATGATCTACGGATGTAAACAGAGTGCGCGGGTGTGGCACCAACTATGGTGTGCGTTCCTCGAAGACCGTGGCTTCAAGCGAAGCGCCGGAGATGAATGCCTATGGTCCAGAATGGGAGAGAACGGAGATGCGCTCATCGTGTGCACACACGTCGATGACACTTTGTGCGTGACCCCGAGCGAAAAGGAGTACCTACGATTCCTGGAGGAGATGCGGGACGTCTTTGAATGTACAGATGAAGGGGGGGGGAAATCAATAGAGTTCTTTCTCGGGATCCGCATCGAGCGGGACGAAGAACATGGCGCCGTGACGCTGAGCCAGGAGGGGCTGCACGACAAGATCCTCCACACTGCCGACACCAGCAACCTGGGAAGTGTGGCCTCCACACCCATGCTTGAGAGCGCCCATATGCAACCGGGGACCGAGAGGGAAGAGATCAATGCCGAACGAGAAAAAGGGGGGCTTGACCTAGGGTGGCAGTACGGGGACGAACTACCCGACCGATCGAGGGAAGAGGACAACGCTATTGCGCAGGTCCCCTACCGCCGACTGGTCGGACAGCTCATTCACTGCGTGACCTGGACCAGGCCTGACCTCGCATACGCGGTGTCCAGCTTGGCCCGATTCGCGGATCCGCTACGGACACGATGGGCACACGTACGGGCCATGGCAAGACTCGTGGAGTACATCCGCAATACCAAGACGATGGGGATCACTTACCGGGGCCTCAAGGAAGGAGAAGAGGCCAATATAATCGGTTTCGTCGACGCGGACTGGGCGGGGGATGACGCTGACCGACTATCAATGACCAGTTACGTCGCGATGTGCCGGGGAGGAGCAATTTCATGGCAATCGGCGAAGCAGGAAATCGTGGCCCAAAGCTCATTCGAATCGGAGCTGATCGCCACTAGGGCCGTGGCAGCCGAAATGATCGGCCTGATCAAGGACTTCCCCACCATCGAACGAGGGAAGGCACCCACACCGTTGGTAATCGGGTGTGACAACGCTGCAGTGTGCGCGGTGTCGACGGGCGGGGGATCATACAAGAACCGTCGTCATATTGACATCAGGTACCTGCTGATCCGCGAGACGGTGATGAAAGGTGCGGTGATCCTCGAACCCGTACCCACGGACTGGAACCCCGCCGACCTAGGGACGAAGTCACTGGGGGAGGAAAAGTTCTGCCGGTTCAGGGACTATATGATGAACAACGCGGATCGCAAGTACGAGGAAGGGGCCGAATGGATGAGTACCAAGGTGCGCCCCGGGGGCGTACCGTCCAGGGCGTCACGCATCGGGAGTGCCGGGGGAGGCAGCAGTGCACCGTCTAGGGCGACCCCGCATGTCCCCCCCGGTACTGGTGCTGCGTGGTAGGAAGGAGCGACGAAATGATGAGGTGGGTTGGCGAGACGGGGCAGTAGTAGTAGTAGCAGCAGTAGTAGTAGTAGTAGTAGTAGTAGTAGTAGTAGTAGTAGCAGTAGTAGTGGATCACACTGTAGCCACCGACTTTTCAAGGAGTGTTGCAAATCACAAGGCGCCGGGTGCGAGAAAGAACGAACAAGAAGGAAAGCGCGACGAGGAGAAGGGCTAAGACCACAAGGAGAAGGGCGCCCGGATCCTCGAAAACAAGAAGGCGAGATGGGTAGGCGAGACGGGTGACCATAGTGGATCACACCGTCACCACCGAGTCTTCGACCATTGAGCAAGAGGGGATGACGACGAACAGGAACAATCAAAGGTGACGATTGGACTAGGAAACGAAGAAGAAGGCTAAGAGAGCCACGTTGAGTGGAGCCGCGGGCGGCTTTCCCCCCCCGGGGGGGGGGAGAGAGCGGGGTTGGCATGGAGACCAACCATAGATGCCGGTTTAACGGTATCGCCCAAAGAAGTAGAGCGAGGACGAGGACGAGACATCAAGTTGACGCAGTAGAATAGGAAGCAGAAAACTACAGCGACTCAACCAGAAGCGGATGACAACCGAGCGCAGGGCGCTACGGTATGAAGGAGGGAACAATCACCGTCCGTCGACATTTGCATCTCATCAGAGTGATATCACTCGTGACATCAAGGGCGCGTTGGATGAGAACTGCATGGGCGAGGCAGGAGGTGATTATAGGGAAGACACACATGACCAAGGAGTAGTGTGGCTTCACCTACCATTGAGAACGAGGTAGACGACTAGAGGTTGTATCGTACACTGACATATACTAATTAGGATAAGAAGATAAGAAGTAATAGTTTGATTGGAAATAAGGTTGTTCCACGGCTATCAGCTCCCAGTGTCACGTACGTCCCCCTGCCTCTCGTTCGATGTGTGCGGGCACACTAATCGCACTCCTCTGTGTGGTTACCCGATGTGTTCGCCCTTCGGCGGGCACACCGATCGCACTCCTCTGTGTGGTTACCCGATGTGTTCGTCCTTCGTGGTTGCTTCTGTCGCTTAAATGCGAGAGAATAGGGGACCAGGCAACGTGTCCGACTGGAGCCGCGAGTTTAAGACTCGGTCAAACCCCATCTGCGCACCCGCGCGGAAACCCCCTGCTCGCTCTAACAGCAGGGTCCCTGGTGCGGCCCCCGGAGGGGTGGCCGTTGACGTCCCGCGTCCCCCGTGCTGGGGGGCCCGGTGCCTGCCCCTCCCCTGGAGCCCAATGGGTGTCCGGAGCTGGCCGGCGAATGAGGGACAGTGAGACGATGTGCTGCGCACTTAATAGCCCGGGCCCACAGGGGCACATGCGGCCGCCCACATTAACCACTGAACTCTGGCCTACAATAACCAATGGGGAACTTACCAGTCTGCGCCATCTTGGCGGGCTGAGGGAGGGAAGGCCGTGGAGCCACCCGCCCAGAACTGTGACCTGCATGCGCATACGGATGCGGGAGAAGAGGCCGCACCCGCGCCGGGTGCCCTGGCGAGTGACTGCCCGTGAAGCCATCGCCCCTCAACACTCGACTCTCCCGCCCTTAACCCTGGGTCACCCCAATTCGCTACCCCCACAGCGTCCGCTATGTTACCTGTTGACGCCCATGAGGCGAGGGCCAGTTAGCGAAGCCATTCTCCGCCCAGTCGGGGCGAGAGGTGGCGTGTATTTAGGTGTGCAGCTGGACGACGCGGGTCGCCCGATGGCGGTGTAAGACTTAATGAATCTGATCCTGCCCACACCACAAACACAACCCCCCCCTCCCACGCGCGCGCGCCTGCCGTTTTCCCCCATCCTCCGCCCTCTCCTCCTCCCCCTCCTCCTCCCCTCCTTCCCATCCCTCCTCCCCTCCATCCCAACCCCGCGCCGGCGGCTGGGATCGGCGGTCGTGCCTCACCCACACCGGGCACCATCCGTGACCGCCGAACGCCACAAATCAGCACGCCCCACCCCCGGGGCGAGTGCGACCGAGTGGCAGGAAACGAAAGAGAGAGAGAGAGAGAGAGAGAGAGAGAGAGAGAGAGAGAGAGCGAGAGGGAGAGCGAAAGAGAGTGAGAGAGCGAGAGAGCGAGAGAGAGAGCGAGAGGGAGAGCGAAAGAGAGAGAGAGACGTGTGGGTGGGTGTGATGGGGTGCGCACGACCCGGGGTAGCGTCGGGGTGTGCACGCAGTCACATGAGAGAGCGCAGTGGCGATGCGTGCGTGGGTGTGTGCGTCGCGTTCCCCGGTGGGCAACGGCGAGACCCATGGGATCGCATGCAAGGCTGTCGGGGGGGTGTGACTATCACCGGCTACAGGTGGTGGTTCCATGGCCATCCGTGGTCACGGATGGGGGGGCGAGAGGATGGAACCCCAGCGTGTCGGCGGTAACGGGACGTGACGTGGGACCGGCCTGGACAGGGGCGACACCGCGCAACACTGGCGCGCGGCAGGCAGGCAACCATCGCCGATCATACTACCGGGCAGCGGGACGCCGCGCTGCACTGTACGGGGGCGGCGCCAGCGCACACGGGACGTGCGGAGACGAGAGAAGCGCAGAGGCGACAGGGGTGTGACTATCACCGGCTGCAGGTGGTGGTTCCCTGGCCATCCGTGGTCACGGATGGGGGGGCGAGAGGATGGAACCCCAGCGTGTCGGCGGTAACGGGGCAGTGTGGGTCAATGCGACATTGAAGGCGACTCTCCAGTGCCTGGTGCGGCATGGAGCGACTCTCCAGTGCCTGGTGCGGCATGGAGGGGCGCAGCCGTCGCGTCGCGATTGGCTAGCATCGGGCAGTGTGGGTCCATGCGACATTGAAGGCGACTCTCCAGTGCCTGGTGCGGCATGGAGGGGCGCAGCCGTCGCGTCGCGGGTTGGCCAGCAACGGGCAGTGTGGGTCAATGCGACATTGAAGGCGACTCTCCAGTGCCTGGTAGCCGTCGCGTCGCGGGTTGGCTAGCATCGGGCAGTGTGGGTCCAATGCGACATTGAAGGCGACTCTCCAGTGCCCGGTGCGGCATGGAGGGGCGCAGCCGTCGCGTCGCGGGTTGGCCAGCAACGGGCAGTGTGGGTCAATGCGACATTGAAGGCGACTCTCCAGTGCCTGGTGCGGCATGGAGCGACTCTCCAGTGCCTGGTGCGGCATGGAGCGACTCTCCAGTGCCTGGTGCGGCATGGAGGGGCGCAG
>Ga0308012_10000995_pt1 | contig 15843 bp, 7 predicted proteins | sample Neamet179_FD_203133 | JGI IMG/M metagenome (GOLD analysis project Ga0308012, IMG submission 203133) | Marine microbial communities from water near the shore, Antarctic Ocean - #179 | ecosystem: Environmental > Aquatic > Marine > Unclassified | place: Southern Ocean | collected 2014-07-25 | reverse complement strand
CAAAGCATCACCTTTAGTAACATTGACCATCTTTCAAGCCTAGACCCTGAAGACTTCCTCAGCATGCGCCTATACACCAACAACGATGCGAGTAATATCTTGTGGGAGTATGCGTTTGAGTATTTAGCGCTTGATACACAATATGTTGGTTATGATGATGTTGCTATTGACGAAGTCACCGATGAAACCACGTATTATATTTCTGCAGATAACCCTACATTTCCAATGCAATCTGTACTGATAGGCTATGCCGGTCGAGACGAAAAAGATAAACAGCCTGTTAGTGTAAAATGGGGAGTTGATGGCTCCGGAAGCATGATAAATCAATCATTGGAATTTCGTGAAAATGGCGTTTTTTCTGCTGATCTATCTATGCCAACTACCTCAGGCTCTACCGCTATTGTAACAGCCCAATTAACGGGCGCTGATACCAAAAATACGTTTGGTGAAATTGTCGTAGTCCCTGGTGCTCCAACCTCAATAGCCTTATCTCATAGCGGTGATGCATTTATTGAAGGACACAAAGGCAAGCAAATAGATTTATTGATTAAAGATAAAAGTGGCAATACGGTTGCTGACGGAACATCAGTCACTTTTAGCGTTGATGGCTACGCCACAGTTACAAATGCTGATGATGGCACTACTGACGGTAAAGCTAGCGCGTTCATCATTGGTTCGAATATTCCCGATGACGACGTAATACTTAGCGTTAAAGTCGGCGATGTAGAAGAAACGTTAACTTTTGAAGTACAGCCTCTCGTTGTCGAAATTATTGATTACGCGACCAATATGGAAGCGAGAAAGCAATACCCTATAACCGTTAAGGTTACCGAACCTGGGGGAGATGCAGCAAATGATGTTGCTGTAATTTTTACCACCAATGCTGGTAAGTTTAAAAGTGGGCGAGTGTTAACCAATAGCGCAGGCGAAGCGGTAGCGCAGCTCCATAGTGGCTTTAGTACTATTCAAAACCTTGAAATTGGCGCAAGAGTTGGCTTAATTCCTGGCGCAGTAGCTTCAGGGACCGTTAAACCCAAAGAAGATACCTACGCTCAAACATCTGAAACTTTAGTTGTTGGTGATGAAACCGCCAATGGATTATACGAATACGAGCGCTTTGATGGGGCAACACTCGGCTTAGATTACAAAACTCAAAGCCAAATATTACTTAATGGAGCGCCCGGCGACACCCAAGCACTAACTTTGGGTAGTTTAGCTGAGCCTAACTTACAGCCTACTGCCGCTTACATCATGAATCAGTTAGATGATGAGCAAGCACTAGACAGTAACCAATTGCATCACGGTGTGGTGAAACACGTCACATTAGTTGAAGACAACCCAACAGACACTGGTAAGAGTTTTGAATTTAAAAAGCTGGCAGAATTAAGCCCTACCGACGAATGGGAATCAAGCTCAGTCGTCATAGAGCAAAACTTACGTTTTAAACCACTAAACAGTGTTGGTTTTAGGCTTGATGTAAAACCCGGCGAATATGGCGGTGACTTATTTAACTTTGAAGGGGGCGTACAATCCCTAAAAGTTGAAGATGATGGTCGCCTCACCTACCAAGTCTTTACTGAAAATGGCACGGCGAGTGTCAGTAGCTCTGTTGTGGCGTTAGGTGCTTGGCATACTATTGCAGGTCGTTATAAAGACGGTAAATTACAATTAGAAGTTAATGGTGTACTTACCGAAACTGCCGCAACAGGTGTACTTGAATATTCAGTTACCTCCAGAGGGCTTACCCTAGGTGAAAACTTCTCGGGCAGGTTGAGCAGTGCTAAGTTCTACAACTACGACAGCGCGCCATTAATAACCTTTAGTGATGGCACTACAATCACCACGCACACCTTTGCTGAAGATGTAACTGAAGATGCGGTCCAAGTTATCAGTAATGGGCAATTAAATCAGAAAGGCGAGCAAGCAACCACCTATCGTATTGGCTTAAACGCTAATATAAAAACCGGCGTTGATGCGGGTAAAGTGCAAGATTATTTTATAGGTGTTGTAAGTAAAGCTTATTACGGTCAACTCGCTAGCTTATACATTGATGCAGCTCAGCCTAATGGTTACCCTATTGTAAGCATGAGTGCTTATAAATCGTCACCGATAGTACCGTTTATGGGTGTTGCTCATGCAGGCATTGTAGATTGGATAGCCGATAACGCTTTTGATACGTTAGTGTCAGCTATTGGCTTTATGATACCCTACGAAGAAGGTATCGGCTTAGTTAAGCAAGTTTACTATCTAGCCACGGGTGATGAACAATTCGATACATTAGAGCTCACTATTAATGCTTTAGGTGTAGCGGGTTTTATTCCTATTTTAAAACCCGTTTTATATCCGCTAACCAAAGTATTAAAAGTATTTTTAAGACCGCTTAAAGCCAGTAATCCTAAATTTATTAAAGCAATCGGCGGGGTAATGGGTAAAGTCACCGATGACTTACTCAGTGGAAAATTTGATACAATTATTCAAATGGCTCCTTTTTTGATTATTGCGGGGGAGATGCTCAGCGATGCTGAAGCCAGAGAAGGTTTAATGGTGATGGTTAATTCTATTGCCAGTACCGATGATATGTTTGCTTGGATGGATTATTTAAATTTACCTGCTGATGGCTGGGAAGGTGATGGAGAGCCGCCTAAGGTTGATTTGACGGCGTCGGTGGCTCCTGTAGATAATGGGTTTTCGCCGTTTGATTTGGTGATGGGGAAGGCTTATGCTAAGAATTTTTCCTTTAGGCGAATAGGTGGCTTAGCTGTTGGTAAAAACTTACTTAAAGCGTTTAAATCAGGTAATGGTAATCTAATAACCGATCCTAAATTACTTTCAACAGCCGTTAGAAGCATTACTAAATTACTCAAAGAATCAGGTGAATATGCCGCTAAAATGCGTAAAATACCGTTCTCAACAACCATGATAGCTTCAGCTGCCGCTTTAGCTAAACGAGGTATGGTCAATACAAAGAAAGTAATGAAAGGGCGACCAAATCAGAGGGTAAACCCAATCATATTAATGGGCGCAATTCTTTATATCGAAACTAGCCTAGCAAATGAGACGTTAAGGTCAGACAACGGTAATTTTATAGAAGTTAGCGAACTGCTAGCGAAGATATTCCTGACGGGTGAAACTAAACGTGCAACGGCTAATAGACACGGAGCTATGTTTCATTTAATTATGTTGGCATATTATCAAGCTCAACACGAATTTGCGGGCGGCGATCCTATTTATGCAATAGAAGGTACTCGAAAGTTTGATTATTTGCTAGGTACAGGACCTTACCTTCCCTATTCGCGTGAGGTTGATATAATCCTTGGTAATGAAGATAAAGAACACTGGGTTGAATTAAAGTCAAAAAAATGGCCGTTTAACTCGGGGCAATTTGGTGTTTGGCAGTTAACTACGGCAAAGAAAAAGGCCACTATTCATAAGCAATTCAGCTTTGATTGGGTGATGAAGCATTATCAAGAAGATGCAAGGAAGCAGGAAACTCCACCTCCCACAAAGGTTGCGTGGCGCTTTCATTCATTTACTTCTAAAGACAAAAAGGAATCAGGCCCTCAAGAAAAGCACTTTAAGAAAAACCACTTTAGTGGTGGCGAGAACTTAAGAGAAAAACTGTGTAACCCTCCTAAGGCACCTAAAGGTGATTCAGGCAGTACTATTTTAAAAGATACAACGGGGAAAAGTGCTAGTGAATTAAAGGCACTATGTCTAGCGAGTCAATATGACATTATTCGCATTCAAAATAATAAAACCATCTTAACCGAGTTAGTAAAAAATGGATTATTAGACGGTGTTATGGATAAATTAACAGAGGCTGATTTAATTGATTAATATAACAGACCCGCTATGGCAAGTTGAGCGAGAGCAACTTTGGCTAGATAAAATATTCCCGCGCTTAACCTATGACACTGGCTATAAATTTCCTAAGCGTCAGTTGCAACAATTAAAGCGTTATTACTTAACGGGGATAGCGCCTAAATTAACCTCAATATCACAATTTGAGCCGTTTCCACTGGTGATTAGTTTATGGTTACATCCTGATCAAAGGCTTGAAAATTGGTTGAGCATTTTAGCAAAAGCGCAAGCGGATGTAGGTGGTTACTCTTTTATCGAGCATCACTTGAAAAAGTCGATGCCTTTTTTTCTGCAAGCTGCAAGTAACTTATATTACCCCAACTGGGAATTAGACCCTTCAGGAAAAACTTATTATTATGATAATGCAGAAGGGTATTTTTTAGGAGTAGAAAAAGCCTTACTCGATTTCTTTTTTAACTATATTGGTGATGCGCGCTATGTAACATACAACCTCAAAAAAAAAGAATATAAGTTTGATAAATATAGTAGCTTCGGCTTGTATCGTTTCCCATCATATACTAGAGGGTGGCTACAATCAGAGGAGAGCATTAATCGTTATTGTACTTGCCGCTATGAAACCCAATATTGGCTTTTGAGCTTAGCAACCAAAGACGAGTACTTTTATGATGAATATGATAAAAATTACGACTCTATCTCACCTAAAGAAAAAATAGTTGCCTTTTTTTATACCTTACTTAATTACGCGGAACTAAACAGAAAAGATGATGATAGCATTAGGCGTGAATACATTGTTGATACGATAAAGGCGATTGAAGCATTTGACTTACCTGATTTTATTAATCACTGGTGGGAAATAATTAAAACTAGCGAAACGTTGGAGCAAGCACAGGAGCTTGCGAAACCCAGATATAAAGAAAAAGAAACTCCTGTTATTAAAGAAAAAACAATGAAAGAAAAATTATTAGAAAGACGTGCCGCTCCAAAGAAAAAGCGTAGAGGAAAGTTGGTCTAATCAATTCAATAAAAGAATAAAAGGGGACATATATGGACGCTCCCCCACCGTCAAGGCGAACAGGTTCATTAATATAAAATAATTATATTAATTGATGGTTATACTTAAACTTCTTAACTTTGCTTACTGATTACTTGACTCATCAAAATAAAAGGGGACATCCATAAACTTTTGATTAAATCAGAAAAAATAGCAGACACCCCTCTCAAGGAATATTTAGGACATCCACAAACTTTTGATTAAATCACACTTATTTACTATGGTTAAATAACCAGCAGTAAATAGGTGTTTATGATGACCCAAGCACGCAGTAAGCAGGTTTCCCTTCAAGATACTCGTTATTACCACTTAATTTCACGTTGTGTGCGCCGTGCCTATCTCTGCGGCGAAGACCGTCACACCAAACAAAGCTTTGAACACCGCAGGCAATGGATGGTAGACCGTATTCGGTTTTTAACGTCTGTTTTTGCCATCGACGTTGCAGCCTATGCGGTTATGTCGAATCACTATCACTTGGTTGTGTACATTGATGAAAGTGAAGCACTCGCTTGGAGTGAAGAGGAGGTCTGCCTGCGTTGGCAGCAGCTTTACCATATCCATCCGCTGGTCGAACGCTTACAAAAAGGGCAAAGTAGTTGCCAAGCCAATAAATCGGGGACATCCATAAACTTTTCTCTATTGTATTTATCACTTCGATGAAGAAAAAACTCAGGACTTATTTAGTCAACGCGCTGAAATGACGATGGACTAACAATAGTGTTTTGTGCATTGATGCCCGTCAATATTAACCTCACTTTCCCTATAATATCTTTATTCTGTATCCCGCCAAAGTAGCGACTGTCGTGGCTACTTTGTGCGTTGTCACCTAATACATACCATTGTTTATTGTGCTGTAGAGTATTGTTTGGCCAATAGCTGATACGTTTAACAAGCCAAGTAACTCCCTGTTTACCTTCCTTGCTGCTCGCTCTTTTTTGTTTAAACACAACAATGTCATTTAAATCTGGCGATTTATTGTGATAAGCCCACGAGTCAACCAATATAAACTCTCCGGGCTTTAATATGGGAAACATAGACATACTGGGTACAAAGAAAACATTAACACCTAACCAGTGGTGTTTATAAATAAAGCCAGCTGTTGTACCTACAGCAGCGGCTAATACAAATAAACCAACAGCTAAGTGGTTATATCGTTTTTTGTATTGTGCAAACTCCGATGTTTTACGCGGTAAATAGCAACATAAAATCGCGCTGATAATATAAATTAACGCGGTAAAAATAAGCAGGCACTGTATCGCCATAGGCTCAAAAATAGTCCGAGAAAAACACAGTAAAACCAAAGGTGTGATTAAAGATAGCAGGGTGATAAACGCTAATCGCCAATAACCTAAAGCGGCAAGACCAGCACCGGGCACAATCAAGTTAAGAAATATGACACTTAATTTATAAAAGAATATTTTGACCATAACTGAAATACGTAAACTTAATAGGTTGAAAGTACAGCGACTCAAAGTGAGTAAGGAAAAATGATGTAATGTACACTTATTGGTTTTTAATTAAGGCAGACATTGGGCGTAAAAGAGAAACGAAGTTTGGTAGTTTTTGTTTCTGTAAACAGTCTAAATACTCTGTTGCGGTAAATGGTGGTTTTTTAAGGCTACGTATGTGGTTTTGTGCAGCTTGAAGAACAGCCCCTGCATCAATAGAGTATAAATCTGACAAAAACTCATCGGGATGTACGGCTCTGATATCATACCTTCCTAGATAGTCATTGGGAAAATCTTTCAAATTGAATGTCACAATTGTTTCTGCATTTCCTTGTATTGCAGCCGCTAAGACATGACGATCATCTATGTCAGGTAAGTCTAGTCCATCTATTATATGTTCGTAACCTTCTACAACAGAATCTAATACATTTTCATTCATCAATACCCTAATGCGCTCAAGTTGTTCAGGTTTAATGGATTGATTGTTTTTTAGCAAGTTTCTAATCCATTCATCATGAATTTGTTCAGTCCACTTAGCACGAAACAAGCCGGTATTAGCAAGGTACATTAAATAGCTCCGTAAAGGAGCTGGGTACATTACGCATGCATCAAATAAAACGGTATAGTTAGACATTAATAGCCCATGCCTTGGATATCCTGATCTAAAGCAGATAGTTCATTCAATGATTTCAGCCTCTGCGCTTCTAAATTTTCTTTGTATATCATGATGTCAGTAAAAGCTACTTTTCTCCTGTTACCCGTTCTACTGTGAGGAATAACATCAGAATCAAGCAATTTAATAAACGTGGGTCTGGAGATATTTAAAATTTCAGCGCCTTCTTGTGTTGTCAGCTCTGCATGAATAGGTGTGATGTTGACCACATTACCTTGTCCAAGCTGAGTTAAGACCTCAACCATAAGTTTTAAAGCACCAGAGGGGATTGTAATGTGATGCACCTCACCATCGGAAGACGTGATATTAAATGTACTTGCATGACCATCTACGGGCAGGATTGCAGACAGTTCTTGGCTAGACACTTTAGCTAATGCGACTTCTTCAGCGCTGGGTAATGTTTGTATTGCATGCATAATGTTTATCTCTATTGATTATTACACATCTATTATTCGCAATAAACGAAAGGATGTCAAGTATTCGAAATATTCGAAACGCCCGAAGAAAAAAGTATAACAGACGCTCATCCCAAGAAAAAATAGCAGACACCCCTCTCAAGGGTAATAAACAAAAACCTCAACTATGCTTGTTTAATCATCAATAAAGTTAGTTGAGGTTGCGATGGCAACGGCAAGAAATCAGCAAGTCAGTATAATTGACACACATTATTACCACTACATCTCTCGTTGTGTTCGTCGTGCTTTTTTATGTGGTGAAGATAAAGTCACAGGGCAAAGTTTTGAACACAGGCGCGGTTGGGAGTCCAGAAGCGTTAACTGAATTTTGCCAACATCAGCACCTTAAAAAACGCGCAGCAGTGTCCGTGTGTCAAAAGCTATTTGCTTAGCGCTACTTCAAAATAAATTTACTTAGGCTATTAAATATTTACGCTTAAGCGTGCCTGAATTTCACTAGATTTCATTCTTTTCTTCCCTTTGTTAATTATTTCATTTATTTCAGAATAAAAAACCAAGTGTCAGGTTATTTTCAAGATAAAAATCCAATGGCATGTGATAATCTATGGTGATTAATTATAGAGGGGTGTCTGCTATTTAGTGCTTGTTGGGTACAACATAGAGCAACAAGTCGTAGAGCCTATTGGCGTTGGTAGAATAGAAAATAATCAGGTGATAAGCGAAGGGGTGGTACACCTTACTTCGTTAGACTATCTAGGATATGCACAAGTTCACCCAGATTTAGCTGAGGCGTTAGCCCTTTATGTGGAAGGAGAATTATCTCTTCAAGCACTAAAAGCAAAATTACAGGCTGCCTCGCAGCAGGCAGGTTAAAGAAATGAGTAGAAAAATAATGAATCGTTTATATCAAGTTACGGTAGGTTTTATTCGCCGAATTAACCCATCAAATAAAATGCTGTCATTACCAGCATTTACTCTGCTTTTACCTGTATTAGCGCTACTTTTCACAAGCTCGGCTTTTGCTATTTTTGGTACTTTTCACTATGTGGGGCCTGTGCCAAACATGGGCACTAAAAATGGTTATGTTATGGCACGTGCGGTAGTGACAGACTCAGCAGGTCAGCCTACTCTTGTAAAATACAATAGTGACGGTAGCGAAGCGGGAGTCGTTTCAGTTGGCGGCAATTATGAAGTTAGCGAACTATCGATTATTGCAGCGGCGGCTTACCATGCGGAAGCGAAACGTCTTGAAGCGTATGAAGTGCAATATAAAAACACCTTAGCGAAGGGCGCGACATTGATGTCACGTGATGCTTTTTTAGCGGCAAGCTTTACCGCAGCAGATAACAAAACTCCTATAACAACACCGGTATTAGCTAAGCAATACAACAGCGTGTTGGTGCGAGGGCAAAGTGACCGTCTTTCGTTAGACCCAAATCAGTTAGTGTTAATGGGGTTCTCCTTTGATATGACAACGACTGAGGTAAGTGATAGCGCTATCGCTTTAGTTGTTAGTCCTACGGGTAATGTGTTGGCTGAGTCGTCACTGAACATTGGTTACCGCTCTGGTTTTTTTGGTAACCCAAGCGAAGCCCAATCAGGAAAAAGTTGGGGCAGCGTAGATAATGATGAGACTGTTTTTGGCCCAGTGGTAGCAGTTAAAGCCAACGTTGATGAATTTGCTTATGTTGGTGGTGCGGCTACTACCGATAGCAACGGTAAATATGCTTTTATGTTCATGATGCCTATCTGTCCTGTGGGAGGCTTTGAGTTTAAAACAGATGTGTGGTCTGAGCTTCATTACATAAATTTATTACCAATGGGTAGTCCGTACCAGTCTTATCATTTGCGAACACCCGGTTATACTTATTGTTTTGCTGATTTGGTGCCCACGCTTTTAGTGGCTGAGGTGACATCGATTTTGGCCGGTATCGCCACCCCTATTTATCAAAGTAACTTATATGCTGATGTAATGTTTCTAACGGGCAATATGTACATGCTTGACCAAAAAGGTGGCATCGTTCCGATGGGGGAAACGACCCACACCTCTTTTGAAGAAGAAGCCAGTGATAAATTACAACGCTTTTATGATTTTAATGGTGATGGGCAAGCCGATAAAGTATTTGCGGGTAATCTCGTTACACAACAAAATGATGCGGGTGAAGACGAAGAGGTATTTCAAGCGTCAAGTGATGGCAAAGGTGATTTACAAGGCTTGTACTTTGACACCCCAGAAGCAGGAGACGAGCCTGATTTATTGAGGGTCATGGACCAAGCAATACGCACTGAATCAGTGGGTTTGTTGGATACAATTAGCCAAGAAGACTTGCGCAATACTGACGTACTCTTTTTCAGAGAATCTACGGGTCAGCTCATCATGGAGCGTAAAGGCTTAAAAGAGGCTGAAGTGCGCCGTGGTGATGTAATGCTCGATGAAGAAGACCAATTGATAAGTTATCGCGTTATGTTACGTGGCCCAAGAGATTGGAATTTAAATATTGGTGGTGCAATAGACCGCTCAGGCAGTTACTCTGAATGGGCGACTGAATATCAGCTTACAGAGCCCTTTCAAGATAAAGAGTCAGACCACATTCGCCCGGGTGAAACCATAAAAGTAGTGGCAATTAACCGAGCGACGGGTTACATGGGTACAGCCAGAGTACCATTAAACAGAACATTTGAATGGGATTTAACGGTACTTGCGCCCACTATAACCTTACGTCCACCTAACCTAAAAGTATGGGCTGAGCGTAAATATGATGTAGAGCATGGACTGACTAAAGGTGATGAAAAAACCTATACCATCGGTACTGAGGGTGCCGCCTTAACCAGTGATACCACCATTACCATTTACACCGAATGGCTTGACGAATACGGCAGCCCATTGCCTGATGAATTAGGGTTAGACAACGGCGAGCAATATGGCTTTACCGGGCGTTTAGCGAAAGTGGTTGGTGAAAATCAATTACAAGGCGCAGGTGCGGGTAACGACCTTGCTTCGTTTGCCATAGCACCTGGGCGCAGAACCCAAGTGATTAATGTGGGCAGTAACTTAACCACGGCAGAGCATTACTATGTGCACGTTATTGGTAAAGCTAAAGACCAAGAGTGTGTAGGTAGTGGCAGTTGTCCAAGCTTTACCGACCTAGGTTTCACCGCGCCATACGACAGCAGACCGAACCTATTGGTGCCGTTTATGGTGCCTCTGCCTGATGAAGATGCGAGTTGGCAAGAGTATAATAAATACCGTGAATTATTGGCTGATGAAACAGTTACCGAAAAGCCCAATAAACCTTTACCGGCTTATACCTGGGCATATCGTCCTGAATATCAGTTCAGTCAGTATGGGTTAGAGATGCAAGCGATAAACACTGCCTCAACCGATGCAAACAGCGCAGAGCAAAGCAGCAACATCTTTAACAGCGCCAACCCAACGGTAAGTAGTAGCGACGACTACATCACCGCGCTTTATTCATTAATCAGCAGTAACAACGACCGTTTAACAGCAATAGACGGACCGCAAGAATTAGTCTTAGCATTAGGGCAAGAAGAGCAGTTAATCACTATTGGCGAAGACCAAAGCATCACCTTTAGTAACATTGACCACCTTTCAAGCCTAGACCCTGAAGATTTTTTAAGTATGCGTTTATATACGAATAATGATGCTAGTAATATCTTGTGGGAGTATGCGTTTCAACAGATGTCATTATTTCCAGAGCGAAATAATGACATCGCTAATGAAGATAACATCATTGAAGTAACGGCTGACGAAGCCTTTGCATCACCACAATCAGTCAATGCGTTTATTTTAGGTGCTAAAGAAGGGGATGTTCAGAGTGTTTCTTGGAGTGTAGAGGGAGAAGGTTCATTATCTTCTAGCGGGTCATCGAGTGCGGATGGTGTTTTCAGTACCTTGTTAACTTTGTCTACTCAAGTTGATGATACCGCAACCGTTGCTGCCGAAATCACAGGTAGTAAGCAGCCCTCTTATAGTGTGACCTATAAAATAACTCCTGGCCTAGCAAATGACATTGAACTAACGCAAGCAACGGGTAAAACGGCCATTGGTGGTTTAGGTAAAGTCAACTGGACGGTAAAAGTAACCGATGCCTTTGGTAATAATGTTAAAGACGGAACCGCCTTATTGGTTAACTCACCAGCATTAGATTTATCAAAGACTACAACAACGCTTGACGGAGTGGCGACATTAACATTTATCGGTGTAAGTAAAGCGGGTAGTCACCCCGTAACCATTAGTGTTGATAATGCTGAGTTAATCGATAGTGTTAGCGTGAGTGATATCACGCTCGAATATACAAATCTGGCAAATATCGCCACAAGTCAGAGTAAAATAATCAATATTAAAGCAACCAGTGACTATGGTGATTTATCAGGTCTTGAAATGGATATTGCAACTCATCGAGGTAGTGTTAGTCAAACAAGAGTAGCTTTTAATGCTGGTGGCGAAGCCAGCGTTAACTACCACAGTGGAAAATATCGCGGTTTTGCACAATTGTCTGCGAAAGTGGTCGGTACACATTCACTTGTTACGCAAGACTTTAATGTTGTTGACGAAGATGATTATTTTGATAGTAACGTATTACTAACTGAAGGGAGTAGCACCATTGATTTTGGTAACGGTGCTACGGTGAGTTATGGCACAAGTACAGACTTACACATCAAAACAACGGCTGAAGACGAAGTTGAAGCTTCATTAGCTAACATTTTTGAACCACCACTGTATCCATTACAAGATTACAGTACCGATTTAGGTATAGGTGTTGATAACGCGGTAATTGATTATTCAAGTGGTATCGATGGTAGTTCAGCGAATGTTGCATTGTCTGATACAAGTTTGAAAAAGTTTTCACGTAGTTGGGAATTAAAACGACAAAGTGGAGAAGACGCCTACATATCAATACCTGAAAACACAAGAACATCAAACTTAGAAAATGCGGGCATAAACTTTAGAATTAAAATCCCAGACATTTCGAATGTAACTACCGATACCATTTTAATGAACTGGGATGATTTTGGCTTAAAGTTACAACTTAATACCGACCACACCTTATCCCTCATTATGATGCAAGATAATGGGCAACAAGTTGTGAGCCACCCCAAGGTCATGGTGTCAGGGCAATGGCATCATATTGCTGCGCATCTTTATAAAGATGAATTGAAATTAGGTATTGACGAACAAATAGCTAAAGTAGACGTGACACAACCGATTAAAGCCGAAAATTTGGAAAGTTACGCGTTAAAAATAGCTTTAACAACGGAAGAAGTTAACCTTGTTAAAATAACCGATTTAAAAGTATATGACTGGTTAGGTGAAGCCAAAATAACTTTTGATAGTGGTGATTTTGAACAAACGTCTATTGCTGATACACATGGTAATGCAAGTTTAGGCGTCACAGCCAAACCAGCCTTGTTTGCTTACACACGTGCTTATCAAACAAAAACATTATATGCACAATTAGGTGATGCGATATTACCTAACGCTTATGCCACCAATACCACATGCCAAAGCGCACAAGACCCGATTGACCCTGCATCTGATGATGCCGCGATAAGAACCGCAGAACAATACATGGAAATGCTCCTTGAATGTTTTGTTAAACCTAAAGTTGAAGAAGCACGGATTAATTACGAAACTAGCTCAGGCTTTAAAGAAGCGAGTATTGCACTTTTTCAAAGAGAAAGTCTTGAGGTTGTGTACAGCAAGTTAAAATCAATGAAAAACTACTCAGTTATTGTCGTCAACTGTTTAGATGCCGCGTTAACGGGGAGCAATAGTAGTGCGGTTGGCGCAGGGTGTGATTTTATCACCAGTGTTTTAGCTATTGGTGATTTACGCGACATATTAATACAAAGTTGGCATTATAACATTGGTGATACTAATGAGTATGACGAACTAACCGCACAATTGGCTGCTGTTGGCCTCGTTGCCTCTGGCGCTCAGTTAATACCAGGCGTTGGGCAAACACTTGGCGTTGTGGTAACCACATTCGTTGCGGCAGGGAAAACCGTTGCTAAAACCTTTAAAAAGATAGGTCCTGCTGGTGTTGTAGCGGGTAAATTATTGGGTTCTAAAATAGGCGATATAGCCACCGACCCAAGTTTATCAGTAACACAAAAAGTGAAAAAATTTGAGTTAATGTTACCACTAGTTGAAATAGGTGCATCGTTTGCGCTTATTTATAGTGAACAGCCTAAAATATTTAAGTTTTTAGGTAATACATTGTCGTCGGGTAACAATATCGATAACATGATCACCTGGACTGGTCGTTATGTGAAGCGTTTAGAGGGGGAGTTTACTGCTTCTAGCAAGAGATATTACCAAGAAGAGTTTATCGCGTTATTTGTCTCTGATGCCTACGCCGCAGGGTTTAGCGAACCCATTAGGGCTAAATTTGTTGTGCAGATAAACAAACTCTTAGGCTCTTTTGATGATCTTGCGATAGACACCTCTACTGAAGCAGGAATGAAATTTGCCGCAGGGAAGTTTAATGAAGCATTAGATGAGTTATTGAATAATCTAGACAATGTTAATTATAAACTTAAAGACGTTGCTGATGACATGGACGTTATAAGGGCATTTGTTAATGTTGGCCAACTTACTGCCGATGGAGCAAAAGATAGAATAAGAAAGTTTGCTAATAACAGTGGTTATACTATTGGCTATGGTAAAGATCTCATGAGTTCTGAAGAGTTCATTTCAGCCTTTGCGGACATTCCTGCACATAAACTAAACGACCAATCTAAAAAAGCGGTAGCTGGTCTTATTAATACTTTCCAAAATGACGGTCTAGGTTTTAATATCACTAAAGGCAATATTGCTCATGTGCTTATGATAACGGATATCCTCAAACGCAGTGATATAGAAATTTTAGCTGTCGAAAAAATTGCCGATCAATTAACTACAGCCCGTGATGTTATTTTTAAAGGCCGACGTTACGACATTGTCGTTAAAGAAAATGGCAAGGTTGTATTCTTGGAAGTTAAAAACATTTCCAATAACACCTTACAAAGCACATTGAGCAAAGGCATGGCGCTTAAACAAACAGCTAAAAATAAAAGTGATGATGCAGTAGAAGAAATTGGTCAGCTTTATCAAGATATTGTCAGCTATATTAAAAACGATTATTCAGGCCATCAGTGGGTTTTTACCCCTGATGTGATGCCCTCTATCAATGATAATTTTGTTGCATATGAAGACGTAATCATTAAAGATATCAAAAATCTTATTAATAAACACCAAAACCGTTTCGCCGCAGAGTTTGGGTTAGATTTAAAGAAAGCAGCTGATAAAGAAAAATGGGGTAGGAGAGTGGAAGCCCTAGAAGATGCTATGGACGGGGTTGACGTCAACGGAGTGAAATTTGTTCAGATCTACCCGTTTAGCAATACCATTAAAAAAACTAATTAAGGAGTACCATGAAAATTATTAAATGTGTCGACAGCCTTGCTGTGCATTCTCACCCGCAACCTAGTAGCCAGCAACAAGCACATCTGTATGCCAATAACGGGTATTTTGACAATGGTCAGTTTATTTATCAAAGCTACAATGATGACTTTGAATACGGGCAATTTTATCTTGTTGATAAACAGGTATACCGACAGGTAGATAAGTTAACCGGGAAAAAAGCCAAAAAATTACTTAATGAGGCAGGTAAACAACCCAAGTTACCCGAATTTTTCCTTAATACTATAACTGAAGAGAGAATATTCCCCTGTAACATTATTGATAATAAATTTACTGTTTTGTTAAATGATTATCCTGAAGACTATGATAAAAGCTTCGTGCTTTTTGATTTAGTCACTAAACAAAGCCAAAGTATGCCATCGTACTCATTATTTAATCGTATTGTCAATGATGCCATTTACTCTATTGAAAGAAGAGACAGAACCCTCCTAAAACGAGATTTTAATTTAAACACTACCTGGCAATACAATATTGACTCACCTGCACGGTCATTGTATTTAGATTATGCATTTATTGATAACGGCATATTTATTACCTTTATTGGCCCTGATGAGACCAAAAGCCAAATAATTAATGGCAATCATACAGAAGGCTTTAGTGGCGGTGAGCTTATCGGTTTTAATGATGTCGATGGCAGTGTTACATGGCGTTTAATTATTCTTAATGCAGTGGATGATATAAAGCAAGTCGGCCGGCAACTTATTATTTCCTCATTAAGTGATGTGCTAATAGTCGACTCACAAACAGGAAAAGTAATACATACCATAGAAACAGCAACAGAAACACCGACACACCGTGAGTCAGCGATTAATTTACATGTAGATGAAAAATATATCTACTACACCAACTCTGCAGAAAGTAACCTGTTTATTTATGATAACAGCACTTATCAGTTCGTTGAAAAAGTAGTCATCCCTGAAGGATATAATATTGAAGAGTGCCTTTCG
>Ga0308012_10000994_pt1 | contig 15849 bp, 13 predicted proteins | sample Neamet179_FD_203133 | JGI IMG/M metagenome (GOLD analysis project Ga0308012, IMG submission 203133) | Marine microbial communities from water near the shore, Antarctic Ocean - #179 | ecosystem: Environmental > Aquatic > Marine > Unclassified | place: Southern Ocean | collected 2014-07-25 | reverse complement strand
TTCATTAACTGTGACTGTTGTCAGCGTCAGGGGATCCCCAGCGAGTTTCAACAATGGAAGCTGACATGTTCAAGCCCAACGTTGATGGGGGTTGGGCAAGGGGATGGCATTTAATAGCTGACGGGTGTACGCGGCGCGTGGTGAAGCAAAGAGTGCCTCTGTAGGCCCTTCTTCAACGATAACCCCTTGATGCAATACCAAAACTCTGGTGCAAAGCCTTCGGATCACCGACAGATCATGACTGATGAATGCGAGGGTTAATCCAAGCTCTTTCACGAGATTTTCTAACAGATTTAACACTTGTGCCTGGCTCGAAACGTCAAGCCCTGATACGATTTCATCCGCCAGAATGAAATTGGGACGTAAAGCAATCGCGCGGGCGATACCGACGCGCTGCCGCTGACCGCCTGATAATTCGTGAGGGTACCGATTGCCAAAATGGTTTGGCAGACCAACCATTTCCAATGCTTCAGTCACTCGCGTACCTAAGTTGTCCATGCCGTTAACACGAAGCGGACACGCAATTATGCCACCAACGCGACGGCGTGGATTTAACGACGACATTGGATCCTGAAAGATCATCTGAAACTTTTTCCGTGTTGGTCGTAGCTGGTTTTCGCTCAGATGGGTAATGTCGGTGCCATCAAATTCGATATTGCCACCGGTTGGCTCAAGTAACCTCAACATCGCCCGGCCCAATGTGGATTTACCCGAACCAGACCCGCCAACGATTCCTAAAACCTCCCCTTTAGGTAGGTCAAATGTTAGCCCTTTAAGGATTTCGATCCGGGGTGCCGCACCCAGCAATGGCTTGCGCGTCATGTCTGGTAAAGACAGTTGCAGGTTATTGATGCGATACATCATTGGCGAGCTCTCATGTCATGCTCTTGAATCTCTTGCTCCACCGCTTTTATCACCTTTGGGGATACGGGTGTCAGGCTGCCGGTGGGGTCCGTGTAGGTGGGTGTCGCGGCTAACAATGCGGCAGAGTAGGGGTGTATGGGCCTCATGAAAAAGCGGTGCATACGTGCGTCTTCGACCACTTTTCCCGCGTAAAGGACAGACAGTGTGTCACAGACTTTGGAGACTACCCCAAGGTCATGCGTAACGAAAAGCAGCGCGGTGCTATGGCGTGTTTGCATATCTGAAATTAGGCGTAAAATTTGCTTTTGCACGGTTACATCTAGTGCAGTTGTTGGTTCGTCCGCGATGATTAACTTCGGCTCAGCGGCAAAGGCAGAAGCGATCAAAATACGCTGGCGCATGCCGCCTGACAACTCGTGGGGATAGGTGCGCATCACGCGAACAGGATCGGGGATTTGTACTTCTGCCAAAAGCTCTAGGGCACGAGCGGTTGCGACTTGTTTGGACCATCCTAAAATATCAACGAGCCGACGGGTTATCTGTGGGCCTATGCGTTTTGACGGGTTTAACGCGGTCAGGGGGTCCTGTGGGATCAACGCGGCAATAGCCCCGATGCGCTGGCGTCGTTGCGATGGCTTCAGCGTTAGTATGTTCACACCATCAAGCCAAATTTCCCCAGTGCTGATTGTGAGTGCGCGCGGCAGGGTGCCCAGCACCGCTTTTCCGATCATTGACTTACCTGCCCCGGATTCTCCCACCAACCCGTGTACCTGCCCCGCCACAACATCAAGGGAGACATTGCGCAAAATCGGAGTACCCCCAGTTAACGTCACTGTTAGGTTGCGGATCGATAGATATGCAGTCATCGCAGCACAGGATCAAAGCGGTCTTTCAACCCTTCGCCGAGCTGAGAAAAACTGAGAACAGTTAGAAACAGCGTGATCAGTGGGAAGACCAACACCCACCACGCTTGATGGATTGACGTTCGACCCTCAGATATCATGCCGCCCCATGTGGGGCTGTCAGTAGAGATGGACAGGTTAACAAAGCTTAAGATAGCCTCAACGATGACACCGATACCCATTTCTAAAGTTAACAAGGCGATGATTGTTGGAAGAACATTGGGTAAGATTTCGCTTAGCATTGTATCAAGTTTCGTGCGGCCGGCCACTTGTGCAGAGGCAACGTAATCCATCGCACCTTGGCTCATGGCTTCGGCCCGGATGACACGGGCGAAACGGGTCCAATCAATGATAATAATGGCAATAATGATCGAGAATAGACCCGGACCGAGCACGGCAATTAGAAGGATCGCAAAAAGGATTGGCGGGAAGGCCATCCATATATCGACAAAACGGCTAATGATTCTATCGGCCCAACCACGATAGTAACCTGCGATTAGGCCAAGTGTAGCACCAATAATACACGTTAGTACCCCAGCAACAAACGCAACAATCAACGTCAAACGCGCGCCATAGACTATGCGAGAAAGCACATCGCGCCCCAATGAGTCAGTACCAAGCCAGAATCCAGGTTCTGCACCACTTTCCCAAAACGGAGGCATGCGGCCCAAGAAGAGGTCCTGCATCAACGGGTCTTTGGGCGCGATTAGTGGGGCGAATAATGCTGCAAAAAACAGTAGAGTTAACCAGCTGCCAGAAAGCCATAACCGTAAGCCCAACGGGCGTTTGAGGGCACCACGTTCATCTTGCATTACGTAACCTTGGGTTCAACACAACATAAAGAATATCCACAGTTAGATTAACGAGAGTGAAGAGCAAGGCGAACAAGATTACAATGCCTTGGATGAGCGGTAAGTCGCGGTTGATTACGGCGTCGATGGCCATGTTGCCGAGGCCCTCATAACTGAAAAGCCGTTCAATGATTACGGTACCACCAATTAGAAATGTAAACTGGACACCGACCAACGTGAGTGTTGGGAGAACGGCATTTGGTAGAGCTTCTCGTGTGATGACTTTGCCCTCAGAATAGCCCTTGGTACGGGCGAGAGTCACATAATCTAGATGCATGGTTTCTTTGAGAGATTGTTTAAGCAGTTGCGCTATGATTGCAGCTAAGGGAATAGCTAATGCGAGGGCGGGCATTAACATATGGCCGATCAGATCGTAAATGACATCGAACCGTAGTCGCAAGATTGCTTCAAACAGGTAAAACTGTGTGGAAAAGTCAATGTTTAGCGCTGGTGAGATACGCCCAGAGATGTGAAAGACGGGCCAAAGTACGCCAAAAAGTAAGATTAAAATCAAGCCCCACAAAAAGTCAGGGATGGACAGTGCCATGCCGGCAATCACATCAATGACACCTTCGGCCTTGCCATCGCGATAGCGGGTTCCGAGTAAAGCCATCGTGCCGCCCATCAGGACGGCGAAGATCAGAGAGATAATTGATAGTTCAAGAGTGGCGGGCAGACGGTTTAGTACCAGCCCTGCGACAGGTTGGCGGGTGGAAATAGAGGTGCCAAAATCACCCTGAACTACGCCGGACAGCCAAATAATGAATTGTTCAAGGATGGATTTATCAAAGCCGTAGAGTGCTTGTAATTGAGCTATGTCATCTTCAGTCGCGCCTGGAGGCAGCATCATCGCAATCGGATTGCCAGGCACCACACGGATTACGACAAACACGATCACTGCCACACCAAAAAGTGTGATGATGGTGGTAACTAGTCGTAAAAGAAAGGTACGTAGGAGTGCCATTAACAGCCTAAAAGGTAGAAGTGGATAAAAAGCCGGGGCCGCCCCAAGAGGGGCAGCCCCGGCTAGTGAGAAAAGTACTTATCCGCGGGTCATCAGATGCGGCAACAAAGCGCCAGAGCGGTGTGGTGTAACTTTGACTCCCGTAGCATGCACAATGGGTTGAACGTACTGCAATAATGGAATGACCTCAGCATTTTCTGCAATCAACCGGTCAACACCTTTCCAGCCCTCAATGCGTTTGTCTTCATTTGTCTCGCCCCACAGTGGGAGGATTGCGTCGAACGTTGCCTGTCCGTCCCATACTGAGTGCGGTGACGGACCGAACATGGCAAAACCGGTCGAGGTCGTCGGATCACCCACCGAGTTACCCCAGTTGTAAAAAGCCGCCGGGGCCAATTGATCGGCAGCACGCAGCTCATAGTGCTTGGCAATCTCATAGACTTCGATCTCAGCCTCAATACCAACTCTTCGCCAAAGACCAACGATGGCTTGTACCATTTCATAGTCTTTTGGCTTGAAACCTTTGGTTGTTTGGATCTTAAATTTGACTGGATTATCAGTGCTAAATCCAGATTTTGCGAGTAATTGTTTCGCTAGTTCAGGATCATAGGCAACTGTTATGCTGGCGTCATAAGCCGCGTAATCAGGTGTTTGCAAGGTATCGATCGCTATGCCGTATCCCGAGAGCAGGCGATCAATGATTAGTCCCTTGTCAATAGCATGCGCAGCAGCCTTGCGTACATTGGGGTCGGTCATGGCTTCAATATCATTTAGGAAGATCATACCGATGTCTGAGATAGGTTCGGCTACGCCCGCAAGGCCATCTTTGGCTTTGAGACGATCGTATTCTTCGTATGGAATTTCAAGTGTGACGTGGCTATTGCCAGATTCTACTTCTGCCACGCGGGATGCGGCGTCAGTCACGAACTTGATAGTAACAGATTTGAATTCTGGTGCACCGCCCCAGTAGTTTTCGTTTGCTTTCAGGCGTACAAACGCATTGCGCTCAAATTTTTCGACCATGTAAGGGCCTGTACCAATGGGGGCTGCTTCGAAGCCTGCTGCGCCCACTTCCTCATAGTATTTCTTTGGCATGACATAGCCGGTAAGAAAGGACATCCATTTGAAGAAAGTTGGGTCGTATTCTTTTACATCTGCAGTCACGCGGTTGCCATCAGCGACCACGTTTTCGATCTTGCCCCAGACGAATTGGATAGGGGAACCTGTCTCAGGGTTTGCGACGCGGGACAGGGACCACACGACGTCTTCCGCCGTTAGCGGATCTCCATTGTGCCAAGTGACACCTTCGCGGACGTCCATCCAAATAGCTGAATTGTCATCGTTCCAGCCATAGCCAGTGATGATGCCAGAGCCAAAGGACAGATCAGGGTTTTGAGGGATATAGAGATCAAATACTGACTGGTAAAAACCTTGGATTGTTGGGTTTACGGCTGATGGTCCAACGGTGGGGTCCCAGCTTGGCAGGTTTACGTTGTATGCGATTACCAATTCGTCAATTGCTTGGGCAAAGCTAGGCAGAGCCACGGTTGCTAGTGTTGCAGCAGCGACCCCGGTTTGTAGTAGACTTCTTCTAGACAGTTTCATTTTCTTCCCTTTCAGTTTGTGTTTATTATTGTGGTTTGTTGGTTAATTACCTGCGAGCTTCTTGGCGAGCAATGTTCCCGGCCCTGCCCCTGTTCCGCCACCAGGCCAGACGGCAGCTCCTGTGTGGTAGAGGTTCTTAATTGGGGTGGTGCCGTCGGCATACCCATGGGCAGGACGGTTCATGAAATGTTGGTGTAAGTGATGGCTCCCACAAACTTGATCCCCGCCGACAAGGTTAGGATTGTCGGTTTCGAGCATGATAGGCGTCACAATATGCTGACCAAGGATTTTGGCACGTGTACCGGGTGCATAGCGCTCAAGAATATCTAATGCGCGATTAGCAAATGGCTCCGAGGCTTCTGCCCAGTCTGTTGCTATAATTTCACCTTTGGCATCGCCTTTGATCTGGCCGGGGGCCATCCGGACCTGCAACCACAGGACATGTTTGCCTTTTGGTGCGCGGCTGGGATCAACAACTGTAGGTTGGCCACAAATAATTACTGGCTCATCTGGCAGTAATCCTGCTTTTGCCTGGGCATATGTGCGGGCCATTTGATCCATTGATGGGGCCATGTGAACATAGGCAAAACATTTGAGCTCGGGTGCAATCCAGTCGGGTAATGCATCCATGGCGAGATGAATCATCATGGTGCCAGGGGCGTGTTGAAACTTCTGCATTGCCTGAGTGTGGCGTTTGTCGCCAGTGTCACCAGTTAACCTGACCAAAGCTGAGGGGGCTACATTGGCGATAACGGCTTTTGAAGCCCGAACCACAGTGCCATCTGCGAGGGTAATGCCGATAGCGCGTCCCTCGACGTGCTCGATTTCTGCGACAGTCGCATTGCAATGTATAGTGCCGCCGCGCGCCTCAATCATTTTCACCATCGCATTTGTCATGGTCGCAGCCCCCCCCCGGCCCAACATCATGCCAAAAGCTTGGCCGGCCATGCCTTCAAGATAGGGAAACACTGCGCCGCCTGCGATGTCCGGAGCAAAATCAAGGTGCATACCCCAGGCGGCGAGGGTTGCTTTAACGTGATCGCTTTCAAAAGTTTTGTCTAGCCAAGCGCGAGGCGACATCATCAAAAATTGAGCTAATCCAAGCGCACCCGCGGTCCCTACTTTACGCCAAGTCTTCCAGCATAAAGATGTAATTGCAATTAAATTCATTGGTGCCTCAAGCACGTTCAAAATTGTTTTGGCTCTGTTTGGAAAATCTGCGGTCAGTTCGGCCCAAGTTTCTGCATCCGTTACAGAAAATCCACGCACCCGAGCAGTTGTCAGAGCCGCATCATTTGAGACACCCAGCCAACGCCCATCCGGAAATACTGAGGCAAATGGGCTTTCTGTTGGTGCAAAACCAAGACCGTGTTGGATCAATTCCTCAGCATGGATTGAGTAAAAAGAGGATCCGGCAAACAAGGAGAGATTCATTGCAGCCCAATCATGACGGAAACCGGGCAGCGTGTATTCACCTGTTTTGACAGCGCCGCCTGGCTCCGCGTTTTGCTCGTAGATAACAACTTTCCAACCTCGCGTTGCGAGGTGGCAAGCACAAGCGAGACTGTTATGTCCTGCACCTATAAATATCGCGTCTGGTTCTGCGTCCATTTTTTATTTGCCCTCTGCACAAGATAATTGCAAACGCATATAGTTTTGTCTAGCATTGTTTTATCAACCGCAGCTTGTAATAGCCGCGCATGAAAAATTTGGCGTGAACTCAGTCGCGCATGTCTAAGGGAGAAAGAGAAATGAGTGCATCGGATATCGTGAGTAATCTGGGGGCGATGTTGCTCTCGGGTAGAGTCGAAGTGGTCGATTGTACTGGAGTGTTGGGGCCAAATACACCCATTATCCAGTTGCCGCCAGATTTTGCTAAAGCAACACCAAAGGTCGAAATTCATAAAATTTCAGAATATGACAGTGACGGCCCGTTCTTCGCATGGAACTGGATGGTTTTGGGCGAACACTCCGGCACGCACTTTGACGCGCCACATCACTGGATCACTGGAAAAGATTATCCAGATGGCTTTACTGATAAGCTGGACGTGCAGCGTTTGATTGCTCCAGTGAATGTGATCGACTGTGCGACACAGACGGCCGCGAATGAGGATTTTTTGCTGACCGCCGAAGGTGTGAAGGCATGGGAAGCAGAGCACGGTGAGATTGGTGCAGGAGAGTGGGTTGTCATGCGCACGGACTGGGACAGTCGCGTTGATGATGAAGTCAAATTTCTTAATGCAGATCAAACTGGTCCGCATTCGCCCGGCCCAACTCCCGATTGCATTGAGTATTTGCTGAACAAAAAGATCGTTGGTTGGGGTACGCAATGTATCGGAACCGATGCAGGTCAGGCGGGTGGGATGGACCCCCCTTATCCAGCGCATAACTTGCTGCACCGCGATAACTGTTTTGGTCTTGCGTCTCTAACCAATCTCGACAAGTTGCCGGCAAAGGGTGCGATCTTGATTGCTGCGCCGTTGAAGATCGAGAACGGTACTGGCAGTCCGATCCGCGCGTTGGCGTTGGTTCCTAAGGGCTAGAGTGATGGCAGCGCTTGACCATTTGATTATCGGTACGGGCATCAACGCTTTGGTGGCTGCAGCAATGCTGTCGCGCAAGGGCGACAAAGTACTGATGATTGAGCGTGAGGACAGGGTAGGTGGGTGCATGTATACCTCTGATGAAGTAACATTGCCTGGTTATCACCACGATGTAATGGCTGCGACGTTTGTTTTGTTTTTGACAAGCCCGGCATATGGCGTGTTGGGAGATGATCTCGCAGAACATGGATGTGAGTTTTGTCATTCCCCGCACCCCACGGCTGTGTTGCGACCAGATGGATCTTCGCTTGTGCTGAGGATGGACCGTGCGGCAAACGTCGCAGCGTTTAATAAGTGCAGTGCTGGAGACGGTGATCAACATGAAATAGATGTTGGTGGAATTGAAGCAGATGCGGATTTTTTGTTTGCTTTACTAGGGCAACCACTTTGGTCAGGTCAGACTGTAATCCTTATTGCAAAGCGAGCTTGGAAAACTGGCATTGGTACATTGAAGACATGGTTTGGTGAAGCACTAGAGCCAGCACGTGGATGGTTGGAAACGCGATATCAATCGCGCGATGTTCAAGCACTTTGGGCACCTTGGGTTTTACACGTTGGGCTAACACCTGAAGCCAGTTATGGAGGCCAGATGGCGCGTGTTATCGCGTTCGCATTGGAAGCGGCTGGTGCGCCTATCGTTAAAGGGGGTGCGGGAAATGCTGCAGCAGCATTTCGATCCTTGATCGAGGCCAACGGAGGTGAGATCCGTACTGGTATTGAGGCAACAAAAATTATCATTGAGTCTGGCAAAGCAGTTGGTGTTGAAGCCGCTGGAGGCGAAGCTATCCTAGCTAGAAATGTGATTGCAAGTACGGCGCCGGGACAATTGTATGAGGTGTTGCTGGAGGATGAGAGACGTCCTAAGACGGTTAAAAAATATCGTCATGGGCGTGGGAACTTCCAGTTACATTATGCGTTGGATGGACCTATTGAATGGGCCGCAGAAGGGCTGGAAAATGTTGCATTGATACACCTTTGCGATGGTATAGATTCTGTCTCGAAGTCAAGCAACGAAGCGGAGCGCGGGATGTTGCCAGCAGTCCCTACGATTTGCGTGGGACAACCTCATCGGCTTGACCCAACGCGTTGCCCTGATGGAAAAGCGATTCTATGGCTGCAAATTCCGGATGCGCCAAGTGTGGTCAAGGGTGATGCAAAAGGTGAGATTCTGACAGTACCATATTGGGCGGAGGACATGCGTGAGGCCTACGCCGATCGGATCGAAGGTATCCTGAAGACCCACATTAAAAATTGGGACAAGATCAAGCTTAAACGACGCGCTTATTCGCCCCATGATCTGGCGCAGATGAATGTGAACCTTGTTGGCGGTGACCCGTACGGTGGGGCGTGCACTTTAGATCAATTCTTTGTCTGGCGACCTCATGCCGCACAAAATAATAACGGTACTCCAGTTAAGAACCTACATCACATAGGTGCGTCGACGCACCCAGGACCTGGTTTGGGCGGTGGATCGGGGTTCAACATAGCAAAGAGGCTGGGTGCATGACTAAACAAGAAAAGTTTTATCCAGAGGCGCAACGTCTGGGAGAAATGGGGCTTGAAAATTTTGCACCCTATCTGATGAACCGCATCATCGGACGCTATAATGCGGCGCTGTCGTCGGAAATGACAAAAATTGGTCTAACTACGCCCCAAATGCGGTCACTAGCTGTTTTGTCTGTGATCGACGGGATCCTAATTCGCGAATTGGCAGTTTATGCAGTTGTTCAACAATCAACCTTAAGCCGGGCTTTAGAAGCGCTCGATACGACTGGATTGGTCCGGCGTGTAAGCGATGAGAATGACAGCCGAGCGACACGGTTGTTTATTACAGACGCGGGTCGCGAGGTTTATGAACGACTTTGGCCGCATATGTCTAAAGCCTCAGATGCGATGTTCAAAGGGATAAACGATACAGAGAGGCGTGCCTTTGTCGGTTCTCTGCAAACAATCCTACGAAATATCCGAAAACATAATTTTTAATTTGTCTAAATCTAAAGGGGAAGCCTAATGGCTGAACGTTCGTTCAAGGCTGAGGTAGAACATCTGCGCAAAGGTGATGGCGATGTTTTCACAGGTGAGGGTATTTTGGCCATTACCAAAGCGCTTCTTGAAAATGGTGTAGGTTATGTTGGTGGTTATCAGGGTGCGCCGATATCGCATCTGATGGACGTTTTGGCGGACGCAGAAGAGCTAATGGGTGAGCTGGGCGTGCGATTTGTAGCGAACGCATCCGAGGCAGCAGCGGCTGCTATGTTAGCTGCATCTGTGCATTATCCGATCCGTGGGGCGGTGACATTCAAAGGACCTGTGGGGGTGAACGTGGCCTCAGATGCGCTGGCAAATCTGTGTTCTTCAGGCGTGAATGGTGGCGCATTGATTATCTTGGGTGAGGATTATGGCGAAGGGTCGTCGATCATGCAGGAGCGGTCTCATGGCTTTGCTATGAAGTCGCAGTTTTGGATGTTGGATCCGCGCCCAAACCTACCGTCAATTACCAAGGCGGTGAAGGACGGTTTTGAATTGTCAGAGGCAAGCAATACTCCCGTGATGCTGATGATGCGTATAAGGTCTTGCCATCTAACGGGTAGTTTCGAGACCCGTGATAATGTGGCGCCTCCGTTGACGGTCAAACAAGCAATTGCCAATCCGCAGTCGGATTTCAACCGCGTTGTTCTACCCCCGATGAGCTATCAGCATGAGCAAGACAAGATTAAGAACCGTTGGCCTGACGCTGAGCGGTTTATTATTGAGAATGGGTTAAACGAACAGTTTGGACCAGAAAAAGCCCCTCTAGGTATTGTTGTGCAGGGTGGCATGTACAATGGCTTGATCCGCGCATTGCAACGGCTAGGTTTGGCAGATGTGTTTGGTGATACCGAAGTTCCAATTTATTGTCTGAACGTCACCTATCCCCTGATTAGAGATGAGTTTGATACCTTTTGTCAGGGTAAAGATCATTTGTTGATTGTTGAAGAAGGGCAGCCTGATCATATCGAACAACACCTGTCATCATTTCTTTACAAGGCCGGACGAACGCTGAAAGTGTATGGCAAAGACGTGCTGCCAATGGCAGGCGAATACACGGGCCAGGTGATGCTTGATGGTGTTACCGCATTTTTAAAAGTAGCTGCCCCCGATATGTTGCCAGGCAGGGTCCGCGCGCCGAATGTTGAAGGTTCGCAAATACCTGATCTGTCTAAAATTGTGCCGATCCGCCCACCTGGATTTTGTACAGGTTGTCCCGAACGCCCCATTTTTGCAGGGATGAAACTTGTGGAACAAGAGCTGGGAAAAAGCCAGATCACAGGTGACATTGGGTGTCATTTGTTTGGTTCACTGCCGCCATTTGAAATTGGTGGCGCAACGATGGGATACGGCCTCGGACCTGCTGCAAATGCGGCTTTTGACGGTGGGGGTGAGCGGCGCGCGATTTCGATCCTTGGAGATGGGGGGTTTTGGCACAACGGGTTAACATCATCGATTGGGAACATGGTGTTTAACAAATCTGATAATGTTGTCATGATCGTCGATAACTATTATTCAGCTGCGACAGGTGGGCAGGATATTTTGTCGAGCCGCGCTATGAACGACACGAAAGCTACAAACAACCCTATTTCTGCTGCACTCAAGGGGGTTGGCGTCGAATGGATCCGCCAGATTGATCATACCTACGATGTAGCTAAAGTTCGCGACACTTTAAAAGAAGCACTGACCACAGATTTCAAAGGTCCGAAGATAATTATTGCTTCGTCTGAATGTATGCTGAACAAACAGCGCCGCGAAAAGCCTTTGCGGAACAGGGCGATCAAGGAAGGACGTCGCGTGGATGTGCCACGCTTTGGTGTTGATAGCGACGTTTGTACGGGCGACCACGCTTGTATTCGGCTATCTGGTTGTCCGTCGTTGTCATTGAAGCGGCTAGATGATCCGCTGCGCGATGATCCGGTGGCGCATATTGATCAGACCTGCGTGGGCTGTGGAAACTGTGGTGAGGTCGCGGACGCTGCTGTCCTGTGTCCCTCGTTTTACCGCGCGGACGTGGTCCATAATCCCAGCGGTTTTGAAGTGTGGTGCGCAAGTATTCGTTCAACCACAATAGCTAAGTTGCAGCAATGGCGCGATGGAAAACGCCTGCGGATGGAGACGCCGACATGAACCTGGTGTTGCCTTTAAAACAAGCGGATGCCCGCGTGGGTGAGATTATCAAGGTGGCGGTTATGGCCGTCGGTGGGCAGGGCGGCGGTGTGCTTACCAGTTGGATTGAAGCAATGGCGCGCAGTCAAGGTTATGCCTGTCAAGGGACCAGTGTGGCAGGCGTTGCACAACGCACTGGCACCACGATTTATTATGTTGAAATGACGCCTGAAAGTGATCAACAGCCCATCTTTGCACTTGCTCCTGTGGGTGGCGATGTGGATGTTCTAATCGCGGCTGAAATGATGGAAGTAGGTCGTGCGGTATTGCGTGGGTTTGTCACGCCAGATCGCACGACTTTGATTGGCTCGACACACCGTGCATTGGCTGTGTCCGAAAAAACGGCCCCGGGAGATGCGATCGCTGACGCTGATGAGGTGCGCGCGGCCGCTGAGATTGCGGCACAAAGATTAATCTTGGCGAACATGGATGAATTGGCGTTGGGACAAGGCTCGGTGATCTCGTCCAGCCTGTTTGGTGCCTTGGCAGGGTCAGGTGCCTTGCCATTTCCGCGTGAAGCGTTTGAGGACGCAATCCGCGCTGGAGGCAAAGGCGTTGAACCTTCGCTTAGGGCGTTTTCGGTTGGTTTTGACACCGCCCAGAATGGTATTGCAGAACCCGAAAAAGATGAGTTTAAACTTAAGCCTGACATGAAAGGCGCCGGCAAACAGATGCAGAAATGGGAGGTGTTAGTTGGGCGTACCCAAGGATTGCCTCAGCCAGTTCAACAAATGGCATTATCTGGGTTGATGAAGGTCGTGGATTTTCAAGACACCGTTTATGGTGCGAGGTATTTGCAGCGGATTGAGGGCGTCGTAAAACGTGATGATGAAAACAATAGTTGGTTGCTAAGCCAGACGGCCGCCAAGTACATTGCCAATGCAATGGCTTATGATGATATCATTCGTGTGGCAGATCTAAAAACGCGTAGTCCTCGTTTTAATCGTATTCGTGAAGAGATGGGCGTGGAGGGTGGGCAATTGGTGCAATTGACAGAATTTTTCCATCCACGTGCCGAAGAAATTGCCAGCTTGATGCCTGCCAAGATGGGAGCAACGTGGGAAAAGAGCCCTAAGCGAATGGCGTTGTTGAATAAGCTGTTTAACAAGGGGCGGCGTTTGCGGACGCACACGCTCGGGTCATTTCTAATGTTGCATTTTTTGGGTGGGCTGAAAGGTTACCGGATGCGGACACGGCGACACGAAGTTGAGGTGGAGCATTTGGAGCGGTGGCTGGAACAAAGCCTAGGAGTGCTGGAAAAAAATTACGCGTTGGCAGTCGAAATGTTTAAAAACCGGCGCTTGGTTAAGGGGTATTCTGACACACACCTGCGCGGGTTATCTAAATTTCGATCTGTAATGGAAGCTGCTGATTTGCTAGAAGGGCGCGCAGATGCAGCGGAATGGATGGTACGTTTGCGTGAAGCCGCGCTAAAGGACCCTGAGGGTAAGGCATTGGCAGGCGCAATCCAGACCGTACGCAGTTTTGTTTGAAAACAATATTTAGGCTCTGCCAGTAATCCGATGTGTGCTCTATCTCATGAGCTCAATTGCGTGGTTTACGCGCGATAAAATCGATCAACGCCGACATGCCAACATGTGCGGATCCTGAACGCTGTTCAGCCTCATATTCCTCACTGACCAGCACATCGCACTTTCTAAAAATTCTGTCAAAATCTGCTTTTGAATACATGTTTGCAGCATTTGGAGGCCCACCTGTACCAAATTCAAGCTGTTTGGGGGTGTAGCCATGGATTGCAATCAACCCACCGGGGCGCGTTGCATCCAACATCTTGCACCAGAGCACGTTACGCTGGTCTGGGCCGACAAACTGAAAAAATAGACCAAGGGTGATATCAAAAACGTTTTGGGGCCAGTTCCATTCAAACAAGTCTGATTGAACAAAGGTAACATCCACTTCACCCAACGCAGCTAGTTTCTTGGCCTTGAAAACTGCAGAAGGTGCAAACTCGACACCCGTCACATTCAAACCTTTTTTCGCCAAATGCACGCCGTTGCGTCCCTCGCCTTCTGCAATCGACAATACTGACTGACCTTTTTGGAAATGAGTGTCATGTTTTAAAAGAAAGGGGACGGGTTCAGTGCCAAACAGATAGCCCTCTTTGGCGAAGCGTTCTTCCCACATGACATATTTCCTATATTTTTTTGAGCAATATTCAATATCTGAATTATATCACTAGCTTGGTAGCATAGGCAATCATGCCAAACTTTAAGACGCGGGCCACCTAAAATGCTAGGAACTTAGGCCATTTAAAGGTCTGATGCTTGATCTACCGTTGGAAAAATTTCTATAAGTCCGTTGATTAGACGCGCAGGGTATGCTGCCAAGGCTACGCATACTGGAGCGCGCAGCGCGCTGCCGGTTTAGTGGTTGAAGCGACCGTTGGGTTTCGGGCATTTGATTGTATTGATCAATTGTATTTTTCTGTCGTTCATTTGGGCTCCATAGTCGCTATTTGAAATTTTCAGTCGTGTATTTTCATAGGCAATATTCTGCTGTGTTATCTTGGAGTTGAATGCCAATTTAAACAGCGTACGATCAAGCTAGACAATGCGATGATCATCAATATTCGTAAAATGTGGATATTTTGAGAGGTGCTTTGGGATAACGGTATAGTCCAATTTTTATTACTTTAAGCATTTTTTTTGTTGTAACTGTTTCACAGTTTTCAAATATCCGAGTAACTGGAACAATGGAAAAGCTTGGCAGAATATATAATGTTGCCTATTGTTTTATCTATGGCAGCCTGTTGCACTGGCGGGCTGAAGCCGCGACCTTCTAAAAGGGGCACTTCAGATGCTAGAATATTGTCCGGTTGGTATTATAGGTGTTCTAACCCCTCAAGCCAACACAACAGTAGAGCCAGAATTATCTATTCTTTGCCCGGAGGGAGTATGCTTACTAACAGCCCGTTTGACGAGTAATAAAACATCTATGGACGACCGACTGGTAGACTATGTTGTCTCAATGGACGAGACACTGGACCGTTTTGCTAATGCACCACTCAAAGCAGTTATATTTGCATGTACTGGCGCTGCGTATCTCGTAGATCCAGACGTTGAAAAAGCAAAGCTGAGCAAAATAGAAGATTTGCGAGGTTATCCCATAATTACTGCTGCTGATGCCTTAGCCGAAGCTCTAAAGTTGTTGAAAGCTTATCGAGTTGGAATTATTTCGCCATATGGCGACCCTCTACATGCAAAAGCTCTCAAATATTGGGAAATCCGCGGCCTAGAGATTACAGCAGTACATAGAATTAGGAACAGTGAAAAAAACTTTCATCCAATCTATTCTCTGCTGCCAATGGCATCAAAAAAAGGGCTTTCTGAGTTAAACACTACTGGCGCACAAGCCGTTGTTATCTTGGGTACTGGATTACCTACTTTATCCACACTTATAGACACTCCAAATACTCAGATTCCTACAATTTCTCCAAATATATGCTTGATGTGGAGGGCTCACATAGCGTTACTCGCCCAGGAACCCTCTATTGAAAACCTCATGCCCTGGGTCTCTGGAAAGACGTGGTCTAAAAGGCTTTTAAAAAAGAAAAAAGCTTCAGAGAAGAACTCTTAACATCATTAAAACTATTAAAATATCGTTTTTTGATGCCAATACGATCTGTCGTGGTGAGTTGAATCCGCACGATTTTTATCCATAAAAATTTTATTCTTATACTTTTAAAATAAATACTACCTTCGAATAAAATTTTCCCAAACACTAGCTTTGTTTAGTCTGATGTTGAACTATTAGCGCAAGCTTAGTTTGCCGTTAACTTTGTGGCAGATGCCAGTCCATTAATACTAAATAAAAAAGTTTGCTTATCATGGTGTGTTCTTTAA
>Ga0308012_10000990_pt1 | contig 15872 bp, 16 predicted proteins | sample Neamet179_FD_203133 | JGI IMG/M metagenome (GOLD analysis project Ga0308012, IMG submission 203133) | Marine microbial communities from water near the shore, Antarctic Ocean - #179 | ecosystem: Environmental > Aquatic > Marine > Unclassified | place: Southern Ocean | collected 2014-07-25 | reverse complement strand
CAGGTTCAAATCCTGTCGGGACCACCATTTTGCAAAGTTTAGCGGTCAGTTTTATGTTACCAACCTCTGCATGAATAGAAATAAAATAATAATATTTCTCGTATAGTCGCGCACTATGTGAAAAAACTACTAGAGCACCCAAAGTCGAAGGGAATCCGCCAAACTAACTTAAGATCAACTCAAACATATGAGTAAGCATGTTTTAAAGCTTACAAAAGTATATTGAGGAATAAGCAGTGTATGCGGCCAAAAAATTTTCTGTTTTATTTTACATCCAAACGCCTGAAATGTGACTATGCGACACTGCCCCTATCTGCGCACTACCTTAGCGGCAAAAAAATGGAACATCAAAACACATGGTACAAACGAACAAGCACGACCCAATAGATGCAGTAATTACTTGGGTGGATGGCAGCGATGAGAGCCACAGTGTAAAACGACTACATTATATGACACAACATCAAAGCGTTTTACATGAAAATGCGATCAACCCTCACCGTTGGGTGTGCAGCGATGAGATCTTGTATTGCCTAAGATCAATTGAAAATAATGCCCCTTGGATTAGGATGATCTGGATTGTTGTGGATGACGTCACCCCTGACTTGTCTAGCCTAAGCCCCAAGCTGCGTAGTAAAATAAGTTTCACCTATCACCATGAAATTTTCCAAAGTTTTGAGTACGTTCTACCCACTTTTAATTCCTTAGCCATCGAAACCCTACTCTGGAGGATAGAGGGGCTTGCAGAGCGCTTCATATATTTTAATGATGATGTCTTTTTGACAGCCCCCTTAACACCAACCGATATGTTTGATGACAAAAAGCCGGTGTTACGCGGCCAATGGGTAGATTACAGCGATTTACAAAATGATATTACCATGCAAAATGATCCAGCCAAATTCAATCATTACATGCAGATTAATGCGGCCCAGATCATTGGGTTTAGCGCCCACCACCTATTTGCCGCAGCGCATGTGGCGCATCCCTTTTTGCGCTCAGAAATGGCAGGCCTGTTTGCTAAGCATCCCAAGCATTTCAGTGCCAATATTGCACATCGGTTTAGAGAGTTAAGCCAGTTTTTGCCTCAGGGCTTACACAATCACGCCTGTATAGTGGGCGGGCGAGCAATATTTAAAAACCAGAGCGACCACGTACATATTTATAGCGGTCAGGGCAATGAAAATCATGGAGCCGAAGTCTCAACCATGTTGAAAGCCATAACAGATACCAATAATATCAAAATGCTGTGCATAAATGATCTGCCGCAGCTAGAAGTTTTAGTGCCAGACATTCGTCGCCAGTTGGCACAGGCCATTAGTGGCTTAAAACACATCTAGTCCTCGCGAAAGCCTGTTTAATAGGATACCTCAAGAAGCAAGTAAAACCACCGATAAAGGTGCTATAGATATTTTAGGAATGCGGTAATGGCGAACCCAAAACTGTAAGATGTCGAGCGTGTCTTCGTTCAAATGCAGTGCAATGATTACCTCCCCTGTTTCCAAGGCTGCCATCCCAGACGCATCAAGTTGATCCGGCGACGTATCTACAATTGAGCCAATATTGGGTAACTGCATATTAGCTCGCTGGCCCAGATTAATCATATTAAACGGTGCCAATGTTTGCTCAGCCATCACAAATTCATCCGATGGACGCTATTCACCGCACCCAGATCACGCACCAAAAAATTACCCACCAAATCAGATTGGGGCTTTTTCGAAGGTTGAGTGACTAAAGTATCTAAACTGGTACGTATCACCGCCGTTGGCACTTCAATAATTTGCGCCTTAATGTCCGGGTGGCGTTCAAGCTCAAACTCAGGCATCGAAATGGCTGGACCAATGATTGGATTTTCTGACACCGGTGTAGCGACCACATACGTTGCCAATCCACGGATATCAGGGATTTCTTTAAAATAGATAGTACAAAAATACTATTGACACCCAAAACTGCGCGCCAAATCAGTCCTTTAAAGAATAGTAGCCGTACCTATAGCCTTTCAGACGTCAAAATTTTCCAGTTACCCTTGACGATAACATCGTTCCCTGAACATCTATACAGCGACCAACCACCGAATTGCGAGCCCATTTTCTCGCTCAAAGCGCACAGATGAAAAAACGTAAAGGACCTCCAATGTTACTGCTGATCGATAATTATGACAGCTTCACCTATAATCTCGTGCATTACCTTGGTGAACTCGGCGCTGATGTGTTGGTTAAACGGAATGACGCTTTGGACGTCCAAGAGGCCGTTAGTATGGCACCCTCTGCGATTGTACTATCCCCTGGCCCATGCGATCCCTCACAGGCCGGTATTTGTTTGGCTCTCACCAAAGCAGCAGCCGAAACCCGCACACCATTGCTGGGCGTGTGTCTGGGGCATCAAACCATAGGTCAAGCCTTTGGCGGCAAAGTTGTGCGCTGCCAAGAGATTGTACACGGAAAGGTGGGCAGTATGCATCACACCAACACTGGGCTATTTGCCGATTTGCCGAGCCCATTTGAGGCCACCCGCTATCATTCTTTAGTTGTAGAACGCGATTCTTTGCCCGATTGCCTTGAGGTAACAGCAACTTTGGGAGATGGTACAGTGATGGGTTTGCAGCATAAAACCCTACCGATTCACGGTGTACAGTTCCATCCGGAAAGTATTGCCTCAGAACACGGGTATCATCTGATCAAAAACTTTCTTGACATAGCAAAGGAAGCCGCATGATTTCTGCTCTACAACCGCTCATTGGTACCGCCGCGGATCGTCCATTGACACGCACAGAGGCTGAAACTGCCTTTGGAGTTTTGTTCAACGGTGAAGCAACTGCTAGTCAAATGGGCGGCTTTTTGATGGCCCTGCGTACACGCGGTGAAACCGTGGATGAATATGCCGCTGCAGCTTCAGTGATGCGCTCCAAATGTCATGCTGTCCACGCGCCCAAAGGCGCCATGGATATTGTTGGCACCGGGGGGGATGGTAAGGGTACACTGAACATCTCCACAGCAACAGCCTTTGTTGTGGCTGGTGCAGGCGTGCCTGTAGCAAAACATGGCAACCGCAATCTGAGCTCAAAATCTGGCGCAGCAGATGCCTTGGGACAAATTGGTATCAATGTCATGGTCGGTGTCGATGTGGTGGAGCGCGCCTTATCCGAGATAGGCATTGCCTTCATGATGGCCCCAATTCACCACCCCGCCATCGCCCATGTCATGCCCACACGCGCAGAGTTGGGAACTCGTACAATTTTCAACATATTAGGTCCACTAACTAATCCAGCAGGTGTGAAGCGACAATTAACTGGCGCTTTTGCACCCGAATTAATACGACCCATGGCTGAAACCCTTTTGGCGCTAGGGTCTGAGGCCGCTTGGTTGGTGCATGGATCAGATGGCACCGACGAACTAACTATTACCGGCACCAGCGCCGTGGCAGTTTTAAAAAATGCGACTGTGACTGATCTAGAAATACATCCCGAAGATGCCGGCCTTCCAGTACATCCATTTGAAGACATTATCGGTGGAAGCCCAGAGGACAATGGCAAAGCGTTTATGGCACTTTTAGCAGGACAACCATCTGCTTATCGTGACGCCGTATTACTCAATGCCGCTGCAGCTTTGTTGATTGTAGGCAAAGTAGACAATCTGCGCGACGGTGTCGCACTAGCCTGCATATCTATCGACAGCGGAGCTGCCAAAGACAAAGCAACTTCACTGGCTGCCCTCACAAGCATTGCATGACGATTGGACATTTCTATGACTGAGACCATTCTCGATAAGATCAAAGCCTATAAACTTGACGAGATTGCTGAACGTAAAAAAAGCTGCCGGCTCGTGGATGTAGAGGCTTCTGCACGCGCCGCCGCTCCCTTACGTGGTTTTTCTCACAGCCTAGCTGCTGCTGCCAAAACTGGTTACGCGCTAATTGCAGAAATAAAAAAAGCCTCCCCCTCCAAGGGGCTAATTCGAAGTGATTTTCAACCATCAGAACTAGGCAAAGCATATGAGGATGGTGGAGCGACCTGCCTTTCAATCCTAACAGATGCACCCTCGTTCCAAGGCCATGACAGCTATCTGGTTGCTGCTCGGGCAGCCACCACATTACCCGTGCTACGCAAGGATTTTATGTATGACACCTATCAAGTGGCAGAAGCGCGCGCGATGGGCGCTGATTGCATCTTGATCATCATGGCCTCTGTCTCAGACGGTCAAGCCGCAGAGCTGGAAGCCGCAGCCTTTGATTGGGGTATGGATGTTCTAATTGAAGTACACAATTCTGAAGAGCTGGATCGTGGTCTGAAACTCAAGTCGCCACTACTCGGAATCAATAATCGTAATCTCAACACCTTTGAAGTGACCCTCGAAACTACACGTAAATTAGCACTTCAGGTCCCTAAAGATAAAACTATTGTAGCAGAAAGTGGGATCTACACTTCCGCTGATCTCTCAGATTTGGCGCGCTACGGTGCACGTACATTTTTAATTGGCGAAAGCCTGATGCGCCAAAACGATGTGGCCAACGCAACCCGGGTACTTTTGGCAAACCCACATATTCCAGATAGGTTATAGATGTCGAAACTGACCCACTTAGACGAAGCCGGCCATGCGCATATGGTGGATGTATCGGACAAGGCTGAGACTGCGCGTATGGCACGTGCAACAGCCACCGTCCTATTAACGGAAGAAGCCATGGGGTTGCTCATGCAAGGCAACCTGAAAAAGGGAGATGCTATGGGCGTAGCGCGAGTGGCCGGCATTATGGGCGCAAAAAAAACCTCTGAGCTAATCCCACTTTGCCATCCTCTACCAATCACCAAAGTTACTGTAGATTTGCACCCAGATGTGGTAAAGAATGAGGTGATCATCACCGCGACAGTGAAGACAAGAGGTCAAACTGGGGTTGAGATGGAGGCACTAACAGCAGCCACCACTGCTGCCCTTACACTTTATGATATGCTCAAAGCCGTCGACAAGGGCATTATCATTTCAGACATCCAGCTTGATGAAAAGCAAGGTGGAAAATCTGGTACATGGAAGCGCACCACAGCATGATCTCAGTTATCGAGGCCCTAAATCATGTTTTAGCACTGGCTAAACCACTGACAGCTGAACCTATTGCACTTGAACACGCCGTTGACCGCATTCTGGCGGAAGCAGTAATTGCAGATCGCAATCAGCCACCCTTTGATGCCTCTGCCATGGATGGCTATGCAGTATCAGCCGCAGATTTAAGTGTGGGGCGCAAAAAATGGAATGTTATCGGCGAGGCCGCTGCCGGCCATAAATTTGATAGTCCAGTTGGGGTCGGCCAAGCCACTCGTATTTTTACGGGCGCACCAATGCCCCTTGGTACAGATCATGTATTGATACAGGAACATGTTACAGAGGAATGTGGTAGCATAACTATTACCGAAGGTCCCAATGACAAAGCTCATGTACGTCCCGCAGGTGGAGACTTCGCGATTGGGTACGAGCTTACCGCGCCACGTAGGCTCACCCCTCAAGATATCGCCCTAATGGCCTCCATGAACCTGTCCCATCCAATGTTGTCATGTAAGCCACAGGTGGCCATTATCGCCACAGGCGACGAATTGGTGCAACCCGGTGAGACCCCGCGTGACGATCAAATAATAGCTTCAAACACATACGGCCTTGCCGCTATGTTGCAACGGGTTGGGGCTGAAACCCGAATATTGCCCATAGCCCGAGACCGGCTTGGATCATTGGCTGAGGCATTTGCACTTACAAAAGGCGCAGATCTGATCATCACCATCGGCGGTGCGTCGGATGGTGACCATGATTTGGTAGCACAAGCAGCCATTGAGTTCGGAATGTTGCAGTCATTTTACAAAGTTGCAATGCGCCCTGGGAAACCACTTATGGCAGGTCACATGGCTAACATCCCTATAATAGGACTACCCGGAAATCCGGTCTCAGCGATGGTATGCGGAGAAGTGTTTGTCGTACCTTTAGTTCAGAAGATGTTAGGATTACCCAGTGGTCCACGCAAACGTCTATCCGCGCCATTGGCACGAGATTTACCAGCGAATGGACCACGTGAACATTATATGAGGGGAAACATTGTAGGTGGCACCTTAGACGTTGAACAGCGGCAGGACAGCTCTCTACTCACAGTTTTAAACTCAGCAAATGTGCTTGTTGTGCATCCAGCCAATGCACCAGCCCAACCACGAGGAACTTTGACAGACTATATTTCATTATGAAGCCAGCAGAACGGTTGACACAAAAGGAGAACGTGAGTAGAACATTAAAACAACATCGATACCGCCTTCGTGCGCAAGGGAGCATATCATGCTAACCAAAAAGCAATTGCAGCTGTTAGAGTTCATTCACGCCCGCACTCAAGTTGATGGAGTTTCGCCATCATTTGACGAAATGAAAGAAGCATTAGATCTACGATCTAAATCAGGTATCCACCGATTGATTACAGCTCTGGAAGAGCGTGGCTTCATACGTAGACTGGCTCACAGAGCCCGAGCCATTGAAATAATACGTATGCCAAAATCGATGACATTTTCCAATCCTAGTTTTGAGCCTAGAGTTATCGAAGGATCACGCCCAAGCCGTCCAGCAGAAGCCATAGATTTGGATAGTAGTGAAGTAAAATCTCTTCCAATGATGGGCCGTATAGCTGCTGGTGTGCCGATATCAGCCATTGAGGATTATTCTCGCAACATTGCGGTGCCAAGTGAAATGGTGTCAAACAATGGTGAACATTACGCGCTTGAAGTAAAAGGAGATTCAATGATTGATGCCGGTATAAATGACGGCGATGTAGTTGTGATCCGCGAAACCAATACGGCTCAAACTGGCGATATTGTGGTAGCATTGGTAGACAATCATGAGGCGACATTGAAACGTTTTCGCCGCAATGGGAGCGCAATCGCTCTGGAAGCCGCCAATAAAGCTTATGAAACTCGCGTATTTCGCGATGATCAGGTAAAGGTTCAGGGTAAATTGGTAGGTTTAATCCGCACATACTAAACTTGAGGCACGCTCAAGTATTAATCATTCGATATGCTATATCTAATAGTCTGGCGGATTATTCCCATTCATCCCAACTATTGCGGTTAAAGCACCCTGCTAAAGTCTAACGAAATATTTTTCCCTATAATGATAAAATATTTAACAACCGTGAGCTAAAATACTCCACTAAAAATTTTATTATCTACAAAAAAATTAAAATAGCTGAATGGCATCAGCTCTTGATTCCCTTTAAAAATGAGCCATTTCTAATTCAGAGATATCAGAAACCATACCACGGATTTTAATACTTATGCGCAAATGGTGGTCACAATTTGGTTTAAATATGGAGGCTAATGACACACTTGTCCTCTTTGTCGATGCGCCTTAGGAAGCATGCTTACTACGTCTACAACGTTAGCGAGAGATTAATATTATGCCGGTACCTTCAGTGATTACACGCTTTGCCCCTTCACCGACCGGTACATTGCACATCGGATCTGCCCGCACCGCATTATTTAACTGGCTGTTTGCCCGGCGTCATGGTGGCCTATTTTTATTGCGGGTGGAGGATACAGACAAAGAGCGGTCAACAGAAGCCTCTACTCAAGCCATTTACCGAGGTTTAGAGTGGCTCGGACTAGATTTTGATGGTGAGCCTGTCAGCCAAGCAGCCAATGCTGACCGCCATGTCAAAGTTGCCCATGCAATGCTTAAAACTGGCCATGCATATAAATGTTTTGCCACACAAGACGAGATTGCAACCTTTCGTGACTTGGCCCACGCCCAAAAGCGCTCCACGCTATTCCAATCGCCTTGGCGCGAGTTAACAGAGGCAGATCACCCGGATACGCCCTATGTAGTGCGCCTAAAGGCGCCCCGCGACGGACAAACTGTGATCAAAGACCAGGTTCAGGGTGATGTAAAAATCAATAATGAACAATTGGACGACATGGTACTGCTGCGCTCCGATGGCACTCCTGTCTACATGCTGGCAGTAGTAGTGGATGATCATGATATGGGCATCACCCATGTTATTCGCGGCGATGATCATCTAAACAATGCCGCGCGCCAAATTCAGATCTATCTGGCCATGGACTGGGCATTACCTATCTATGCCCATATTCCTTTAATCCATGGGCCCGATGGTAAAAAAATGTCAAAACGCCATGGTGCGACTGGTGTGGAAGAATATCAAGCCCTTGGCTATTCCGCTGCAGGTATGCGCAATTATTTGACACGTTTAGGCTGGAGCCATGGAGATGATGAGTATTTCACCGATGCGCAAGCGCAGTGCTGGTTTGATCTCGAACATATCGGCAAATCCCCATCACAGTTTGATTTCAAAAAATTAGGCAACGTATCCGGTCAACATATTGCACAAACGGGAAATGCTGCACTGCTGCATGAATTAGAAGGATTTTTAAAAGTCACAACTGCTCCCGACCTAAATAATAACCAAAAAACCGCTTTTTTGTTAGGAGCTTATTGCGTTCAAGAGCGCGCAAAGACCATGGTAGAAATAATTGAAAAATCTTCATTTATGCTTGATGTTCGACCGTTAGAACTGGATGAAAAGGCAAAAGAAACTCTCGATGCAGTATCCATTGATATACTGAAAGAATTGACGCCGCAGTTGCAAAATGTTAGCTGGAACAGAGAAGCACTAGAAGCCCTGGTTGACCAACTCGCACAGGCCCATGATACAAAACTAGGGAAGTTAGCGGGGCCCTTGCGGGCAGCACTTTCAGGTCGTCTGGCCACGCCGAGTATATTTGACATGATGCTTGTTTTAGGCCGTGATGAAACAATCGCACGAATAATTGATGTAAGTTGAGCGAGCCAGGTGCGGCAATGCTCTACTGGGAAGATGATAAATAAATGACTGATAATGTAAACAAAATTGCTAGCCTTACGTTGGACGGAAAAACCTATGAATTACCAGTTCTGTCCCCAACTTCTGGGCCAGATGTGATTGATATTCGTAAGTTATACGCTAAAGCTAATGTTTTTACCTATGACCCAGGTTTTACCTCAACAGCGTCCTGTAATTCAACTATAACGTTCATCGATGGTGCTGCAGGAGAGTTATTACACCGAGGATACCCCATCGATCAGCTTGCCAGTAAGAGCCATTATCTGGAAGTATGTTTTTTGCTGCTTTATGGTCACCTACCCGAAAGCACTGAACTGGAGGCCTTTGAAAACTTGGTGACCAACCACACGATGCTGCATGAACAAATGGTACATTTGTTCCGTGGTTTCCGCCGAGATGCGCATCCTATGGCAATTATGACAGGGGTTGTGGGCGCTATGTCTGCATTTTACCACGATTCAACAGACATTAGTGACCCTCATCAGCGCGAAGTGGCGTCAATCCGTTTAATCGCAAAAATGCCAACGATCGCCGCGATGGCGTTTAAATACACCGTTGGTCAACCTTTCGTCTATCCACGTAACGACATCGACTATGCGTCAAATTTCTTGCGAATGTGCTTTGCAGTACCTGCAGAAGATTATGAAGTTAATCCAATCTTAGCCCGTGCCATGGACCGTATTTTCACTTTGCATGCGGACCATGAGCAAAACGCATCAACATCAACCGTAAGGCTGGCCTCTTCTTCTGGCGCCAACCCTTTCGCTTGTATTGCGGCTGGCATTGCTTGTCTTTGGGGTCCAGCCCATGGCGGCGCGAACCAAGCTTGTTTGGAGATGCTGAATGAAATAGGCACAGTCGAACGCATTCCCGAATTTATTGCCCGTGCGAAAGACAAAAACGATCCGTTTCGGCTTATGGGCTTTGGTCACCGTGTTTACAAAAATATCGATCCACGAGCTACAGTTTTAAAACAATCTGCCGATGAAGTCCTCGAACTTTTAGGTGTTGAGAATAATCCAATCTTGCAAGTGGCAAAAGAGCTAGAAGCTGCGGCCTTGACCGATCCATATTTTGCTGAAAAAAAGTTATTCCCTAATGTTGATTTTTATTCTGGTATAATCTTAGAAGCTATGGGCTTTCCAACATCGATGTTTACTCCCATTTTCGCGCTTTCACGCACAGTTGGGTGGATCTCGCAGTGGAAAGAAATGATTTCAGATCCTACTATGAAAATTGGTCGTCCACGGCAATTGTATTGTGGAGAAGTCGCTCGCGATTACGTAGATATCGAAAAGCGGTAAATTAAAAAGCCCCAATTAGACGGGGCTTTTTAATATTTAAAGTCTTTAACGGCCTTCAAATTTTGGCATTCGTTTGTCTAGAAAAGCGGTTACACCTTCTTTAAAGTCACGGGTTCGGCCACAATCTCCCTGCAAGCGCGCCTCTAGATCTAGCTGTTGAGCCTCAGAGTTTTCGAAACTGCGGCGAATTGCGGTTTTGACATGTCCATAAGTTATCGTTGGTCCCGCCGCCAGTTGAGCTGCGCGCCTCTGCCAATGGTTGTCAAACTTAGCATCTGACACGGACTCCCAGATCATCCCCATAGCACTGGCCTCTTGCGCAGAAATCTTTTCGGCAAACAACGCCGCGCCCATAGATTTAGCCATTCCCATTTGGCGCGGCAAAATATATGTGCCACCAGCATCTGGGATTAGGCCTATTCGAGTAAAGGCTTGCAAAAAATAGGCTGATTCAGCCCCAATCACAACATCCGTTGCAAGAGCAAGATTAGCACCTGCGCCCGCGGCCGGTCCGTTAACTGCTGCAATGGTCGGAACTGGGCATTTGGTTATTGCCTCCAGCATCGGCACATATTCGTCCTTTAGCGTACGTTCGAGATCTATATCAGCAGGATTTGCACCTGCACCCAAGTCTTGGCCCGAACAAAATGCTCGGCCCGCCCCAGTTAACACCACAACACCAGCTACTTTGCCACTTTCACGGACTGCATGAGTTATCTCAGCACGCATCTGTGCGTTCAGCGCATTCATGACTTTAGGACGGTTGAGTGTAACTACAGCAATGTTGTCGTTGATTTCACAATTAATTGTTTCGTAAATCATGGTAACCTCTTTTTAATGCTGATCCGTACCGAGTGGCCCAAAGCTCATGAAGACAAAATATTGTTAATTTCGCTTTCTTCTTCTTTAGTTAAAGCTTGGGTCGAAATGCTTCGCTTACTACGACGTTGCACAGAGAGCAGACATGCGAGAGCTATCAGAAATAGCAAAGGTCCAGCCATCCAAAGCACTAAATTAATACCAAGGCCGTTGGGACGTAACAAAACATATTCACCATAGCGGGCCACGATGTAATCCATTATCTCAGTATCACTATCACCTTCCACCAAACGCCTACGAACCAAAATCCTTAAATCTTTGGCAATACCAGCGTTAGACTCATCGATACTTTCATTGCGGCATTGTAAACAGCGCAATCCTTGTGAGATAGACCGCGCCCGGTCTTCAAGCACCGGATCCGACATTACTTCGCTGGGCTCCACCGCCTGCGCCAAGCCAGCCCAAACCACCATCCCCAAAATCCAAAGAATCTTTTTCATGCATCAACCTCTTTAATATCTCGGCGTGTAGCCACAGATCCAACGCGATAACGTCGATCAAAGAGGCTGAGTAAGCCACCAAGGGCCATAATGATGGCCCCGGTCCAGATCCAATTAGCCAATGGTTTTATAAATGTACGCACCGCATAGCCACCTTCCGGCTGTGCATCGCCAACCACGACGTACACATCACGCCATAGACCGCTGTCAATACCAGCCTCCGTCGTTGGCATCTCAGCAACCGGATAATAGCGCCGTTCCGGGTGGAGGTTGGCTAAAAAACTTCCATTTCGCGATAGTTCAATATCAGCCATGGTCGTCAGGTAGTTGGGACCACGAAGGTCCTCGACGTTATCAAGGGTCACTGTAAAGCCAGAAATTGTGGCACTATCACCAATCTCCATCACCCTGATATCCTCTACCTGCCAAGCTGTGATACCTGCCACACCAAAGATTGTTATACCCAATCCTGCGTGTGCCGTAGCTTTGCCCCAATCAGCCAAAGGCAACCTCTTTAAACGCTTCCATTTCCCAACATCACGACCAGTGCGTTGATAAAGCTCGATGAGCACCCCCATCACGAGCCAGACACCAAGTCCGAGTCCAACCGGTCCAATAAGTGAACGACCAGTCTGCATAGTCCACGTCAGGCCCACACAGGCCAGGCAGAAGATCCCGACGGGCCAAAGCCGAGAAAGATGAGTACGTTTGGCGCGTTTCCATGGCAGAGTTGACCCAATTGGCAAAATAACCGCTAATGCCACAATGAAAGGCGTGAAAGCGATGTTAAAAAATGGAGGCCCAACGGAGAGCTTTCGGTCCATAAGCAGCTCAGCGACCAAGGGCCAAACCGTACCCACGAAAACCACAAAGCAACTAATTGCGAGCAGTAAGTTATTGGCAATTAAAGCACTCTCACGGCTCACCGTGGCAAACACGCCTTTGCTATCCATAGCACTAGCACGCAGGGCAAAAAGAAACAAAGCTCCCCCAAAAAATACTCCTAAGATCATTAAAATAAACACACCGCGTTCTGGATCATTAGCAAATGCATGCACCGAGGTCAGCACGCCAGAGCGCACAATGAAGGTCCCTATCAATGAAAAGCCAAAGGCCAAAATAGCCAATAATATAGTCCAAGCCTTAAGTGCATCGCGCTTCTCAACCACTATGGCAGAGTGCAACAGCGCCGCCGAGATCAGCCAAGGCATAAAACTAGCGTTCTCCACTGGGTCCCAAAACCAAAATCCACCCCATCCCAGCTCATAATAGGCCCACCAGCTGCCCAGACCAATTCCGATGGTCAAAAAAATCCATGCCGCCAAAGTCCATGGGCGCACCCAGCGGCCCCAAGCGGCATCGACCTTGCCTTCAAGCAAGGCTGCAATCGCAAATGAAAATGTGATCGACAGCCCCACATAGCCTAAATATAAAAACGGTGGATGAAAGGCTAAGCCCGGGTCTTGTAACAACGGATTGAGCCCCTGGCCGTTAAACGGTGGAAATTCGACGCGCGTAAACGGGTTAGACGTAAACAACACAAAGGCAAGAAATGCGGCCGTAATAGAGCTTTGAACCCCCAAAACCCTTGCCAGTAAGCTTTGCGGCAATGTCTTTCCAAAGAATGCAGCGCAGGCTGCAAAGAGCGTTAGGATCAACACCCAAAGCAGTAAAGATCCCTCATGATTACCCCAAACTCCCGCAATTTTATACAGCATTGGCTTAAGCGTATGCGAGTTTGACACCACAACCCGAAGCGAAAAATCTGAGCGTACAAAAGCTACTGTTAGCACCCCAAAGGCAAAGGCAACTAATAAAAATTGTAGCATCGAAAGGATCGGCGCCAGTTGCATCCAGCTGCTGCGGCCCAAGGTGGCCCCCAAGAGTGGAATTATAGTCCCGAACACGGCAAATCCAAGTGCAACGTTCAGACTAAAATGAGCGATTTCATTAAGCATATATCAGGTATATAGGCCCTGCAGCTATTGGCAAGAAACACCTAACATTTTTTGAGGCGCAAATAGTCACAGCCCAACTGTCATGCAGTGATCATAGCCAGCAATGACAGAACTATGAACCAGTGGGCTCCTGATAAATACCCTGCTCTTTGAGGGCATCAATCACCTCTTTGGGCATATAGGATTCATCGTGCTTGGCCAAAAGCTCAGTTGCCTCGAAAAGGCCATCTTTAAATCTGCCTGTGGCAATGGTTCCTTGGCCTTCTTCAAACAAATCAGGTGGCAAATCATTTCCAACATATTTGACGGCAACGGTATTAGCTCCATCGGTAATATCAAAGAAAAACTGAACACCTTTACCAGTGCTAATGCTCCCATCAGCCACTAGCCCACCTAGGCGGAAAATCTCGCCCGGCGACGGGACTTGTTCCACTACCTGCGTAGGAGAGCGAAACAGGTTAATGCCATCACGCAGCGCAAAGCCAATCAAAGCCGTGGCCCCAGCCAAGCAGATTAAAGCAAGAGCAATCACTTGGACACGGCGTTGTTTCTTGAGACCACGCATTATGGAAACACTGGAGCCATCATCAGGCCCGTAGTCTCAGCGCTACCCAACATTAAATTAGCGTTCTGCAAGGCCTGTCCAGAGGAGCCTTTGGTCAAGTTATCTAAGGCCGCAATCACAACCACACGACCTGCAACTCGGTCAGCCACTACACCTATATGGCAAAAATTTGATCCACGAATGTGGCGCGTGCTGGGATGTTCTCCCATCGGCAAAACCTGCACAAATGGTTCGTTTACATAGGCAATTCGTAGGGTATCATAGACTGCCGCTGCATCGCCTTGCACATATACCGTCGCCAAAACTCCACGATTGGCTGGTACTAAATGCGGCGTAAACTGTACATTCACCGGACGACCCGCCAGTTTTGAAAACTCTTGATCAAATTCAGCTAAATGCCTGTGCTGACCTCCCACCGCGTAGGCGTGAAATCCCTCTGATAATTCCGCATGCAGCAGATTTTCTTTAGCCGAACGCCCTGCACCAGATACACCAGTCTTCAGATCAATAATGATTTGCTCAAGATCAATTACACCGGCAGAAATCAAAGGACGTAAAGCAAATTGCCCCGTGGCCGCGTTGCAGCCAGTACCAGCCACCAACCGAGCCTTTTTTATATCGTCACGATAAAACTCCGTCAGGCCATAAACTGCAGTTTTTTGCAGATCAGGCGCATCATGAGGTTTTCCATACCACCTACTATAAACCTCAGGGTCCCCAATTCGAAAATCTGCAGACAGGTCCACCACTTTGACGTGAGCAGGCAGCGTCCGAATGACAGCTTGCGAGGTGGCATGAGGCAAGGCACAAAACACAAGATCAGCTTCGCCCATATCGATATCAGAAATTTTTTGAAGCCTGGGCAAAGACATATGGCGCAGATGCGGAAAGACATCGGCCATCGTAAGGCCCGCTTTGCGGTCAGCAGAAAGGGCTAGGATCATCATGTCTGAATGCGATGCAATTAACCGCACTAACTCTGCTCCAGTGTAGCCGCTTGCGCCGAGTATAACAACCTTATGTGCCATTTTTGAAACCCCTATTGCCATTAGGATATGCGACGAATACGCTTAGATTTCAACCACTGTTTATCGTAGAACTAGGCGGATTGAAAAGTCAAAGGCCGTTTCAGAAACTGAGTGGCTCGTTGTGACACTTTTACAGGGTCACCGGTTAGTAAGAAATTTGCCTTTAGTATCTGTTCCCATCTTGTCCGGATGACGTTGCAGATAATCTGCCAAGCTTTCAGCCACTAAACGTGCTTGCGAAAAGATTTTAACCTTTGGGCCAAGTGCGTTTTGAAAAGCATCGGGTCCATCGCAACAAAGGTACCAAATCCACCACAGAACTCGTTTGTCAGTCGGTAACCAACTTTCCTGCATCCGGCGCAAGGCCGCAGCAGAAGCTGTATTACAGGTCAAAATTACCAGGTCGCAGCCTTGATCAAACAGAATTTGTACCGACTGTTTGGTCAACGATAAATATCATCTGCGCACCTTACACTGTACAGTGCATTTTTGTGATAGCCCAGATAGGTGATATCTAAATCTTGCATAAGATGTTGCACCGCATCCAATACGGTCAGACCACCCAAAACCACTTTCAAAAATACCAATTGCCATACTTTACAATTTCCACTTTCACCGCCACATCTTCACGCCTGTTCTAGCTGGCCCAGTCACACTTTGTAATTAACAAACAGAATTTCAAGCTCCTAGGAGGCAAATTGCGCAGATGGGCCATTCTGATCCAGCTCCTGCAGCAGTTCTCCCCACCGCTTTGCCATAGCCTGCGCATTGGCTAACTTAACCGGACCAAAACCTAGGATATTTTGTGGCAAGCCCATGAGTTCGTACCAGACATCATGATTAGCCGGATCATACTC
>Ga0308012_10000986_pt1 | contig 15900 bp, 12 predicted proteins | sample Neamet179_FD_203133 | JGI IMG/M metagenome (GOLD analysis project Ga0308012, IMG submission 203133) | Marine microbial communities from water near the shore, Antarctic Ocean - #179 | ecosystem: Environmental > Aquatic > Marine > Unclassified | place: Southern Ocean | collected 2014-07-25 | reverse complement strand
AAAACTCCGTTGAAATTCACCCAACGAATGCGCATCCTAAGCCCCTTTGATCCAGCCCTCCGGAACCGGCAGCGTACACTAGAGCTGTTTGGCTTCTCATACCGAATAGAAATATTTATTCCTGCCAGTAAGCGTGTCTACGGCTACTATGTGTTTCCGATGTTAGAAGGCGATAAACTAATTGGCCGAATTGAGGTTAAGGAAAATAGAATAAAAAAATTTAGATTTACTAGCTTTCTGGCCGGAAGTCAGAACTCAGCTCACCCCGGCGAGAAAAGCTCGCATTCAGGCAGAATTGTTCCTATTATGCGGCTTGGCAGACTGTGGAACATTGAGTGGCCTTGGAGTTTTGGCCAACGCGCAATTCGTTAAATGTCAAGTTTTAACACAGCATTTTTTTGCAAGGCTCGGCTTTGGCACAGGATCATAGTAGTTTCGCGTTGCGCGGCAGATAAAACAAAATCTCGGTGCTCCACCGCACCAGAAATTAATGTGCATTTACACACACCACAGAGACCATCAGAACATTTCACGTCCACAGAGATCCCCGCTGCAATGAGCGCGTCACTGGCTGATTGATCGACGCTCACAGAAACTTTTTGGCCATTGTTACGCTCAATCTCAAATGGAAAGTTTACCCAATCAGGCATATCCGGAACCACAAAAAACTCCGCATGCAGCACTACATCAGGATAACCCATGAAGCGGGCATGATCTAGAATAGCGGTCATATAGGCATTCGGTCCACAAACATAGATATGAATACCAGCCTCATAAGGCGGAACAACCGAAGCAATATCGAGGCGGCTGCCTTGATCTGAGTAATGCTTACTGCATTTTTTGGCCCAAGGCTGCCCCTCAAAATCACTGTCAAAAGCGGCTGATGCTTGCGTGCTGGAGGAATACATCAGCTTAAAATTACGTCCTGCGCTATCCAGTTCATGGGCAAAAGCAATCATGGGCGTAACACCAATCCCCCCACCAAACAACAAGGATAGACTTGCCGAGGCCTCCAGTGCAAAATGATTGATTGGTTTTGAAACAAACACCCGCCGGCCTTCCTCAAAGATTCGTTGCATCAACTTTGAGCCACCACGGCCCTCAGGCTCTAAAAGAACGGCAATTTCATAGCAGCTGCGATCTGAAGGATCCCCACACATAGAATATTGACGCAGGAATTCTGGGGCCACGACGATATCCAAATGCGCCCCTGCTGTCCAAAGTGGCAAATCCGCACCACCTACAGCTACCAATCTATATTTCATAACAGCCCCAACACTTTCAGTGACTTGATCCACAATCATCTGAATGACCGGCGCCTCCTGATCGTTTTGGTACAGATGTAAGTGGTCGCGGGCGCCAGTGGCAGATTTAGCCTGATAGACCTCTGCGGTGATCATCGCTTGATAGGCCTCAATTCCCGCCTCACGATCCATGAGTGCCGGATAGGGATAAGGATGTGGTGCCAAGGGAGCTGGATAGACCGCCAAGGTTTGGTCGGCATATTTAAGGTTTATATCCTTCTGAAGCGCACGAGCATTTACCATATGCTGGCTTGGTGCATAGGATCCCTGCTCAGTTAGCTCAAGATCCCACCACCATTTTTTTACAGTGTTCAACTCACCGTGACCAGCCATATCATCAAGCTTGGCCAAAACTGGAGCCATCTGCGGCACATTCATCGCGGCCCAACGAAAAGGCGCTTCAGAAAATAACCCTTCTAGGTTCCACGGGCAGGTCTTCATGCAACGGCCACACATGGCCCCACCAAGAGTATTGATCCGATAAGTAGCACATTTTTGACTATCAGACTTCCAAATTTCATAGCCATTAAACATAAGCTTTGGCCCAGCTGTTATAGCACCAGACGGGCATTCGCGCGCGCACTTGTTGCAGCTGTCACAGAATTTTTGCAAACCAAAATCAATCGGCTTATCATGCGCCATAGGCAATGATGTGGTAACCACACCTGACTTCAACCGTGGCCCTAGGAACGGATTCAAGATCACCTCACCAATCCGGCTTACCTCCCCAAGACCCGACAGTAGTAGTAAGGGAGGTTGTAGCACCTCGCCATCCATTACCGTGTGAGCCTTGGCAGGATAGCCCATATTCCGGATATGCTGGGCCAAAATACCACCCAACAGAGAAAATCGTAGGTAGGCCCGCATGGATTGTGCAACGCTGATCCAATCATCGCCCGAAGCCCCCTCCATTGTCTCAAACCCCTGATCCACAATCATGCTAATAGCATGGTCGTGGGGCGGGATAATTGGTGTGCCATGGGCATCATGAGAGTACCAGCTCCAAGTAGGGCAGCGCGATAGGCCCGTGGCATCAATGCCGAGAAAGTAACTCGCACCTTTGATATTTTTGGCTGCAATCTCTGGTGGAATTAATTTTACCTCTTTGGCAGGTTCACCGTCTTGCAAAAGTACAAAGGCTCCCAATAGCCGACGTTGCGCAGTGCTAGGCGCTGCTTTACGCACGTAGTGACCTCCGGTAGCACCTTTTTGTACCTGCGGGCCCATATCTCCAAACTGTGCACGTGCAAACATATCTGTACGTTTAGGCACCCGCGCAATATTGATCTCGTCCATATAGGTGGTTGGTGTTTCCACCCGTTTAAGTGTCTCGAAAGGATGAGCACCACTAACATAATCCCGCTTAAGATAAGGATCATGATTACTCCGGCAAGCACCACCGTGCCGCCCCAAGACCCATTCCATGCAGTTCAGGGCGGATTTTGGTTGCTTAGCGGCCAAAGGCTTATCAAAAGCCAAAGGCATATCGGTCGTCACAGCGGCCAAGCCAAAACGGCGGCCCAGCCAAGGATGAATTATCTGATCACCCTCGACCTGTGTTAAGCCCGCCTTTACTGCCAATCGCGAAAGCTCCACATCAGTGGTAGTAGCAGTATGCGCACGCGCGCTAAAGCCTAAGACCCGAAGGTAATTGGCCAATACTGTTGCCGTCTCTGCGCCCAAGATCGCAGCCAGTTCGGCCTGCCCGTCTTGAACCCAATCACAGCCAGTCTCATCAGGCCTCGGATCGCGGCGGTAGTCTACTAAAAATACTAAAGCCCCAGTGTGGTGCGTGATAGAATCTGGTTTTGCGGCCATACTTTCCTTAAGATCAGCCATGATAAGGTCAATGCCCGCCGCTAAGGTTTTAGTCTGCCGGTTACTTAAGGCATAGGCCAAACGTTTAACGTCTGGATTCAGGCGGGGGATTGTGAGATGGTCATCTGCAGCCAATGCCGTAAGACCCACCATGGCTATGTCATTAAAATAAGCAAATGCCTTAAGATGATTGGATCGCTCTTGTAAATCTGTTGGGATGTCTGAGGCAACAGAGTTTGCGATGCCATCCCGCACTGCATCCATCATAGCCTGAAATTCCGCCATAGCGGGTACAATGCTGGCACTCCCAGCAGGGCGTTGAAAACTCAACATGGGCCAAGGAGCAAGGCCTGACAAATCTGAGCACTTCGAGGCCCGTTTCAAGCGCTCTGTTGGAAAGCGTCCCATATGGATGGGTCGGTTGCGATCTGAAAACAGCTTACTCATGTGACTTTTTGCCTTAGACACTGGGTAATTTCCGCAAGAATGGAAACGGCAATTTCCGCCGGAGATTTACTACCAATGGACAGTCCAACGGGACCTTGAATGCGGTCGAATTGTGAAGGAAGCACTCCCAATTCCAACATTGATGTACGACGTTTGGCATGTGTGCGCGTCGAACCCAATGCACCTATATAAAACGCATCGGTAGCCAAAACAGCTTGCAAGGATGGCGTATCCATTTTCGGATCATGGGTTAATGTCACGAGAGCTGTGCGACTGTCTATGGTCAAGTCTGCTAAAGCATCCTCGGGCCAATCAACAATAAGCTCTTGGTGCAAAAACCTCTGCGGGCTAGCGAACGACCCACGTGGATCAATAATAGTAACATGATAGCCAGCCATTTGTGCCATGGGAGCCAGAAATTGAGCAATATGGACTGCGCCAATTAGCACCAATCGCAGCGGTGGATTTTGAATATGCGTATAAATTTGCCGAGTAACACCGCCCGAACCAGAGAATTCGTCTGGATGGCTCTGCGGCGTGAGCACTGCTCGCTCCCAAGTATCTAAATTGACCCGCAGGCCTATGGCTTGACGTACGGCGCCCGCACGCTCAAAATCTTCCAACAAGGAAGGCGCAATACCCTGGCCTATACCCACTGGCTCAACCATGATCCTTATGGTACCGCCACAAGCCAATCCAACGGAAAAAGCGTCGGCATCATTCACACCGTATTCCAATAGCCTACAAGTACCAGTAGCCAAGGCTTCCAAAGCCTCCAAAACCACGGCGCCCTCAACGCAGCCTCCAGAAACTGAGCCATGAAAAGAGCCATCCTCACAAACAACCAATTGCGCACCCACTGGGCGGGGCGACGAGCCCCATGTACCCAACACAGTCGCTAAAGCAACTTTTTGACCCTCTTTGTGAAATGCAGCAGCTAAGCCGCCCATATGCTTTGAAATAATCATTTTAGCATTCCAATCAATCGCTTCTTGTGATCCGCATGCAAACCATTTCTCAAACTATCAGATAATTCTTGCAGACTGTCCAGATTATGACAGGCTACGAAGGACGATACATAGGGGAGCATGGCGCGAATACCAGCCGCTTGTGGGGAAAACTGCTCCCACCGCAGTAGTGGATTTAGCCATATCAACTCACGGGTTTGTAGTGCCATCCGTGCCATTTCACTCTCCAGTTTTGCGATACCCTCACGCTCCAGCCCATCCGTAATCAGCAGCACTACTGAAGGGGTCGACAGTACACGTCGCGCCCAGTGCATGTTGAAGTCTCCAAGACTACTGGCGATCCGAGTACCGCCTTCCCAGTCACGTACGTGGCTGCCAATGGCCCTTAGCGCTGCGTCTGGGTCTTTGATCGTCAGCAAGGGCGAGATATTGTGCAATCGGGTACCAAAAGTGAAACCATGCACCGCCGCCCATGATTGCCCCTGAAACTGTGCCACAGAATGCACAAAATGCATCATCATTCTGCTATAACTTGTCATCGAACCTGATATATCGCAAAGTACCACTAGGTTAAGCCTGCGGGGTTTGGCGCGGCGTTTGGGAAGAAGTATCATTTCACCCCCACTTCGCCGCGCACCTTGCAACGCCCTACGACGATCAATTTGCACTGCATTTGCGGCCAAGCTATACCGCCGTCCGGGTACTTTAGGTAAATTCAGCCCCATGGTTCGAATTGCGGTTTCAGCCGCATAGATTTCGACCGCAGTCATGGCGTCAAAATCTTTTTCTGACAGTTTTTCCACGTCAGAATGCGAAAACTGCGCATCAATTTCTAATTGTTCTTGTTGTGGTGCGCAGCGCGGCTTGCCACCCCCAGAAGCCATTGCCTCAGCTGCTCGGGTTCGAGCAGGCTCCATCAAGGGATCCACTGGCGGTGCTGTTATCACTGGCAAAAGATTAGTAATCATATTTTCTAAAAATTCAGGGTCACGCCAAAACATGGTAAAAACCTGATCAAATACCAACAAATGCTCAGCCCGTGTCACAATCATTGCTCGTAGAGTGGTATGAAAATCTAAGCGATTAGTAAAGCCGACCACAGAAACCGCACGCAGAGCCTCAAGAATTTGTGCGGTGCCCACCGGCACCCCCGCCCGCCTCAAAGCACGAACAAAATAGACAATGTTATCCGGTAGTGTTCCGGCAGCTGAAGTCATTTCAGCGCCTGCATGTCCTGTTTTATCTGATCCAAAATGCGCGTCGCTGCTCCACCAGTAATTTTGGCAATATCGTCTTGATATTTAAGTACCGCTCCTATCGTGTCGGTAATCACATCTGGCGACAGAGCTACAACGTCCAGCGCAATAAGACATTTGGCCCAATCCAGCGTTTCCGCTAAACCGGGACGTTTGAACAGATCCTCTTCGCGCAGCTTTTGTATGAAGGCCACCACCTCTAGGCTTAAGGCCTGTTTAGCCTCAGGTACGCGGGCCGTCAAAATTTTCATCTCACGATCAAAGTCTGGGTAATCCACCCAATGATACAAACAGCGCCGTTTCAGAGCGTCATGTACCTCACGAGTACGATTTGAGGTCAGAATTACGATAGGCGGCTCTTGCGCTTTGATAATGCCAAGCTCCGGCACAGTAACTTGAAAATCTGAGAGAGCTTCCAGCAGAAATGCTTCAAACGGTGCATCTGTTCGGTCAATCTCATCAATCAACAGCACAGGTGGTCCAGAAGCATGCGGCTCCACCGCTTTCAGTAAGGCGCGTTTGATCAGATATTTCTCATCATAGATATCTGCCTCACCTACCCCATTTCGCATGGCCAGCATTTGAGCTGCAAAGTTCCATTCATAAACTGAAGTCGACGTATCCAACCCTTCATAGCATTGCAAACGTATCAGGTCTCTACCCAACCCTTTCGCTATCACCTTGGCTAGTTCAGTTTTACCGACGCCTGCCTCACCTTCCAAAAAAATTGGGCGGTTGAGGGTGAGAGATAGATAGGTCAGTGTCGCCAGTGACCTATCTGCCACGTAACCCTCAGAAGCGAGAAGCTCAGAGGTTTTATCAATAGATTTAGGTAGTTGCTGCATGGTAGTTATCCCCAAACATGCAACACCAGCCCCAAAATTTTAGAGCTGGTGTGAGATGTAAATAGGCAGGCTATACCAAAGCGCGTTTGGCCATAACCTTAATAAGATTGGCGCGGTAAGCCGCAGTCCCATGTAGGTCGGACATAAGCCCATCCGCCGAGACCTCAACCGCATCGATCGCTGCCGTAGACCAATCGGCAGACAGAGCCGCTTCCAGTCCTGCGTGGCGGTAAACACCATTATCACCTGCCCCAGTCACAGCAACGCGCACGTCACCTTCAACAGATTTGGCAACAAACACGCCCGCCATTGCATAGCGTGACGCCGGGTTAGGAAATTTGCCATAACCGCCCAATGCTGGTGCCTGAAAGCTCACCGCAGTGATGATCTCATCATCAGCTAACGCTGTTGCAAACATACCTTGAAAATAGTCCTCAGCTTTGATTTCACGACTGTCAGTATGTATCGTAGCTCTCAAAGCCATCAATGCGGCAGGATAATCAGCAGCAGGATCATTATTGGCCACAGATCCACCGATGGTACCACGATGGCGCACCGCAGGATCACCAATATTAGCTGCCAATCCAGAGATTACAGGACAAACTTTAGCCAGCTCTGTGTTACCAGCCACTTCAGCATGAGTAGTCATGGCGCCAATGGTTATGGTCTCACCACCATCGGCCTTCATTATACCCATTTTTTTGCGCTTAGTGATCGTAACACCACGCAACGCCACAGCCTGGCTTAGATCAATCAGATCAGAGGGGGCAGCTAGTCTTTGCTTCATAGTAGGGATCAAAGTCTGCCCCCCAGCCAATATTTTACCGTCGTCTGTTTTGGCTAATAGTGCTGCCGCGTCTTGCGCCGTGGCCGCTTTATGAAAATTGGTCTCATACATCGTCCAAACTCCTTATTCAGCTGCTAATTTACTGCTCACAGCCTGCAAAGCGGTCCAAACCGCAGCAGGGGTGGCAGGCATAGAAAGATTGTTGTTGCCAATGGCATCTGTAATCGCATTGATTACAGCCGGTGGAGATCCGATGGCACCCGCTTCACCACAGCCTTTCATGCCAAGAGGGTTTCCTGGGCATGTGGTTGACGCGTGATGCACCGAATAATTTGGCAAGTCATCTGCTCGTGGCATTGTATAATCCATGTAGCTGGCAGACAATTGTTGACCTGCGTCATCATAGACCACGTTTTCTAGCATCGCTTGGCCAATGCCCTGAGCGATCCCGCCATGCACCTGGCCCTCTACGATCATAGGGTTGATGATGGTACCAAAATCATCAGACGCCACAAATTGTACGACCTCAGTCACACCCGTGTCCGGATCCACCTCAACCTCACAAATGTAACATCCCGCTGGGAAGGTAAAGTTAGTTGGATCGTAGAATGCAGTTTCTTTAAGGCCAGGCTCCATCCCATCAGGAATATTGTGCGCGGTATAAGCCGCTAGGCCTACTTCATGCCAAAGCATCTGCTTATCAGTGCCGGCCACTTTCACAGCGCCACCCTCAATCACTATGTCATCTTCACCAGCTTCTAGGACGTGAGCCGCAATCTTTTTGACTTTAGCTTCGACCTTATCCATAGCTTTTACAATGGCAGACATGCCCACAGCCCCAGAACGAGATCCATAGGTACCCATTCCAAATTGGACTTTGTCAGTATCGCCGTGCACAATTTTGATATTCTCAGTCGGAAGATCAAAGCGCTCAGCCACAATCTGAGCGAATGTGGTTTCATGACCTTGGCCGTGGCTATGGGAACCAGTGAGAATTTCAATAGTGCCCACAGGATTGACGCGCACTTCGGCACTTTCCCATAGACCTACACCCGCGCCCAAGCTACCCACAGCCGCTGAAGGTGCGATGCCGCAAGCTTCAATATAGTTGGAATAACCGAGGCCACGAAGCTTGCCGCGGCCCAGCGCCTCTGCTTTGCGGGCTCCAAATCCGGCTACGTCTGCCGCTTTCTGCGCTTGCTTCTGGTTGGTTGCAAAGTCGCCGCTATCATAGGCCATAATCACTGGAGTTTGATGAGGAAAGGAGGTTACGAAATTTTTAGCACGCAGTTCAGAGGGATCGACTCCCATTTCACGCGCAGCGGTTTCCATAATCCGTTCAATTACATAGCATGCTTCAGGACGACCAGCACCGCGGTATGCATCAACTGGCACTGTGTTGGTGTAAACTGCCTGCACATCGCAGTAGATATTAGCTATATTATACTGGCCCGAAAGTAGTGTCGCGTAGAGATAGGTTGGGACTGCCGAGCTGAACAAAGACATGTAGGCGCCTAGGTTGGCCTTAGTATTAACCTTTAAACCTACAATCATACCATCTTTGTCAAAACCAATTTTAGCGGTAGTTACGTGATCGCGGCCATGTGCGTCAGTCAAGAACGCTTCAGTGCGATCGGAGGTCCATTTAACTGAACGCCCAGACTTCATAGCAGCCCATAGGCAAGCAATTTCTTCGGGGTAAATATAGATTTTTGATCCGAAGCCACCGCCCACGTCCGGCGCTATAACCCGCAGCTTATGCTCCGGAGCCACGTTATAAAAGGCAGAGAGTACCAAACGCGCCACATGGGGGTTTTGGCTGGTAGTGTAGAGGGTATAATGGTCTTCAGCATCGTTAAATGTGGCAATCGCAGATCTCGGCTCCATCGGATTGGGCGCCAAGCGATTGTTGGTGATGTCCATTTCAGTTACATGAGCCGCAGTCTCTAGAGCAGCATCAGTCGGAGCCAAATCACCTATTTCCCAATCGAAAATCAGATTACTTGGCGCATTGTCATGCAGTTGCGGCGAGCCTTCAGCAAGGGCCTGCAATGACCCCACTACCACTGGCAGTTCCTCATAGGTAACTACGACTGCTTCGGCTGCCAATGTGGCCAGGGATTTAGTATCAGCCACAATAATGGCCACCGCATCACCGACATAGCGCACTTTTTCAGTGGCCAGGGCCGACCATGCGCCCATATTCATCGGGCTGCCATCTTTTGAGGTGACTCCCCAGCCACAAATAATGTTACCAATGCCATCTGCCACTAGTTCTGGGCCCATAAGCACGGTTTCAACACCCGCCATTGCCATTGCAGCAGACGTGTCAATCGAGACAATACGCGCATGGGCATGAGGGCTGCGGACAAAGGCTGCATAGGCCTGATTAGGCTCTACAATATCGTCGGTATACCGACCTTTGCCAGTAATGAATCTTTTATCTTCCTTGCGTAAGACCCGAGCTCCAATTCCTTCAGACATTATCATTCCCCCTATACATTCGTCATCTTGGACGCACCGTCCGCGATAGATTTCACAATATTGTGGTAGCCAGTACAGCGGCAAATATTGCCTTCCAGTTCATGGCGTATGGCGTCCTCGGTGAGTTCTTTGCCCTGCGTATGATATCGTGTCACCATATCTGTCGCAGTCATAATCATGCCTGGGGTACAAAATCCGCATTGTAGGCCATGGTTTTCTTTGAACGCCACTTGCATCGGATGCAGTTCATCTTTTGATTGAGCAAGGCCTTCAACCGTCGTCACAGCCAAACCCTCAGCGCTAGCGGCCAACATAGTGCAGGATTTCATTGCTTGGTCGTCTACGTGCACCACACACGCACCGCATTGGCTGGTGTCACAACCCACATGGGTACCAGTCAGTCTCAGGTGGTCTCGAATATACTCAACAAGCAAGGTATTTTCCGCCACCTCACGGGATACAGATTTCCCGTTTACAGTCATCGCAATTTTCATTTTTTTGCTCCCTAGCCGTACTATGTTTTAAAAATACGTATAATTTTTTTCCAAAACCCAATTGTTTGCATCGGTACTTCAGCCACTGATAAGTTGGCACCTTCCACTTCGCCCTGAAACGTCTCGAAAAACTGATTTGCCATTTGACTGACAAAACTATCGATGATGCGAGAGCCCAGCTGCGCTAACTTTCCACCAATTTGTGCCTTTACCACATAACTTAATTTTGTTCCTAACTCATCGGCCTCCAGAGTGACGTCAGCACCACCTCGGGCAAACCCGGCAACCCCACCTTCTCCCTTACCACTAATGCGCAGACTGTGTGGGGCATTAAGTTCACTTAAATGCACAGTGCCTTTGAACTTAGCTTTAACGGGGCCAACTTTCTGAACAACAGTAGCCTCAAAACCGTTCTCGACGTCGCCCGTAAGGCTCTGACATCCTGGCACGCACTCCCTTAATATCTCTGGGTCAAGCAAGTACGCCCAAACTTTTTCAGGTGATGCAGCTATAATGCGGTCGTCCTTGAAATCCAAATATCATGCCTCCCAAGCATGTTAATAGTGCACAGGCCGCCAGCATTTACTTGAAAACCTAATTGTAGCTTAAGTTATAATTTTTGCTATGCAAGCTATGATTTATATTTTATCTATAACAAAAATTCTTTTATTAACTTTTGTGCATTCAACAAAATATTGCACCAAAACCTGAGGTTGAAGTCCAAGGCTCAGATAGATTTCCATAATTAGGATAGCATACTATACTTCAACCAAACCATTGAGATCGCGTAGTTCCAGATATAATGCAGAGTGATCAAGCTTTGCACCACCAAGATCGCTGACTAAACGCTGGAAACGGTCGCGGGTATTGATCAGAGTTGGCAAGCTAAGCCCAAAGCTTTCAGCCTCTGCCAAAGCATTATTTAGGTCTTTGAGCTGCAATTCACTCAACCCTCCAGGAGTGAAGTCTCCAGTCGTCATGCGAGCGCCGTGTTGCTGCAAAATTGTACTATCCGCAAAGCCACCCTTTAACGCAGCCCTAACCGCAGCCGGGTCAGCTCCACCGTTTTGCAGCATCAACATAGCCTCAGCAACAGCAGCGATTGTAACCGCTACAATGGCTTGATTGGCCAGCTTTGCGAGTTGGCCAGCACCCAAAGGCCCCACATGCACAGGACGCCCCAGGGCGTTCAATACCACTTTCACAGTTGCAAAATCCTGCGGGGAACCACCAGCCATAATAGCGAGGCTTGCCTCTTCAGCACCCTTGGTACCTCCGGACACCGGGGCATCCACATAGCCGACACCCAACTGCGCCAGATCGGCTGCAGACTTACGCGCCTCCTCCGGCTTAATTGAGCCCATTTCCACCCAAATAGCACCATCCTTCAACTTAGCACGCACATTAGGGTCGGACTGCACTAAGACCCCAGTAGGTCCATCAGACAACATTGAGATTACTATATCTGCCTGAGCGACTGCACCTGCTGCACTTTGGGCGACTGTTGCTCCAAAGTAGGACAACGGCTCAGCCTTTGTAGTTGTGCGATTCCACACGGTAGTGTCCACACCAGCCTGACAGAGGTTTCGCGCCATCGGCGCTCCCATCAAACCCGTGCCTAGCAGGGCAATTTTTTGTACTGACATAAATCTTAGAACCTTTTTTAGACACTAGAACTTCGACATCTTTAGGTTTATTTTGGTGGTGGAACAGACAAATTGCAATACATCAATTCCGCTTAGCGCGAGCAATGGTAAGTTTTGTCTGCTTAAAAAATATTTGTGCCATCCGCATTAGTTTTGCTTTAACCCCAAGTAAAAATATAGTTTAAATCACGAACATACGGCCTCTCCATGAAAATATGGGTCGGCTTTACGATATCTTGAAGGATGGACAGATGGAAAGACTAGCCGGAAAACGCGCCTTGGTCACCGCCGCAGGGCAAGGTATTGGCCGCGCCACAGCCTTAGCAATGGCCGCTGAAGGCGCACATGTTTTTGCTACTGACGTCAACCCTGACACGCTGGCTGAGTTAAAAAGCGCCAGCAGCGGCACGCTTGAGGTAAATGTTTTAGATGTTTTGGACGAAAGCTCTGTCACCGAGGGTGTGGCGCATGCCAATCCAGATATATTGTTCAATGGTGCAGGGTTCGTCCATCATGGCAGTATCTTGGAAGCAATCGACGCAGATTGGGAATTTGCCTTAAACCTCAACGTCCGCTCGATGTTGCGCACAATTCAAGCGGCTCTTCCCGGAATGTTACAGCGTGGTACTGGTTCGATAATCAATATGTCTTCCGCTTGTTCATCGGTCATTGGCGCGCCAAATAGGTTCATTTACGGAACCACAAAGGCTGCAGTGATTGGACTGACTAAATCCGTGGCCATTGATTACATAAGCCAAGGTATTCGCTGCAATGCCATTTGCCCCGGCACAGTGGAGAGCCCTTCCCTTCACGAGCGGTTGCGCGCCACTGGCGATGAAGTGCAAGCCATGAAAGACTTCACCGCTCGCCAACCAATGGGGCGTATTGGAACAGCCGAGGAAATTGCTGCTCTTGCAGTTTACTTAGGATCAGACGAAAGTGCATTTACTACTGCCACAACCCAAGTCATCGACGGCGGCTGGTCGAACTAATCGATGCGAACAAACCATTAGAACTTTACGAGGACCTTAGCTTGTCAGATAAAAAAACAAAATTACGCTCTCAGCTATGGTTCAATAATCCAGATAATCGGGAAATGACTGCTCTATATATTGAGCGATATCTTAACTATGGTCTAACTAGAAACGAGCTCCAATCTGGTAAGCCAATAATTGGCATAGCACAAACGGGTAGTGACCTTAGCCCGTGCAACCGCCACCACATTGAACTTACGAAACGGGTGAGGGATGGTGTGATTGCGGCTGGTGGAACAGTGATTGAGATCCCCGTGCATCCTATTCAGGAGACTGGCAAGCGTCCAACTGCGATGCTAGACCGAAATCTAGCATATTTATCACTGGTGGAGACCCTGTTTGGCTACCCAATTGACGGAGTTGTGCTCAACATTGGCTGTGACAAAACCACACCTGCGCTACTGATGGCTGCAGCCACGGTTAACATCCCTGCGATTGCTCTATCGGTGGGACCGATGCTAAACGGCTGGTTCCGTGGCAAACGCTCCGGATCAGGCAGCATCGTTTGGAAAGCCCGCGAAATGCTTGCTGCCGGTGAGATCGACGACGACGGATTTATGGAGATGGTGACCTCCTCCGCACCTTCGGTTGGGTATTGCAACACCATGGGCACGGCAACCACTATGAACTCTTTAGCTGAAGGGTTGGGTATGCAGTTACCAGGCGCGGCTGCAATTCCCGCACCTTACCGTGAACGAGGGCAAATCAGTTATGAAACCGGCTTGCGCATTGTCGATATGGTGCATGAAGATCTACGCCCAGACGCCATTATGACGCGCGAAGCTTTTGAAAATGCTATTGTGATCAACTCCGCTATTGGTGGCTCAACTAATGCGCCAATTCACCTGAACGGGATCGCCAAACATTTGGGCGTAGCTTTAAATAATGACGACTGGCAGGGCCTTGGCCATAACGTACCTTTACTAGTTAATTTGCAGCCAGCTGGCGAATATCTCGGCGAAGATTACCATCGGGCGGGCGGCGTACCTGCAGTGATAGGGGAATTACTGACAGCTGATTTGCTGCCTCACCCGAATGCGCAGACAGTCAATGGCAAGACAATCTTAGAAAACTGTGGTCACCTAAGAAGTGAAAACAGTGATGTGATCAAACAAGTGAACGCGCCACTGGTACAATCGGCTGGGTTTATAAACCTTAAGGGCAATTTATTTGATAGTGCTATCATGAAAACATCGGTGATTTCACCAGAATTTCGTTCGCGCTATTTGTCCAACCCCGATAGCCCTAACGCTTTTGAAGGGCGCGCTGTTGTATTTGATGGTCCAGAGGATTTTCACCATACTATTGACGACCAAAGCCTGATGATTGATGCTAATTGCGTATTGATCATGCGAGGCGCAGGGCCAATTGGCTATCCTGGCGGCGCCGAAGTGGTGAACATGCGTCCACCCTCCTATCTAATCACCCAAGGCATCACCTCGCTACCCTGTTTAGGTGATGGACGACAGTCAGGTACGTCTGGCTCTCCTTCCATTCTCAACGCCTCCCCAGAGGCTGCAGACGGTGGTGGCTTAGGCTTAGTCCAGACAGGCGACACAATTAGGATTGATTTGAACGCTTGCACTGCAGACATGTTGGTGGATCCAGCTGAATTAGAACGTAGGAAGGCGGTCCTCGGCCCTCGCCCATTTACCCCCGACAGCCAAACACCTTGGCAAGAGCTGTTTCGTGAAAAAGTTCAACCCTTTTCCGAAGGTATGACCCTCGAAGGTGCCCATAAATATCAGGATATCGCCCGTAAACATACGCCACGTGACAATCACTAGGAGCATGACATGAAATTGGTTCGCTACGGCAATGAGGGCGCAGAACGCCCCGGTTTGATAGATACGGATGGCGCCTTGCGTGATCTTTCTGCGCATATTGAAGATATTGACGGGCGCATGCTCGATGATGCGTCGCTGGATAGTCTACGCGCTGTAGACACATCGTCCATGCCAAGAGTCGAAGGTACGCCACGCTTCGCACCTATTGTGGGCAATATTGGAAAGTTTCTTTGCATAGGTCTAAATTATTCAGATCATGCTGCAGAAACTGGAGCTGCGATCCCGGAGCATCCAATCCTATTCTTCAAAGCCAATTCTGCGATCGTAGGTGCCAATGATGATGTGATCATGCCGCGTGGATCCACTCATACAGATTGGGAGGTCGAGTTGGGCGTAGTAATTGGCAGTACAGCCAAATATGTGTCTGAACAGGACGCCCTGTCGCATGTAGCGGGCTACTGCATCGTAAATGACGTTTCTGAGCGGCATTTTCAAACTCAATTAACCGGCCAGTGGACCAAGGGCAAAAGCTGCGACACCTTTGGGCCAACCGGACCTTTTTTGGTAACCCGCGACGAGGTTCCAGATCCACAGGCCCTTGATATGTCACTGGATGTTAACGGTAAGCGCATGCAAACTGGTAATACGTCCACAATGATCTTCACCGTGGCCCAAATCATTAGCCATCTGTCACAACTGATGACATTGCACCCCGGTGATATCATCACCACAGGGACCCCACCAGGCGTCGGTATGGGAATTAAGCCTGACCCTATTTATCTACAGAACGGTGACGTGATGGAGTTGCGAATTACCGGCCTCGGCAAGCAACGCCAACGTGTGGGGCAAGACACTTAAATCATAATATCTAATTTTCTGGCACAGGTTATACCAATTGCCAACAAAACCTACAATTTGAAAGTCCCAGCATGGCTAACCTTCTACGCAAACCCACAGCCCCCACCGGAAAGTGTCATGATATCACCGCCGATAGCGCAAATTGGGGTTACGTGGGATTCGGTCTGTATAA
>Ga0308012_10000985_pt1 | contig 15912 bp, 15 predicted proteins | sample Neamet179_FD_203133 | JGI IMG/M metagenome (GOLD analysis project Ga0308012, IMG submission 203133) | Marine microbial communities from water near the shore, Antarctic Ocean - #179 | ecosystem: Environmental > Aquatic > Marine > Unclassified | place: Southern Ocean | collected 2014-07-25 | reverse complement strand
TGCTGCCATTGATATAGCAGGAGTAGTTCCACCACTAGATACAACTGGTGTTGTTCCTGTTACTGATGTGACCCCTGCATTATCACCTGTATTAGTACCAGATGTAGCATCTATCTTTATCTTATCCGCTGCTGACATTGATCCCGCAGCAGAGGTTGTTGAAGCAGTTATGCTGATAGCAGGAGTAGCACCACCACTTGATACGATAGGTGTTGCTCCTGTTACGCTTTGGACCGTGGATGCTGTTAGAGCTTCCTGCTCATCTGCACGTTCTTGTGATAAGTATAAATGTTGTGTTGAATCTAAATCTAAGTCAGCTTCTGTTAGTATGGCTGCATCTTGAAAGTCAACTAACCGTGTAGCTATAGTTGTGTATCTACGGAAAAGCACGGCTTGACTAGAAGGTGGTGCAGTTACAAATTGTATTGAACCATCATTAAGCCACACGTAATGTGTAGTAAGTGTTTGTGCTACACCATCAACAGACACAACAACATGTGTGCGGTTAATGAAGGGGAATGTTACTGAGAAGGTTGTAGCAGCCCCGTCCCCTGTATATGTTACTCTAGCGTATGCCAATGTTTAATCCTCTTTAAAAGTAGGGGGAATCTCACCCCCTGATTGTTTTATTCATTCTTTAACCAATCTACCTGTGTTGCTTTACCTGTCAGAGCTTTATGCTTAGTTGTTTGTAAAGCTTCATACTCTTTCTTCAACTCTGGGTTTTCCTTTAGAAGCATAAGTAAAGCTGCTTTTCTATAATGTGCATGCATCAATCTAATGAGATATTCCTTACCTTGTAATTCTTCTACATCAGGATTATCACTTGCCTTTTTATAGCTATTCGTTTTTATAAGTTGCAATGCAGCATCTCTAAATCCTTTACCATTTAGTTTAGCTTCGTTACCCATCAACTTCTGGTATCTATAGAACTGATCTTTAGATAGTTCAACACCTTTTGAACCTTGCCCAGAACCAACAAATTTAGCAGGTTTCTGAAGATCAATATTAAGTCTACCAATTTCAGTGGCAAGAGGATTAGTAGATTCTACAGAGGTATATATAGGACTCATAAAGGTTGGACCTAAAGTACCATCCTGCATCATATCTTCACCAAACATATTAACTTGGGGAAGAACAGATTTACTAGCATATGGTATTTTAGTAAGAGCTTGATCTATCCAATCGTTTACTTCTTTCTTCTCAGGATCAATAGTTCTTGCTGCTGCTCCTAGACCTGCAGAAAGAGGAATGAAAGTAGCGGGAAATTTGCGGAAGAATCTTTCCCATGCATCGGGGTTATCACTATTGAGTGTATCTAATAGTTGTATAATGCCAGATAAATATGATTTAGATGTCAGATTTTTTGTTATAGATACTATACCCATCACCGCTAATTCTGATGGATCAATATCACCACCCGCATGGTTTGCCATTGTAATCATATCTGCAGATAAACCTAAGAAAGCACCAAATGGGTCTAAACGAGAATATGATGCGTATCTACCAATACCATTCTTATCTGTGTAGCGCACACTATAAGGCCTCCAACCTGCCATTTTCTCACCGCGAAGATTCGTTTCCCCTCCACCTGTTATCTTACCTTCTGAAGCAAGCCATCCACCTGCAAGATATAGAGTAGTTCCTGATGCTGTTTTACTTAACATCATATCTCTACGCCTACCTCCCGCTCTGAACTCCTCTCGGACACTCTTAGCAAACATGTTGAGAACAGGGGTTCTTTCTCCTGTATACTTAAATATATTTACAGGAGTACGCATGAATGGTGTTATAAACCTTAATCCAGGAATTGCTTGAGAGGCCTGTTGTATAGGCTTCATCATATCACCTAACTCATTTGTAAAAGTACCTTCACGAGCTTCTCGCATAGCTCTCTCTTTCATGTGCCTTGGAGGGTCTCCTACTAGTTCAGCCATACGCTTATTCTTTGCCGCACCAGTTAAGCCCTCTCTAACAGCTATACCGTGTGCTTGTTCATATAAGCTACCACGATAATGAACAGCCTTAAATAATTCATCACTACTCATTAAGGCTCTTCCTGGAGTTCTAATAAGAGTTCCAAAAACATTGGTTGCATAACCCAAGAATGATGCAGGGTCTATATCAAATGTTTTAGCTGTTATACCACCATCCCCTTGTTTGAGTTGATCGATAGTGCTGTGTTTACCTTTATCTAGGACAGCTTCATTCTTAGCGAAAGCTTTTAAAGATGTTCCAAACTCGTCTTGGTTTTGAACTATGATATCTCTAGCACCTTTAAAGTCACCCTTCAGTGATGCGGTAAAGCCATCGTCTAGCGCACGTAATCCCACAGCGGTTATTTTAAGGGCATCAGTTATGCCCATCATCATTCCAAATATTTTAGCACCTGCATCAAAAGCTCTAGTACCTTGATTGCGAGGGTCTGCTGATCTTGGAAGTATCTTACTAAATGCTGCTGCACCTACAGTTTCTGCAATAGAATTAACTACTACCAAACCATTACCGATAGTATTAATAAGGTGTGTAGCAGGAGCTGATAATAAGTTATTAATAAAGAGTTCAAGAAGCGCACTCTCCGTTCTAACCAAAGCTCCCTTACGTACAAATGAATTTAATTGCTTTGGGTCAGTAATCCAAGTTAACTTCTCAGCAAACTTTTGATTAAAGTCACGCCCACCCATAGCTTCTAATAGTTCATCTCTTTCATTAAGTGATAAATCAACACCTCTAGAAGTCATTCTAAACTGTGCTAATGCTCTACCAATTTCAGATTGAACACCTTTCATCTGCGCTTGGATATTCTCATGTAAAGCTACTTGCTTTCTCAGTGCTATAATTGCATCATCACCACCTTCTCCAAGCCTAACAGAAGTAGCTAACCTACGTACCTCTTCTGCAGATGCGGTAAGTAATGCCCTATGTGCATATACTCTAGCACCTAGGTTTTCAGTTTCAGCATGCATTTGTTTAAGGGTACTCTGACCTGCACCTAATTCTTCAGCTAACTCTCTAAGTTGATCTTGTGTTTGTGCCTTTGTGCCAACACCACCAAACCGCTCAGAGAACTCATTGATAAGAGCCTTAACATCATCACCTGTATCTATACGAGCAAAATTAAAATCAATCCCACGTAATGCCGCTGCTGCTGCTGCGGGGTCAAGGTCTTGTAGGGCAGTAACAACTTGACTTACCTGCTCATCACTAATCTTTGGTCTGGTCCTTGGAGCTACTTGACTTATGTGTGCTGTAGCACGAGCATCACCTTCAGCTAAAACTTGGCCCTCTTTTAGAATTGGATAGCCTGCACCATCTAATTTTACTTCATCAATTATAGGCTGACCATTTTCATCTACTGCATTTACTTCTTCCTTAAGTATAGGCTGACCATTTTCATCTACTTCATTTACTTCTTTAGCACGAGCTTCTCTACGTGCTTCAAGAGCATCTAAAGCATTTCCACCATTCTTCTGGTAAAAATGATTTTTAACAACTCTAAGAGCTTTGAATAATATTTCAGTGCCTAAACCTAAACCCATACCCTCTAACACATTCTTAAAACGAGCTGTACCGTTGGTGTCTTCAGGATCGGATGCAAGATACTCAAACATAGCTTTACCAATTACAGGGTTGTCATCGGTCCAATCTAATATCATATCCGATACACGCTCCTCCTCTGGTGAGAATACTACACCATCTACAACTCCACCTGCTGCTAGTGATGTTACGGTATTTCCAATTTTATTAACTACCCCTATAGCACTAAGAGCTTTGACAGCTCCTAAGAAGGGGACAAAGAATTGAAAACCAGTACGAAGGAATTTACCCCCTAAAGAGTCATTCTCTTCTACTTCATCTAATTGAAATATAGGTTTTACATTCTTTTCGTGTCCCATATATTCCCACACGCTTTCTCGTAAGTCAGCTTCTAATTGAAGGGTATTATTAACTATCTCAGTTCCTGCACCTGCAGCCGCTTTCTTTAACTCACCTCCATAATAACCAACAGTATCTAACATTCCTGCTTCTTCTTGTTTTGTTTCTAATGGTTCAATTGCAAAAGCAGCAGGTACAACTTCTTTGTTTTCCAGAGGATTTAATCCTTCCGTATCTCCCTCTGGTGCAACAGGGGCTTCTCCTTCCTCCTCTCTTGCCATTTCACGCATCATGTTCATTGACTCTTTCTGATCCGTTTCATACTGCGTTTCTATTAAATCATCATCAAGTGTAAGCATTCCTGTTTCCTTTGTTTATTGTTTATTCTTATCTTTTTGTGGTTTTGTCTTCAGCCATCTAAAGTATTTTTGGTGGTTCGCTACATCAAATGTACTTAGAACTGGGTAACCCCTCTCCCTCAAATCTTTTTGAGCCTTAAGCATATGGGTAGCACTCCTATACTTTATACTTGAGTGATCAAAAACCTTCTCCCCTGATTCGACATCATCCTTTGCTTCCCTCTGTAACTCCTTTCCCCGTTGCCTAATCTCGGCGAAAAGAGAACGTAGCTCTTCGGGCTTCTTCCCTTTAGCATACTTAAAAAAGTCATCCACCATGCTATTTGAAATACCCATATTTATTTGTTGTGCATCCGTAATCTTTTCTAATGGACTTAACTTGGGTTTAAGCTCTGCCCCCAATTGTTGTTCTAAATGTTTATACTCATCACTTTTATATACGCCATAAACAGCATCAGCTTGCCCCGCTTTATCACGCTTCTCTTTAGCTATAAGAACACTATGAACCCTAGTTTGTTCCTCAATTTTCATCCCATTTGACTTATCAAATATTTTTTCTGGAGTCCAATTACCCACATTGTTAGTAACGATATCTTGAGTGATAGCTCTCTCAGCCTCTGAGTCACCAGGATCGTCTATGCTTGGCTTAGTTAAAAGGGCCGTTACATAATTTTTATTAGACATAAATTTGAAATCAGAATCAAGGTAAGCTGCGACTGCAGAGGCTCTCTCTTCAAAAGGTAGTTGAGATATATCTTCTATAGCCGCATCTACCTCAAGTTTTTCTTGGGCATGTTCAGCCTGCATCTCCCCCTTAGTTGCATTCACAAATATCTTCTCAGATGCAATTATTGCTCTATCAATCTTATCCTTCCAAGAAGGTATGTGATACATTCCAGGCGTACCATCAGGGCGGTTTTCCTTAAGAGCATCATATGCCTTAAAGTTACCATTTAGCCCACTATTGTTTGCTACTGTAAATAGCATAGTATTGTAGTCTGAGTTAGAGATACCCATTGACCTTGTTGCTACTCTGCCATTCTCTATGCTTTCCGCTGTAAACTTTCTACCATTAAACTCAAATGATTCCTGCAAACGCTGCGTGGCAGTGCTTATTACCTTAGTGGAGATTTGCTCACGCACATACTGATTATACTCACCTTGAATTTTAGCTTTAGTTACATGTGCGTATTGGGCAAAGCCTTGGACATAGGACTTATTTTCATTCCCTTTAATTTCTGCTGAAATATTTTCATCCAACCAACCACTAGGGTCTTCTCCTGCATCACTACTTTTCCACTTTGTGTACAGTTCTTCCCCATACGCAGTCCCTTCCACAATTCCTTTTTGGGTTTGGTAAGCTTCAATTTTGAACGCACTTGCATTTGGGTCTAAAGGTTTTCCCGCTAGGAAATCTGCCTTCCCTTCCTTCTTGCCATCTCTTCTATCTTTACGTGCGCTTTGATAAAAGAAATTATTTAGTTTAGGATTAAGTTCACCCAAACCTTTTATTAAACCCTCTATATTAGCATCCTTTTCTGGCTCTACATAAAGGTCTACAGGACTTGCAAACTCCCCCTGTATCTGTGGTTTTGAGATAGGAGTAATAGTTTGCTGTCTCCTTACTGCTGTTTGTTTAGTTTTTGGCATGCTATATCCTTAGAATTTTTATCCAATTGCTGTAAAAGGGTTACTTCCACCCTTCTTAGAGGTTGACCAAGCATCCACTCCTGCTCCTGCTATGCTTAAACCTGCACCAATAAAATCTGGTTTAGTTATTGCATTCCTCCTAGATTTAGATTTAGCTAAGAGACCTTTACTTTGGAGATGCTGCTGTTTGGCTTTTGAATCACGATTAGACTCAATAGAAGCAATATCCGTACCAAGGTTAAACATACTCTCTGTCTCTGTTCTATCAAAAGAGTTTCCTGTTAAACCAGATTCCCCCTGAAGAACAGCTAATCTACTTCGTTCCAACATGCCTTCTTTTGTTCTAGCTGATTTCTCCTCAATAGCTTTTCTATCGGTTTCCTCATTAGCTAGATTTGCCGTCTTTGAAGCATTAATAAAATTTCGATCCTCGGACTTTTGTGCCTTATTAGCTGTTGAACTAGCTTGCATTGTACTTGCTGCAGCACTAGCTATAGCTAAAGCGATTGGTACGGAAAATACACCTCCATCACACATATTCTTTTATCCTATAAAATGCGTGGAAGGGCGCATTAGCATAACCCCAGTGTTCATCTATTTCACCGATAGTATAGCCTACGTGCTTCAACCACTTAATTGTTTTTACATTACCTGAGTACACCATATTGATTAACATTGGGTACTTATCACTCCATCTTAATGTTCGGGCTTTCGCATCCTTTATTACGTTCTTAGGATATTTATTAACTTCATCACTACACACCATAAAAGGTACACCTACCTCTGCACTACTCACACAACAGCCGAGAATAGCTATAACGTTACCGTCCCTATCAATAGCAGCTTCTGCATCTCCTTGACATAATTCTATAGACTTTACCAAAGAAGAATCATACTCTGGTCCTGATGATAATAATAATTCTTCTATATCATTTGCCCGAAGGTTAGGAAGTATTTCCGTTACATCTGCTGCTACAGCAGGACGATAACTTATCATATTTATACCCTTGTAGAATGTTTTACGAATTCACCAACCCATTCTGCACTTTGCAAAATACAAGGAAGATGTGAGTCACTTACTATATCTATTGTAGCTCCAAGACTCTTAGTTCTTACAGGAAACTTAAATGAACCAGAGCTTATACTTACCTTACCTATGGTAGCACTTAGGTCACCTAAGATACCGCCAGTAAATTTATAAGTATATGTACTTCTAGCCCTCGGAGTAACTTCTATCTTGAAGAAACCAGAGTTAGAATAAGCTACGGTCATGTTCTTCATAACAAGGTTAGCAGATTGAATAGCTATACCTTTTGCATCCCTTACTGACTGCTCGGAGAACCTATAGCGGAGATCATACTTTCTCCCTATGATGCAGGGGTAAGTTGAGAAGTTACCTACAGCTTCAATTGTTGAAGAACTAATACTATGTGTACTACTTACTATACCTCCTGCTGCAGAGGTCCAGGCTGCTCCACGTATTACACTAAAGTCTCCTGCATCAGCATATGGTAGAGTCCACGTAGTTACATTAGTAACTGAATTATATAAACCTGTTAAGGTTACTTGCCTATCTAATAATATCTGGTGGGTAAAACCTGTATCTTTAAACCCCTCCTGTAAATTAGTTTTCTCTAGGTATATACCATCAGCTCGTTGTATAACTACATACATCGTTGAGTTAATAAAATTTACGTGTAATACAGTATCCGTTTCATTGAATAAGTATCTACCCCAAGATGACTGAGCTTTCTCTTGTCCATTCCAATATACTTTATATATGTAGATAGCATTACGTACACTTGTAGATAGAGCTACTACTAAATCTTCAGTGGAACTAGCTTCCAGTTGATATAGATTTGGTGGTATATATGAAGGTGCGTGTGCTGTTACATCTGCAGCATCATTAGTAATTGTAGTTTCATCTACAAAGTACTCCCTAATAGAGGAAGCTGTACCTTTATCTGATGCAAAGTAAACTGAATTTCCTAAACCTACAGGGGAGCATTCCTTTGTTGATTCAAACTCCGTTACAACTTCTGTAGAAACAGTCTTAGGTGTTAAGCTCTCTGTAGCAGTTAGCTGAAACTGAGTCTGATCAGAGAAGAGTAACAGGGTCTTATCAAAAGGTATCACATGCCTCAATATTGAAACCTTAGTGTGACTTACCTGTATATCCACTGGATCATCATCTAGTACAGCGGTAGTTGTTTTAGCCCAAAAGTTAAAATATAATCCTGCTCTGGACATTATTATAGATTCACCTGCATGAAATCCTAAACGATTTCTATGGAAGAAGATACCTTGTATTTTCTGTCCAATGAATGAAGGACTCTTATTAGATATTGTACTACCCACTAATCTATCATTCCAAACTTGATGAGCAAAAGTGAACACACCTGCAGAAGTTCTTGCTAGTGTGTGGGGCATAGTAGTTTTCTCTATTATTGTTTCTTGAGTAGGGGCTATTGTTTCAACCCAAACTCCAGTAGCATCATACCGCACATAGTAATCATCAAAACGCTGAGTATCATCACCCTCTATTTTCCATACATCATTTGTTACATTACCTGTAGTTGGTAGTTCGCTAAATTTCTGTTTAGAACCAAGTGAACCGACACCAGAAGTGGTAGCATCCATAAGTGCTGTTATAGTCTTATTAACTATAAAGGTGTAATCAGCTACGGTTACTACACTAAAGGATGTACGAGGTGTAGTAGCACTTAGATATGCTTTCCCATTAGGAAATAAAACTGTTTGCTGTACCCCATCGAGATCATATACCTCAATATCACCATTCAATATTACTACAACATATCTCTCACTTTCATCTCTGTTAATCAAATGTGTAAAAGCATCAGCAGCTATAGAATTCTTTATCTTAGCTATGTGATGGAAGGCAGGCCGCTTTCTTAACCCTGTAGCAATAGTAGGGTAAGCGTTATCCTGCTGTGTACACTGTGAGGGGTGGCGTAGGGGATCGGGTTGCTGTGATACCCCATTATATAAATTTGATATAACTCCGTTAACTAATGCCATAGTTATCTATAGAGGACGGATGATACCGACCAACTATCCTTAAAGAAACTACCATCCGTTTTCTTAGCTTGCGCCCTTCTAAGGGATGCATATGCATTCAGCTCTTGCTGTTCAGAAAACTTGTGTAGAGTATCCGAGCCTAAAGCTCTTGTTTGGTATATACGTGCAGCCTTGATCATGATATATGAACGTGCTGCTTGTGGTAACTCTTCCCAATGTAATAGTATAACTATCTCACCTGTGATTGTTTCCGTAAATACATACGTATGATTCTTCTTATCATATAAGCGTAGCCCACGCTGTATTGTATCCGCTCTATTTGACTTGCTTGAGTTACGTTCAACATCAAAACTTAAACAGTTAACAGGTAAATTAATAAAGCCATCAGCATCAGGAACTATATCCCAATCTTCTTCTTTATTAAATGTCCATCCTACCTCTAGTGCAGAGCGTAGCACTTGGTCTAATACTAATTTACATTCAGCTACATCGGCTAAACCCGAAGTTTCCAATGTGCTTACTGGTGATTCACCTGCGGCATCCAACATTGTGTTGATTGCCTCTAGCTCTGTGGTGAGGACAGCATGGCTCATAATGTTTTCCTTATTATATTAATTTTATGAAAAAAGGGAATTAGTAGTTAAACCACTAATCCCCCTTTGTATTACACTACTATTTAAGAAGTAGTTTTCAACTCAACTGCTGCTTCAGGGCGTAGTATACCATGACCAATAGCATACTTAGCAAGAATCAATGTTACTTGCCTACGCATATCCCAAGACATTTCTTGAGCTAGGTCTAACAACTTAACAGTACCAACTGCACGTGTGGACATTAGTAGCCCAACGGTTAGTGCAAAGTTACCTTGGTATGTAGCAGGACCTGCTGCAATGTTCGTGATAGGGAAGTTATTGGTCTTAACCAATTTAGCTCCACCGATCTGGAATACTGCGCCATCCTTGAAGTTACCATTACCTGCTGCATAGTCTGTGTTGTACAGAGTTTTGTCTTGTGCTAGTAAGTAGTACTGAGCAGGGCGCATGAAGCAATTACGACCATCTGCATCAGGATTGTTCTTTTCATCCATAGCCTGAATACCTGAGTATATACCTGCAGCTAGATCGCTAGAGGATGTACGATACAGAGTACCAGAAGATGTTAGAACAGTTCCGCCGTCACCACCAGTGACAGTAGTTGAAGCGCGGGCTGCATTGACACCCACTTGTAGTACATTTCTGTCCCACGTATTAGCAAGTTCAATACCACATTCCTTAGAATAAATAGAACGATAATCATAATGGTTCATAGCTTCATCAATTGATGGGATAGCTACTGAAGCAATCAACTGATCATCAATAGCGATAACCCGTTCATTAACATTAGATGTTTGCCCTAAAATTTCAGCTCCTGGAGTATGGTATGCTGCACTAACTTTCCAAGTTGCAGGGAACTGTGCTGATTTACCATTAGAAATTTGTCGTACTGTGTGCTTATCTACTACGACCTGTGATTGTTCAAAGGCGGTTAAGACTTCACCACCGAATACTTTTAGGAATAGGGCATCTGTTGCGCCTGATCCATTAACCTGACCCGATCTTAAAGGTGTTGCTGCTGCCATAATATGTTTCCTTATAAATTAAATAAATAGTTTTACTGCTGCTTCTATTTATAAAACCATCACACAATGTTATCCAACCTCAGTCGGGCATTAGCTTGTGTTTTACTACTAGAAATTAGTTAGGGGCAGTTATCGACATACCCTATATGAAGTCGTATCAACTAGAAGGCGGTAGTTTTTCCTACTTTGTTTGCTACCGCTGCCCTATATGAAGGGTCTTGTCCGTACCTTGGGTCTGACATAGCTTTGACCATTTCTTGTCTACTTGCATATCCACCCGCACTTGTATTGCCGCCTGTCGTACCTCCCAGTAGTGTAGGCTCTCTACCATTTGAATCTTCATACTTAGCTTTAAGTCCTGATACTGCTAATTTAACTTGATCAATATCTCTGTTATTAACAGCAGTATCATATGCTTTAATTTCTTCAGGCTCTAGTGTTTTACTGGCCCAATCAATCATAGTAGCATAAGCTTCTTTACCACCTGCTATACCTTTAGCTTCATTTTCCCACTGAGCTGCTAGGGCTTCCTGTCCTGCAAGATAACTCTTTACAGTTGCTTCGGGAATACCACCTTCTACTAAGCTTGCTATACTCTCTTCAGATAAAAACCCATGATTTGTATATTCAGTGGTGAGTTCATCAAAGTCAAAACCTGATTTCTCTACTAGTGCTTTCGCAGTATTAGCTTCCTCAGTAGTTTTCCTTGTAGTAATAGCATCAGCTTTAGCTAACGTAAGTACTTCATCTGCTAGGGCAAGAGCATCCTTATCTTCTTGTGTAGCTCCTTCAGCATCAGCTTTAGTTTTAGCTTCATCATGCCTAACTTTAGCTAACACCACCGCATCGTCAGAGTTGACTTTTGGAGTTGCATCTGGTGTAGCTTTAACCTTTCCTCTTCCTTTTTCTAATTCATTATACGACTTAGTTAGTGAAGCATAATCTACTTCTCCTGTCGCTTTGTTATAGAACTTAGCAGGAATACCATCAGGCTTCTCAGGTATTTCTACCTTTTCTTCTGTGTCTTCTGGTGTACTCTCCTGAGATGCATCAAACTTATCTGCCATCTGTTTATTATATTCGTCCGAACCCACAACAATATCTGGGGTAGGTTCTTCAGTAGTGTCAATAGCAACTTCTTCTACCATATTTTTAATTGTTTACCCGCACCGCATCGTGTGTTTTTAGTTTAACACTCTCAGGTTTAGTTGTAGTTTTAACTTCCTCTTTAACCTTTCCTTTAACTTCAGGTGGGCGTGTAACTGGGATTGCGTTTGCCATAATTTCCTTACCTTTTCAAAAGTTTTTATTGAACCACTTCACCCTCACCTGTAGGGAGTTCTACTCCACTAGGTGCAGCTTGGCCCTCGGATTGCTGATCTTGCATTTTACCTAACATACCTCCTGCTTGAGTAATTGCATTTGGTCCTAATTTTTCCATCATTGCTTGTTGCTGCTGCTGTTGCTGTGCGGCTTGTTGTTCAGCTTCTAATTCCTCTTTACTCTTAACTAAACCTTTCATATCAATACCACGAGCAACACCACTACGCTTAATATAATCAGTTGCTACTATATTACCCGCAACAACTTCTGGTCCGAGTACAGATATATCATCCATCCATGCTCTCAACTTCTCACTATCTTGCCCTCTACCAATAGCATCTACACCTGTAGTAATCTGTGGTCGAACCATACCCTTCGGTAGTATAGGAAGTTTCTTCTGCTTTTCCATTCGAGCCATCAATACAGTAACTAGTGGTAATTGGAATTCTTGTGATAGTGATGAGTATATTCCACCCAAAGCATTCTCTAATTCATTAGCCATATAGCGTATTTCTTCTGCAGTAACTCTCTCACCTTTCCTTTGTATTGCAGTATTCAGCAGGAAGGCTAGGCCTAATGCAGTTTCCAATCGAGTTATCGTATTGGCAGCTACGGTAAAGTCAGCTTGTTTCTGTAGTTGTAATACGCTGATATCATCTGCATTGCCTATGATAATATCCCCAGACTCAGACTCTGTTACATCAGAAGATTCAGTTACTGCACTAGGTCGTAACATAAACAACACCTTGGCTGCTGCTGCACTTCCTTGTACAATCGCTTTAGTTAAGAATTCCAGGGATTGTATATCACCTTTATATTCTTCTACGAATCCTCTTCCATAGTCTTCTCCTGATATACCCACAAAGCGTAGGACAGAGAAAGGTGATTTCTCTAAAGGATAAGTACCCTTACTGTTTGGTACTTCCATGCCCCCTGCTTCTTGTGATACAATCCACTTTCCCTTTTCACGTTTAACACATGTGTATAAGCCAATGATTTTCTCGCCATTCTGAGATACACTCGACCCTGTTTCACCTGCGACTTCCCCTTGCATCTCTTCAGGTAAGTCTGAAATAGATACGTGTTCTTCAGTAATAAGCTCTAGCAAAGCCCCCATAGGATCACGCCTAGCAACGTATCGATCCAGTGGGAAGATTTTCATACCTCCTTCGGGATTCAGAAATGTAGCGACATTGCCTGCCACTAATAAGTGCTTGAGGGATTCAAAGACAGCAGGTCGTATTGCTGAAGTTTCAATCTCCGTCATTACACTACGTTCCATACTATTAAATGTTTCTTCTACCTCTGCCCGTAACCCTTCTTTACCTGTCATCTCTGTTAATACAAAGTCATCAACAACTAGTTTAAAGAATGGGGCATTAGGTGGTAGTAATGTTATTAGTAATTTAGATGCTAAGTTATTAACCCCCCTCGCTCCGAGTGATTGATAGGGTGAAGGTAACACTGTTGAACCCCCACTTCCGTCTGGTGGTATAAGAGATGGAATGGTCAGAACACTACATGACCTCGCCCGTTGGAGATAAGGATCACGGAAGGTTACTAACCTATTGTACCTTGCACGTTTAGTACCTACTTCTCCTTCAGGAATCGCTTCCGTATTCTCTTTCATATACTTAACCTCTATGATTTAATTGATAGTCCCGATGGATTTTCTGATTCTGTATTAGAATCTAGGCCAATCGTTAAGCCTCTCCTACCCCTATTTTGGAATTTCTTTTCCGAATCATCCTTTGCTAATAGGTCTTCAGGATTTTGCAACGCGGCTCTTTTATCTTGCCTACGTTTTTCTGCTAGTCTTTCATTCTCAGCAGCCTGATCATTCGCTGCTTTACTTGGACCGCCGCCACCTATACACATGCCTTTTGCTCCTTATTGATAATAATTATTTTATTGGTACTTCTACATCCGCTTCATCACTCTGTCTATACAGTGACTTGCCTGAACTTATTCTACCCAATGCTGCAGCCTTCGCTCCCTTCTGGGTTTCAGGAGAAATCTTTCCTTGCAAAACTTCATTATATTGTTTCAAGGGCATGCCTAGATACAGTGAAGGCATATCAGTTTCTGGGCCTCCCTTGTATAGGGGTTGTGAAATAGTATATTCAGTCATTGTTCGTGGGTCACTTCCTTCTGTTTGCTCCACCTGTGGTCCATAGAAACCAAAGCCTTTATTCCCTTGTTGCGATTGGTTACGTGGTTGTACCTTTCCCTTTGAATCTTTTATATCATTTTCTGTTTGCCACTTCTTAGGTGTGGCATACAATTTACTAGAATCTTGTGCGGCAAGAGTTGGAGATAAAGCTGCTTTCTCTACTTCTGTTTTCTCTTTAGGTAAGTCTTCTATTTGTTTACCTAATCTTTTTGATCTGTCCTTAACCTGACCCCACCAAGTGGAATTCTCCATCTCATATCTCATACCCGCATTATCTCCAACACGAATGAAATCCTCCATACTATCAAACTCAGCTAACTTGGGTCTCCCCATGTTGAATGCCATGTTTACTAGTACATCCCTCTTCACCCCTTGGATATTCATACCTTTATATAGTACATCAACATCCTCATTGGCTGTTGCTAAATCTTTCCTAAACCACTTCTCAGGTAGAGATTGATCTACTACCTCATCAAATTCTTTATAATTATCTTTTGCTATCTCAGCATCAGTTAGTCTATGTCCTATACCTGCGGTTAGAAAACCCTCACTATCTTCATAAACTATATGCTTGCCTTGCTTATTTAGTCTGACACCCTCATCTGTACGCAACTGTAATTCTGCAGTACTCCACTTTCCTTTTGACTTTGTGGTAGGAATCTTTCTATTGATAGTCATCCTTTTCTTATTACCTATATTTAACTGCTTGGAAGGAGAAGCAGCAGCATTACCTACACACATTATAGTAGCTCCTTATTAAGTATATTAATATTAACCTCATCATACTTTGCCTGTAGTACTTCTACTACGGAGCATTGTCCTTCTCTGTACCACAATTCATTTGGCTCTACGTGTAGATTTAAAGCTACTCTAGGGAACGTGTTGGCTATTGCCCTAATAATTTCTGGAGTTAGTAGCATGCCTAATTCACTGCCTCTCCTCTTGCTTTGTTTATTCATATCTTCCTTATACGCGTAAGCGAGATTCCTCTCTAGTGAGGAGTTGTGTAGGAAAAAATACCCCTAACTTTTTGTAAGTTAAGGGTAATATTGCCATTTCGTTTTCATTACCTTACTGTTCTTTTACTTCAATTAGTTTCTCTAAGTAGTGCCTAGCCTTATATAAATCCACTAACCCACCCTTGCTCTTATACCTACTAATATATTTAATAATGTTACCCTCCAGGAATCCTAAATCATTAGCAAGGATGAAGTCCCAAGGTTGTACCTTTTTAAGGTAGTGATCCCCATCTACTTGCATCTTATTACTTTTAGTCTTCCTAGATGTACGTGCTTGTATCATGTCTCGGAGTGTATACCCTTCCTTAATTGTCATTACAAGCCACCTTCCTCAAATGTATAGTCCTCTAACTCTTTAATAAAATTAGGTACAGTTATGAACCTACCATTTTTCAATACTACATAGCAGGATGCAGACTGTACATCCCAAATCACACGAGCCATATCCAGTGGTACATGATTCTGGAAGTTAACACATTCCTTAAATTCACTGATAGAACTTAACCTGTGTGTGATATGTTTAGTGGCCTTCGCTATTTCTAGAAAGTGCATCATTGAGAATAAAGCTAGTGCTACTATAATAGTAAAGTTAATTATCCTGCTCCGCATCTGGCCTCCATAATATTGGTTGTTTAGTTTCTGAGTCATAATCTTTATTACGTAGTATGCGGGCTACCCTTGCTTGCACTAGTGCATCACCCTCAGTCATACCTGCAGCTTCATATGTTTTAACTACCATACGCCACCAGTTTTTCTGAGGTGTGTTATCCAGTAACCTGTTGGCTTTGATCTTACCTATACCCTTGCACCCTTTGTAACCATCTACTGCATCACCCATAAGAGTCTGCAACATAT
>Ga0308012_10000984_pt1 | contig 15912 bp, 10 predicted proteins | sample Neamet179_FD_203133 | JGI IMG/M metagenome (GOLD analysis project Ga0308012, IMG submission 203133) | Marine microbial communities from water near the shore, Antarctic Ocean - #179 | ecosystem: Environmental > Aquatic > Marine > Unclassified | place: Southern Ocean | collected 2014-07-25 | reverse complement strand
ATTAAAAAAAAATGGATTATCTACATAACTAGACAATCCATTTTAATAAACAATCAAAAAAATATTATTTTTTCAAAATAATGTAAGTTAAATTAACAGCATCTAGAGTAATATCATAGGTTCCTGCAGAAACTGAAATATTAGCGCCACCTGCAGATAAAGTTCCATCAGATCCTCCAAGATTCACTCCCCAATCATCATCAGCTCTAAACTTCATAGCTCCATCTTTTAAAACTACTCCGTATACTATATAAACACCTTCATTACAAGGATCAGGATTCAGTTTAACATCTTCAGCTGCTCCCCAACCATTAAGACATGCATCACCAACAATTCCCCAAACTGGATCAGCTTTGGTAATGGTAATTTTCATATTAGTATGGTCAAAATCAATAATGTAATGCCCAGCTGTAATTGCAATATTAGCACCATTAGCTTCTAAAGTGCCATCAGCTCCAGTATCTCCAATATTCACTCCCCAGTCATTATCTTGACGGATTTTAAATTCACCATCATAAAGAGTAGCAACTGCTCTATACAAACCTTCAGTTCCATTACTTATAAATGGTACGTCATTTCCAGCAGCAAACCCTCTATTAGTTCCTCCCCATCCATTAACAGCACTTCCTACAAGACCCCAAGTACTAAGAGTTGCAGGTGTACATGCTACAGTTGCTTCTAACATTTCAATATTAAGAGCAGATGTTGCAGATGTAGTTTTGGACTGATTAGCACCAGATGAAGATGTTCCAGCATAAGCAGTGACTCTCGCGTATACAATCCCTAAATTATTAGCCGAACCATCGTTATTAGTAGTGTTAGGATCATCATCTAAGCCTAACTTTTCAGCTAAATCTAGCATATCTTGAACCCTAACTCCTAAATGAGTATTTGAAGTGTCTCCTGAACTCATGTCAATAGTAGAAAAACTACTACTTGTTGAGATGTCAACTACATAAGTTATTGTGGTGGGAGCATCAAAGTCAGGTGCATTCCACACTAAGCGTTCCGAAATATTAGAAGCTGTAGCTTTAGAAAGTTTATACACAGGTTGAAATTCATTTTGAAACTTAACCTCTTTCTGATTTAATGCAGTAAAGATTAAGTAGTCTTCTTTTTCACAAGAAGATAAGTTTACAAGTAAAAAAGTAAATAATATAAGTTTACTAAAGTTTAATATTGTTTTCATAATTAATAATTTGGATTTTGTGTTAAATTAGAATTCACTAGAAGAACTGCTTCTGGAATAGGGAATATTTTTCTATATTCATCAGAAGCTTTCCCTGAAGCAGCTCCTGCTTTAAATGGCCATAAATAACTTGAAGTTACAAACTTATTATGTCTGATAAGGTCAGATCTTCTAAGTCCTTCCCAATACAATTCTCTAGATCTTTCATCTAATATAAAATCAGAGTTTAAATCAGAACTTAATATTTGAGGGGCTCCAGCTCTAACCCTTAATTGATTTATTAAATCAACCGCTGTGGAAGAACTTCCGCCGCCGCCATTAACAACTGCTTCAGCATAATTTAAATATACTTCTGCTAGACGAATAATTGCTAGATCAGTATCAACATGGTCACCTGACGAATCTGAACCAGAATTTCCATTTACATCTACATTTTTAAATTTAGATACAGCATAACCCTCTGAGAATTTTGGAACTTTAGCCATTTCGTAATTCTGACCATCAGTATGAAACATTGCTCTAGGGTCAGACCATGAAATTGGATGACCATTACCATCACTACTTGTTTTTGAGTATGCAAATTTTTCAACTAAAGCTTTTGTGGTCCTAAGACCTCCCCATCCTCCATTAACTCCAAAAAGTGATGGATTCATTGTGCCTCCAATTGGTGCATGAACCATAAAAGTTGATCCTCCCCAAGATTGACTATTAATTCCATCAAATTGAACAACAAATATGAATTCATTTTGAGCTCCATTTGTGTTATTATCCGCTAAAAATAGCTCGTCATAAGCAGTTCCATTACCATTTCCATCAGTTGTATTTAAGGAATACGAACTGGAAATCACTTTTTCTGAAAATTCAATTACTTTTGAACTTTTATCAGTTCCAATGTAAACACTAGCATTTAAGTAAAGTCTAGATAGTAAAGCCCAAGTTGCTACCTTATCAACTCTTCCATATTCATTAGCTCTTGATTCAGCAAGAAGAGAACCTAATTCAGTTAATTCCTTTTCAACGAAGTTAAAAATCTCAGTACGATTACTTTGTAAAGGCAGTTCAGTTGAAACTTTAGTTACCAAAGGAACATTTGCATACATATCCATTAATTGAAGATAAGCGTAAGCTCTTAAAAACCTTGCTTCAGATACATAAATGGCTACTTCAGCATTACTAGAGGCTAAATCGGCTGCGTTTTCTATAAATGAATTAGAAAATGAAACTAATTGTGCAAGTCTAAAATACATTCCTTGAGTCCATGGGTTGTTTACATCCCAAGACATTTCATGAATATTAGGTAAGCCAGGATCTCCCCAACCAACAACTGCTTCATCAGTACTACACTCATTTAAAGTATATAAAATTCTTGTGTATTGAGAAAAACCTTCATCAATCAAACTTGGATCAATATCTGGATCACCTGCAGGACCTTTTTGTCCAGTTAATGCTAAGCTTGAATAAATTTTAGCAAGGGCACCTTTTGCTGAATCAGCGTCTTTATAAACGTCTATTTCAGTAAAAAGATCTGGATCTGTAGGTGCTTGATCTAAATCAGCATGGCAAGATGATAAAGTCAAAGAAATTATTGAGAATAAATAAATTATTTTTTTCATAATATTTATATTAAAAGTTAATATCAAGACCTAGAGCTATGGCTCTTGATCTTGGATAAAAGTTACTATCTATACCTCCTGTCATTTCAGGATCTATTCCATCATATTCAGTAATGGTGAGCAGATTGTCTCCACTAATGTATAATCTCATAGGATTATTTTTAATTACATTATCTATAGTCCATCCTAAGGTTACATTATCTAATTTAAAAAATGAAGCGTTTTGAATATAATGATCACTAACTGTATTTTTATCAGAGAAGTATAAAAATCCTGTTTCTAAATATGATGTATGAACATTTGACAACCTTCCAAGATTTGTTAACATTGAGAAATTTGATGAATTAGCAACTCTATTATTACTGTAATTACCAAGACTAGCTCTTGAAGCCATGGTTAAATCAAAATTCTTATATGTAATAGAAGCGGTCATACCCATAAGTACTTCAGCATAAGGATCCTTGTAGAAATATTTATCGTCGTTATTAATTTGACCATCCCCATTCAAGTCGGCAAAAGAACCCTCAATAGGTCTTCCTTTGAAATCATAAATTTGCTTATAAACATAATATGAGTAGGGAGATTTGCCTGTTTCGTGTCTTTGTAAAAAAGCACCAAAGCCTACTCCACCAACATTTTGCTCGTTTTCCAATCTAGTAATTTTATTATCATTGATGGAAATATTATAACTTAAATCAAATTTTAAATCATCTGACTCATATAAAGTAGAATTTAATTCAATTTCAATACCCTTGTTTTCCATATCACCAATATTTGCATCAATAGTAGTTCCGAAATTTGTAAATGGATCAACTACTGCGGTTGCAATTAAATCATTGGTTTTCTTTAAATAAACATTAACAGAACCATTTAATTTAATTTTAGAAAACCTAAAATCAATTCCTGCATTTACTGTTTGCCCAACCTCCCATCGTAAATCTTTATTTATTGGAGCAGGTCTATAGGTTGAATAAAAAGAATTTCCGAACCCATATTTTGACTGAGTATCACTACTTACATATCTTGTCAAAAAGTTGTAATCACCTAATCCATTTACATTACCTACTTCTCCTACACCAATTCTTAATTTTAATTCATCAAAAATTTTATCTACTCCAAAATTTTCATTGTGTAAGTTCCATGCTAAAGCTGTAGAAAAAAACTGTCCCCACCTAGCATTTTTTGGTAATTTAGAAGAAGCATCTGCTCTCACTGTTGCAGTTATTAAGTATTTTTCATTGTGTGAAAAATTTAATCTACCAAAATATGAAAGCAATACATTTTTTGAAGTATCTATAAAAGATTTTGTAACAGATGTTGCAGCATTTATAGTTCCGTCTGCATTTAAATATTTCACTCCATTTGTCGAAGAATTATTATACTCAAAACTTTGATAAGAATGACCAGCAGTCACAGACAAATTTGATTGACTAAAATCTTTAGAATAATTTAAATAAGCATCAAATAGTAAATTGGTAGTTTCATTTGAATATGTGTTATTACTTCCATTAAAACCCTCAGAATCAGTCGGCATGTTTTTGTCTATCATACTAAAACCCACTCCTTTTGAATGATCATAACCAGCATTTACTGTAGCAATTAACCCATCTAAAGGAAGATCATAGTCTAATTTTATATTTCCAATAATCCTGTCAACTGTTGATTCATCATCGCTTAAATTTAAAAGAGCTAAAGGATTGGTAGGAGATAAAGCCAGTTTTTTTCCAGATGAGTCTAGCCATGTATAATAACCTCCGAATTGTGTAGGATTACTTCCAAATACAGGTTTAGTTGGATCAAACATCACTGCTGAACTAATAGCTCCTCTATTTGCAAAATCATTTTCTGTTCTTACATATCTAGTATTAACATTGATTCTTAAACCTCCATCTAAAAGTGAAGGAGCAATATTAAGTGATCCCGATATCCTATTAAAATTATCACCCATCAAAATACCCTCTTGATCAGTATAACCTAGAGAAGCTCTAAAAGGGATTCCGTTAATTCCACCAGAAGCAGAAATATTATTATTCTGACCTGAAGCAAACTCGTAAATTTCTTCTTGCCAATTAGTATCATAGTTTCCAAGTCTGGAAATAAAATTTGAATCTTTGGAAGCTTGCACAGCATATTTGAATTGCTTAGCGCTTAAAACATCTACATAATTAATTGGTTTAAAAGAAGAAGTTCTGGAGCTGAAATTAAATTTCATTTCTCCATTTTTTCCTTTTTTAGTAGTAATAAGTACTACACCATTTGCAGCTCTTGATCCGTAAATAGCAGTAGCAGAAGCATCTTTTAAAATACTCATTGATTCAATATCATTTGGATTGATGACATTCAGTGCGTTCCTAGAACCTCCTACTCCACCAGAATCAAGTGGAATTCCATCCACTACAAATAAAGGATTAGAATTTAAATTTAAAGATCCAATACCACGAATTAAAACATTTGCGCCGTCGCCAGGTGCACCACTATTAGATACAATAGAAACACCTGCAACTTTACCTTGTATTAGCTGTTGAGGTGAAACGACTGATCCTTTAGCAAAATCTTTTGCAGACACTAAGTCTACAGCGCCAGTTAAATCTTTTTTCTTAACCGAGCCGTAACCAATAACGACAACTTCATCTAATTCTGAATCAGACTCAGTCATAACTACATCTTGATTTGCTCCTTTAACAGTTAATTCAATATTATTATATCCAATATATGAAAAAACTAAAATTTGACCATTCTCAGCGTTAATCTGATAATTTCCGTCAAAATCACTTGAAACACCAACATTTGTACCCTTAATAACAATGTTGACTCCAGGTAAATTGTCACCAGACATATCTGTTATTAAACCAGAAACACTTTGTTGTGAAAAAATTCCTAGTGAAAGGAAAAGCATAACAAGTGCTTGTATTCTTTTAAAATATTTCATCATATTTTTGATTTTTATTTAGTTAAAAAATCCACTTCTCGTCTATAAATCTATGTTAATTAATGATTAACTACAAGCAATTCTAAAGTGTAATATTAACTACAACGTTATAGGTATTAAACTATAACGTTGTAGTGTTAATAACTTTTTAATTATAAAAAAAACAATAAAATATAATACAATTTATTAAATTGTTATGTATATATGTTGTTAATATGGCAAAACGAATCACTTTAAAAGAAATTGCAACTGAGCTAAATGTTTCGATTTCAACAGTAGCAAAATCACTTAAAGATAGCTCAGAAATAAGTTTAAAAACCAGAACAAAAATAAAAACATTTGCTAAAGCTCATAATTACAGACCCAATAACATAGCGCTTAGTTTAAAAAATAGAAAAACTAAAACTATTGGAGTTATTATTCCAGAAATAGTACACCACTTTTTTTCAATTGTAATTAATAGTATTGAAAAATATTCAACAAAAAAGGGATATAATGTGATTATTGCAGTTTCAAATGAATCTTTTGAAAAAGAGGTTTTAAATATGGAAACTTTAGCTAATGGTCATATAGATGGTATTATAATGTCAATCGCTAAAGAAACTTTAAAAAAACAAGATTTTTATCATATAAAAGAAACAATTGATTTTGGAATTCCTGTAATCTTGTTTGATAGAGTAATTAACGATTTAATATGTGACAAGGTTATTGTAAATGACAAACAAGCTGCCAAGGAAGGTACTGAAGCACTAATCAATAATAATCGTAAACACATTTTATTACTAACATCAGAGGACTATATAAGCGTTGGTAACTTAAGAACAGAAGGGTATTTAGAAGCTTTAAAAGATAATGGCATAGTTGCTGATAGTGATTTAATTATCAAAGTAAAAGACAATAAAGGAAGTCAATTAGAAATGAGCTTTTTAGAAGATGAGCTTGAAAATGTATTAAAAACAAAAAAAGTTGATGCTATTTTAGGAGTTAATGAAATTTACGCAGCATCTGCATTAAAAGTTTTAAGAAAAATCAACATTAAAGTTCCAGATGATATTGCTGTAATCTCGTTTACAGATGGTGTAATATCAAGATATTCATCTCCTTCTCTCTCAACAATTAGTCAACATGGAGAAATAATAGGAGAAAGGTCTGCAAAACTTTTGATAGATAAATTAACAGGGGAAACTAGCCCAACTGAATTTAAAACAGAAATAATAAATTGTTCTTTAATAAAAAGAGAGTCATCATAATTTATTTGTATAAACAAAATATATATATATATTAGCATTTCGAAATTATAAATCTGCTTCTCAACTAATTTATAATTTATGTGATTTAAAAATTACGCAATCGCGTATTTTTTGTTTTATTATCCTTACTTATAAATTATTCATTTAATAAATTAAATCGTTTTATTTAAAATAAATAAAACAATAATTTTTTTATATAGTATATGAAGAAAAAATTAGGTTTTTGGGAAATATGGAACATGAGTTTTGGGTTTTTAGGAATTCAATTTGGTTTTGCTTTACAAGGTGGGTTTATGTCAAGAATTTTTCAAACATTAGGAGTTGAAGAATCCAGCATTCCTTTATTATGGATTGCTGCACCAATCACAGGACTAATCGTTCAGCCTATTATAGGGTACTTAAGTGACAACACTTGGCATCCTAAATTAGGAAGAAGAAAACCCTACTTTTTAATAGGAGCTGTTTTAAGCTCGATCGCATTGTTTTTCGCACCTTACTCCTCAACTCTATGGATGGCTGCTGGATTTTTATGGATCCTTGACGCCTCAATGAACATTAGCATGGAGCCTTTTAGAGCATTAGTAGCAGACAAACTGCCAGACTCTCAAAGATCTTATGGTTTTGTAACACAAACATTGATCATTGGAATTGGCACATGGATTGCAAGTAATTTGCCATGGTTTGTGAGCGCACTTGGAGTAAGCAATGAAGCTGACCCAGGAATTGTCCCTGATTCTGTAAAGCTCGCTTTCGCTATAGGCGCTATAGTTTTTATGACCTCTATTTTATATACAATTATAAAAACAAAGGAATATCCTCCAAAAAACTTAAAGAAATTTAAAGAAAAAAAGAATAAAAAATTTATTGAGGTAATTAAAGATTTTTCATCCCATTACACCTCGATGTCTTCTGCTATGAAAAAACTAGGTGCTATCCAATTCTTTAGTTGGTTTGCATTTTTTACTATGTGGAGTATGGCTAACCCTGCAATAACAGAACATGTTTTTAATTCTCCTATTCCAATAGCATCAAATTTTGATTTATCAGATTCAAGTCAAATAAGTTTATTTAAATCTGAAAATCTGAAATTTCAACAAGCTTCGAATTTAACAGGTTCTTATATGGGTATATATGGACTGTCATCTATGATTTTTGCATTAGTTCTAACTTTTTACACTTCAAAACGAAAAATAAATAGAAAGTACATTCACTTGTGTTCATTGATTTTAGGTGGAGTAGGTTTTATATCAATGTATTTCATAAATGATTCCAGTTGGCTAGTACTATCATTTAGTTTAATAGGGATTTCTTGGGGAAGTATTTTGTCAATGCCATACGCTATGCTATCAAGTACAGTAAATGAAGACAGTATGGGGACTAGTATGGGTGTTTTTAATATGTTTATAGTGATCCCTCAAATAGTTGCTGCTATTGGAGGAATAAATATACTTTCTTCCCTATTAGGTGAAAAAGCTATTTATTCTATGGTTATCGCGGGAATATCATTAATTGTAGCTGGACTCTTTAATCTTTTTATAACTGACAAGAAAATAATAAGTTTTTAAATGAAGAAAACTACTTTTATATTTGATTTAGATGGTGTTATAACTAACACTGAAAATTCTCATTTTTTAGCATGGAAAGAAACTTGTAAGAAACTTGATTATAATTTAAGCCTGGCAGAAAATGAAAAACTTAAAGGTGTGGGCAGAAAAGAATGTTTACAAAAAATACTTAAATGGTCAAAACTCACTTTAAATTCTGAAGAATTTGAAAGTATATTAAATAAAAAAAATAAATTATACTTAAATTATATTTCGAAAATCAATTCAAAAAATATCCTTTCAGGTGTTAAAAACTTTTTAGTTACTGCAAAAAATAAAAATCACATAATAGCACTTTACTCTTCTAGTAAAAACGCCAAGTTTATTTTAAAAAAATTAGAAATATTTGAGATTTTTGATGTAATTATTGATGGAAATGATGTGATTAATTCAAAACCTCATCCTGAAGGTTTTATCAAGGCTGCAAATCTCACTAATACTTTGCCTGAAAATTGTATAGTTTTTGAAGATTCAATTGCTGGAATTGATGGAGCTAATTCAATTAATATGTATACAATCGGAATTGGTGAAAAAAAGATACTTCATAGCGCTAATAAAGTATACAAAAGTTTTAATCAGATATCATTACAAGAATTTACTATATGATTAATAATACAAATATTCGATTATTGAAAGAGTCAGAAAATAAAACTAGCTCTAAATTTCTTGAACTAAACCCATGGTCAATCATAAATAATAATTATGAAAAAGACCAAGTATTATCTTCTGAAAGTATTTTTAGTTTAGGTAATGGAGAAATTGGACAGCGTGCCAATTTTGAAGAAGATTTTACTGGAGAACAATCAATTGGAAATTATATAAGTGGAATATATTTTAAAGATTTAACCAAAGTAGGTTGGTGGAAAAATGGATATCCTGATTATTTTGCTAAAATGGTTAATTGTCCTAACTGGAATAGATTTAAAATATTTATTAATGAGGAAGTACTTGACCTAAATACTTGCAAAGAAATCTCTTCTTTCAAAAGAGAACTAAACATGAGAGAAGGATGGCTTAAAAGAGATGTTGTTTTGGAAACAAAAAATGGAGATAAATTAAAAATTTCTTCAAAAAGATTTTATTCACTAAAAAGAAAAGAAATAGGTGCAATAAAATATTCTATTACTTCTCTTCAAAGCAACACTAATGTAAAGATTTTACCATTTGTTGATACAGAAATAAGAAATAATGATTCAAATTGGAATGAACCATTTCTTAAAACTTTAGATACTGAAATAGAAAAAAACAACTCTTTAGTTATCTCTAAAGTAATAAAAAGTGAATTTGAAATTAGCACGTTCAGTAATACAAAATTTTATATTGATGGTGAGCTTTCTGAAAATATAATTTCAAACTCTAATCCAGATAATTTGATTGGGAGTTGTAATGAGTTTAATCTTAACGAAAATCAAGAGTTAGTAGCCTTTAAAATTGGTGGATACTGCTCTACAAATAACTATTCAAAAAAAGAATTAAAAGAAAAATCGAAAATTGCTTTAAAAAATGCAACTGACTTAGGTTTTGACACGCTTCTTAATGAACATATTAATCAATGGAAGAATATTTGGATAAATTCTGACATCCAAATAGAAGGAGATCTTTTAGCTCAGCAAGGAATTCGATTTAATATATTTCAATTAAATCAAAGTTTTAACGGAAGCAACCCTAATTTAAATATTGGACCTAAAGGATTTACTGGAGAAAAATATGGGGGGGTTACCTATTGGGATACTGAAGCTTATTGTATTCCATTTTATCTAGGAACAAAAAACTCAAGAGTTGCTAAAAACCTTATTAATCAAAGATATAAACATCTTGAAAAAGCAATCAAAAATGCTAAAAAATTAGGATTAGATAATGGTGCTGCACTTTATCCTATGGTTACAGCAAACGGAGAAGAATGCCACAATGAATGGGAAATAACCTTTCAAGAAATACATAGAAATGCAGCAATTGTACAAGGAATTAAAAAATACGTAGATTATTCATCTGATTATAATTTCATTAAAAATAAGGGAATCGAAATTTTGATAGCTATCGCTAGATTTTGGTCTCAAAGAGTTAATTACTCTAATCAACTTAATAAATATGTTATTTTAGGAGTTACAGGACCCAATGAGTACGAAAACAATATTGATAATAACTGGTACACGAATTATAGTGCAAAATGGTGCTTAGAATACACAAGAGAAAATTTAATTGAAATATCAAAAGACAAAAAGATTTACGATTCTATTATTAATAAAACAAATTTAAAAAATATTGAAATTGAAAAATGGATTGAGATAGAAAACAACATTTACCTTCCTTATTCAAAAAAACATGACGTTTTTATTCAAAATGATGGATTTTTAAATAAAGACCTTAAACCAGTTGATTTAATCTCTAAAAAACAAAGACCATTAAATCAAAATTGGTCATGGGACAAAGTTTTAAGATCACCTTATATAAAACAAGCAGACGTTTTACAAGGTTTTTATTTCTTTGAAAATGATTTTAGTCAACAGACACTTGAAAATAATTTTAATTTTTACGAGCAATTTACAGTGCATGAATCTTCATTATCGGCCTGTATTCATTCTATTCACTCTGTTAGGCTTAATAAACTAGAAAAGGCTTATGAATATTTCCTAAGAGCTTCTAGGTTAGATTTAGATGATTATAACAAAGAAGTTAAACAGGGACTTCACATTACATCTATGGGTGGTGCTTGGATGAGTATTACAGAAGGGTTTGCTGGAATGAGAATAAAAAATGGGATGTTATCATTTAATCCAAAAATTCCAAAAAACTGGAAACAATATGCTTTTAGAATAGTCTTCAGGGATCGTCTAATTAACATTGTCGTAAACCCAAAAGATGTAAAAATTACGTTGTTAAAAGGAAAAAAAATCGAATTATTATTAAATAATAATAAGATAAACTTATCATAGAATAATTAATTAAAACATTATGAAAAATATAATTTTACTTAGCTTAATTATTACGTTTATTTCATGTGATACTAAAACTACTAACGATAATGATTTTAATATAGAATCTGTTAAAGATGCCGTCATATACGAAGTAAACATTAGACAGTACTCAAAGTCAGGCACCTTTAATGAATACACCGCGGACATCCCGAAAATTAAAGAGTTAGGAGTTAAAATATTATGGCTAATGCCAATACATCCTATTTCTAAAAAAAATAGAAAAGGAGAACTGGGAAGCTACTACTCTATTTCAGATTATAAAAAAGTAAATCCAGAATTTGGAAATAAAGAAGATTTAGATAAGCTGATTGAAACAGCTCATCAAAACGAAATGTATGTTATTTTTGATTGGGTAGCTAACCATACGGGATGGAATCATCCATGGATAAAAAATAATCCTGAATATTATACCAAAAATGATAAAGGAGAAATAACTGATCCTATTAATCCTGATACAGGAAAACCGTGGGGATGGGAAGATGTAGCAGATTTAAATTTTGAAAATCTAGAAATGCAAAATGAAATGATAGAAGCAATGGAATATTGGGTTAGAGAACACGATATTGATGGATACAGAGCTGATGCTGCTCATAGTTGCCCAGCAAGCTTTTGGGAGAAAGCAATAATAAGATTAAATAACATTAAAAAAGTCTTTATGTTAGCTGAATCTGATGGATATCATACTGGAGGTTTCGAATTAGTTGAATTATTTGATATGAGTTATGGTTGGCCAGGACATCATGTTATGAATAGAATAGCAAGTGGAGAAAACAATGTAAATGATTTAATTAATAATATAAAAGAAAATTCAAATTCTTATTCTAAAAATCATATTCTAATGAATTTCACTTCCAATCATGACGAAAATTCCTGGGGAGGAACAGTTTTCGAAAGATTGGGAAAGGGTGTAAAAAATTTATCTGCATTAACTTATTTCATTCCTGGAATGCCTTTATTGTATAATGGTCAAGAATATGGACTCAACAAAAGACTTCAATTTTTTGAAAAAGATTATATACCTAAGCTTGAAAATGAATATTTTGATTTTTACAAAAAACTAAGTAAAATCAAACAAGAACAAAAAGCACTTCATTTAACAAGTAACCAAAGTTTTGAGAATATTGAAACTTCAAACTCAAATGTAGTTCTGTTTAAAAGAGAATATGAAGAGGAAAAGATCTATTTTTTGTCAAATCTTTCTAATAAAACAGAAACAATTAAACCATTCATAATAGGAAGATATAAGAGCTTGTTGAACGAATCTATTATCAATTTTGATATTTCCTATGAACTAAAACCATGGGAATTTCATTTCTTGATAAAAATTTAATTAATACTTAACTATTCATACTATGGCATCAGTAAACTTTAAAATGAAATATGTTTTTCAACTATTAATTGTAATAATAGTTTCATCTTGTAGTAGTAAACAAACTAATTCATCAAAAGAAAAAAATCAATTACCAAATATTGTTATCATATATACAGATGACCAAGGTTATGGAGATTTAAGTTCTTATGGTTCGATGTCAATGAAAACTCCAAACATTGATGAATTGGGTGCTAATGGAGCTAAATTAACTAATTTTTTAAACGCTTCTTCAACTTGCTCTCCCTCTAGGGCAGCTCTTTTGACGGGTTCATATCCAATAAGAACAGGATTAGTTAATGTGCTCTGGCCTAGGGGAGGAGGTTTTGGTTCCGATAATAGTAAAACACTAAAAGGATTAAATCCTAATGAAATTACCATAGCTGAAGTTCTTAAAAATGAGGGCTATGCAACAGCGATGTCAGGCAAATGGCATTTAGGTGATGAAATCCCCTTTTTACCTCTTCAACAAGGTTTTGAAACTTATTTTGGTATCCCTTACTCAAATGATATGAATAAGTCAAAATTACCAATTTTACTAGACAATGAAATTTTAGAAATTAAGCCTGATCAATCCAAGCTCACGGAACGTTATACTGACTTTGCTATTAATTTTATTAATAATGTCGATAATGATCAACCTTTTTTTCTTTATTTAGCTCATTCAATGCCTCATATCCCAATTTTTGCTTCTGAAAAATTTAAAGGAAAATCTAAGGGAGGTGTATATGGAGATGTAATTGAAGAAATTGATTTCAATGTTGGAAGATTAATTAATAGTCTAAAAGAAAAAAATATTTTTGACAATACTCTTATTATTTTTACATCTGATAATGGACCTTGGTTAAGTTTTGGAAGTCATGCTGGCTCATCTGGAGAACTTAGAGGTGGGAAGTTTGATGTTTTTGAGGGTGGGTACAGAGTACCTTGTGTGATTTCTTGGCCCAATACTATTCCAGCTGGAACCCAAATAGACCAATTAGTTTCAACAATTGATTTATTACCTACTATATGTGCTATCACAGGCGCTAAACTTCCCGAAAATAAAATCGATGGAATTAATGTTTTAAGTGTTCTAAAAAACATACCAATGCCTGAACTTAATAATCGATTTTATTATTACCATAAATCAGAAAAATTTTTAGGAGTTCAGCAGGGTGGTTGGAAATATTTAGCTCCATCGACCTTTAATGAAATTTTATTACCTGGTGAAGATTCTATGATTGGTATTTCAATATGGGAAAAAGAATTTCCAGAATCACTATACGATCTAAACACGGATGTAAGAGAATTGGACAATAGATTAGAAGATTTTCCGGAAAAGGCAGCTTTTTTAAAACAACAACTTACTGTTTTCCAAAAGATAATTGAAAAAGAGAGGAGACCAATAGGCGAAATTGAAAGGTTATAATATATTTTTTCAATCGCCATCAATAATTCTAACAACCTGTCTCTTAGCATAGTAAAACCCCTAACTAATTTATAAACAAGTGATTAGCGTTTTTCTTTTTCAAACTTGTACGATTATTGTGCGGCCAGTACTACAAAAACTCAAAAAATCTCAATAGCAATTATTAATAGGCGCTCCCCTACTTAAATAAGATCGGTTTTCTTTTGAAAGGAGGTGTTTATATAAGTACGTATAATATTGAGGTTCTAGTTGTCTAAATCAAAATAATAATTCGATTTAAATTTATAAAGATCTTCCCTTTAAAACATTAACAACATCCTTCATTTTATAACCTTTTTGTTGAAGAAGAATTAAATAATGAAACAACAGATCAGCTGATTCATTTAAAAACAAATCATCATTATTATCCTTAGCTTCTATTACCATTTCAACTGCTTCTTCTCCTACTTTTTGAGCTATCTTATTTATTCCTTTCTTAAATAAACTAGATACATAGCTAGAATCAGAGGGATTAATCTTCCTATCTAGTATGATGTCCTCTAGTGTGTTGATAAAATCATACGAAACATTTGAATCTTCAAAACATGTATCATCTCCTTTATGACATACTGGTCCATTGGGGTTCACTTTTATTAAAACTGTATCTTTATCGCAATCTTCTTTTAATGAAACAACCTTTAATTCGTTGCCACTTTCTTCACCTTTTTTCCAAATTCTTTGTTTAGTTCTACTGTAGAAATGAACCACATTAGTATTTAAAGTTAAACTTAATGATTCTTTACTTAAATACCCAAGCATCAATATCTTATGAGTATAATTATCTTGAATAATTGCAGGCACTAAACCGTCTTTGTTTTTACTAAAATCTAAATTCATAATCTTATTGGTATATTATTATTTTTTAATTCTGTTTTAAGTTCTTTTAATCCAATTTCATTAAAATGAAATACACTTGCAGCAAGTGCAGCATCAATATTACCAGACTTGAAGACTTCACTGAAATGTTCAAACTTTCCTGCTCCACCAGATGCTATAATTGGAATATTCACTATTTCCGATAACTTTTCAAGCGCCTGACAAGCAAATCCATTTTTAGTCCCGTCATGATCCATCGAAGTAAAAATAATTTCACCTGCTCCCCTCTTCTCTACTTCTTTAGCCCAGTCAAACAATCTAATATCTGTTTTTTCTCTTCCTCCAACCAAATAAACAAACCAATCATTGTCAATATACTTAGCATCTATTGCAACTACAACGCACTGAGTTCCAAAACTTGTTGCTAATTCATTAATAAAACCAGGGTTTTTAACAGCATAACTATTTACAGAAACCTTGTCAGCTCCGCTTCTAAGAAGAACATCCACATCTTCTACTGTTTTAATTCCGCCCCCAACAGTGAAAGGAATGTTAATATTCTCTGAAATTTTATCGGCAAGCTTGGCAAATGTTTTTCTGTCTTCCTTTGTAGCGGTTATATCTAAAAAAACAAGTTCGTCAGCTCCATTTTTAGAGTAATACCTAGCAAGTTCTAACGGATCCCCTGCATCTACAAGATCTACAAAATTAACACCC
>Ga0308012_10000978_pt1 | contig 15972 bp, 16 predicted proteins | sample Neamet179_FD_203133 | JGI IMG/M metagenome (GOLD analysis project Ga0308012, IMG submission 203133) | Marine microbial communities from water near the shore, Antarctic Ocean - #179 | ecosystem: Environmental > Aquatic > Marine > Unclassified | place: Southern Ocean | collected 2014-07-25 | reverse complement strand
CCGTCATTCGCTTAACCTCACCAGAAGGATCTTTTGTAGTTGGCGTGATCTTGATTACAGGTAGTGTTTTCTTTTCACCGACAGGGCCGCTAGACTTTTGTAATAGATATTCAGAACCCTTCTTGATGAAATTCATATCATCAATACCACCGTAGTCTCTTTCCAGAACATAGTCAGCGGAGAGGTACTTACCGTCCTCTAGGATAATAGTGTCTTCTGCGGCCTCTTGATTTAATAGCCGGTTTGTAAGATTCTCAAACTGATCGTCATTAAGAGCCTTGAACTTGGTACGTAACTGCTTCTCGGTTACTTCTCCCTTGTCATCAATGAATGACCAAGCATTACCCTCGATTTCCGCACCCACATCTGGGTCAAGGGGGAGATTGTATGAATTTTCTCCCGCCGTCATTAATTTTTTACGGTAGTCGTTTAGTAATTCAATGGTCTCTGCCTTGGTCTCACCAAGCAATGCATCAGCCCCAAGTAACTTTCCATCCTCTGAGGTGTAATAGACCTCGTCATCATCAGCCTTTCTATCTTGGGATGCATCGTCATCAAAATACAAGACATAGCGGTCACCGTCTGGGAAAGTGACAACGTGATTGCCAGTATCCTCCCAGTTCAGAGCTTTCTTAAAAGTAGGCTTTTTGTCAGTAGCTTTGAGGACAACTTCAGTACGGGTAATTGGTTCAGCCGCAACGGTTTTAAGCTCAGGAGTAAGCTGCTTAGGATCTGTATTCTCAAGATTAATGTCTGTATCAGCAAACCAGTATATTTCTACATTATGCGGAGTTGAGTTAGTAAATTTGCCTCCTATATGCTTGTAACCCCTATAACCATTATTGGAAAGATAGCCTACAATGCTGTCGAAGTCTGCTTGGATATTGTCAGCGCTCTCCTCTGACTCTTGCCGAACGCGATCCAATATTTTGCCGAGCGTCTTTTCGTGCAGCTTAACGCCCGCATCACTCTCATCGAGAGGATAAGAATCTTCTAATATTTTTTCGACGATGTTACGGTCTTTGAGAGTAATCTCGGAATCTAAATCGTACAGGCGTGGAGCATTAATAGGGGTAACGGAGTAGATGGAAGGAGCTGCACCTTTGCCTTTGTTGCTATAGCCCCCAGCAACATCTATAGCATCGGTAGTGTAAAGACCTTGCCCGTAGATGTTGAGTGAGCCGTAGGTGTATTCAGACAGCTTGTTAATTGGAGTAGAAGTGCCATGATATTGCTTGCCTTGGCCGCGAGTATCATTAGCTACGTCAGGCTTTTGTACTGCTGATCGTTGACGTTGTTCAGGCGCGTCTTGCTGCGATCCCTCCACTGCGGTATCGGCTCTCCCGCTTCCAGAGCCTTCTTCGCCATCTGGTCTAACTGCATCAGGGAGTGCGCTCTCGACGCTTCCGGTGACTGGCGATGGCCGTACTTGTCCTGATACGCCTGAAGGTTCGGAGGAATTGGCTTCTGTTTGACTATTGTTGTTTGCATTATTTGCCTCTGGCGCTAGGGCCGTTTGCAGGTTTGCGTCTCGTATATTCTTTATAAAAGTATACGCTAAGGGAGCCTGCTCTTGTAGCTGTTTTGGATTCGAGTGAAATAGAGCGCCCAACTGCGCAAACGCTTCTTGTCTGTAGCGTTTATTTATTCCAGCATTCTCTTTATCTAGATCGTTTATATCGGCAGCTAAGTCATTAAACGGATAATCAAAACGAGCGCCTAGCTCAGTGTCACCAGCCCAGTTATTGTAAAGCTCCTGCATAATGTCACCCATCACTACAGAAGGTTGAGCCGCATCATTATCAACCGTAATACCAAACTGAGGATCTTTGTCACTTAACCCCATGCTAAAGTCAGCGGCGTGATAAACCTCATGGGTCATACTCCAGCCTAGCTCACTTAGTTGCGCGGGATCAGTCATAGACCCGTCAATTAAATCCGCATTAATTGATATGCCAAAAGATCCAGTACCTGTAATGGCTGGCGCATCTATCTGAGACTCTTGGTGGACATAGATGCCCGTGACTGCATCAATAAAGCTAGTAGGAACACCTGCCGCTGAGAGGTCGGACATGATGCCTCCAACGGTATTAGTCACCGCCGGAGCGGTCTCGCCGTAAGCCTCGTCAACGGTTGGAAGATCTAGGCCTTCGGTATCATCTTTGTTCTGCCGAATTTTTAATGTATTGTTCCGCTCAAACAGCCGGTTAATATCATCTTGATCAATGGCCTCAACGACTACATCGGTGTTATTAGGATCTTGAGCTTCTACAGTCAAGGCTGCTGCCGATAACTGGATCAACTGGTCGCCTAAGGGCTTATCTGAAGGGGAGATTTCAGCGTCCCAAGTATGTGCTGGCCCTGCGTCTCTCGTTCCATCAGCTACGACTGTCGCTCCAAAAGCTGGTGCGAGTGGAAAGCCATCGACTATGTCATCTTCAGGTGATCTTCCAATCGCAGGGGGCGAATCAACCGTGATTCCACCCTGCTCTACAGAGAGATTAGGCGGTTGATCGTTCGGGATATCTATCTGTGTGCCGTCATAGTCAACCAAGCTGGTAGACTCTACCCCTGTGTTGTCTGGCAGAGTTTCCCCAGCCAAGAAATCAGCATTGCTAACCCCAGTGTCCTGAACATCAATAGGCGATCCATTGAGTGTTTGTCCTGATTCAGAGGCCGCTTTGTAGCGGTCTAAAACAGAAATTACCTTGAGGCGAAGGTCTGGATCATTTGCAGTTTGAGTGCGAACAGGTTTGGCCTGATCGCCAAAATTAGTTTGCTGGTTATACTGGCCTGTGAGTGTTTTTCCAGCGACAGTGCCTGCGGCAAGTGTAGATCCCATTAGGAGGCTGGTAGCACCAACATTAATTAGTTCGTTTCTTTTGCGCTCATCGGTAAGCAAAGCCGAATACTCCATGGCCTCGTTTTCCGAAAAGTTGTTATTAACCCAAACTAAAGCTTCTTCATCTACAATATGCTGTATTATTTCAGTGGCAAAGCTAATTTGTCCTATAGCGTATGCATCTTTTATTGCTTGAGTTGCCCAAGTGCCTTTTTCAGTTATTCCGGCAGCAATGTATTCTTGGAAATCTTTTTTCATGCTCGACGGAAACATAGCATCAAATGCTTTGGTAAACGGAAGTGCTTCTAGCCCACCCGTGACGATACCAACACCTAGTGCAGTCAGGGGCGCTTCAACGCCCGTCTCTTGAAGTATTCTTGCAAACGATGCACCAGTACCCTGTAATCCTCCATAGGTGGCAGAGGTTGCTATAGCCGTCTTAACACCGGCTTTATTAATTTGGTCTTTGACTATGGCTGTACCCATAAACTCGGCTACGTATGCGGCAGCATCTTTCTCTACGCCAGCCTGCAACAATTCTTGTGCTGCATTCTCTACTTTGTCTTCGGCAAATTTTTGTGCGCCTTTTTTTACTACCGATTTTGCAACTACCCCGCCCACACCGCCTAATGCTACAGCGCTAACTACATCAGGTACTAATGTGCCTAGCGTGTAAGCCATCCATGCTGAAGCATCTGTAACAGACTCGATGTCTGTAACGCTCATTACATCGCCAGCATATCCTTCAGCCTCCTCCATATTTCGGACATAGTCCTGCATTCCAGAAGCGACCCAGTCATCTTGCCCAACAAGAGAGCCAACTGCCGCCTTTAGGCCTCCCCCTAGCGCCTGAGCTTGATTGACACTAGCGTTTAAGCCGCGCACAAAATTACCTGATTCAGGCTCTGGAGCAGCCTGATTATATGTCTTAGGCAGCGTGTCTTCTTCAGCGTATAACTTGTCCCAATAGGCATCATCGTCCTGAGGCTTGATAGAATTAATCGGCATTTAAAACTCCAGTTGGGATGTCAGATTGAGAGCGCCCATTTGCTGTAGGAACTGCTCTCGATCAATTAGTTCGCTAGTAGCCGCTCCATCTGTATCCGCTTTGCCTTCACCTATCTGGGTCGAAAGGGCTGAGATTAACTGCGGAGTCCAAGCATTCGGTGGAACAATTTCTCCTAGCGTCTTTTCACCTCGGTTCTTCAAGCCCTTGACTCGAAATTGTTTTAACGCGCTTTCCTCTGCCGCCAGCCAATCCATAACTTGTTGCTTCTGTGGCTCCTTAACCTGACCATATATTAAGTGTTCCTGCACTCTCGCCCGCATCTTGTCCAGCTCCTTAGGCTCCAGTTGCTGCTGGTTAGTCAATCCCGTGTCCGAACCCAGATATATATTGGTGCTGCCTCCCTGCAAACCCTTAATGGCTTGATCCATACGGCGGTCAACTTCCGCGTTATATTCAGCGACACCGTTACCCCCTTCGTTATCGCCAAATTTGGATTTTATCGAGGCATCCCTCACTAGGGGTTTGATCTTCGCCCCTACTTGCTGAATCATGTAGGCTTTGCCTGCTGTAGCCGACAAGGCATGATCCATATTAATGGCCAAAGGTGTGTTATTTTTATTACTCCGTCCAGACGTTAGCGGAGGAAAGTAAGGGATCATCTGGCCTTGGTTATTTTGAGTCATTACGTATAACGTGCCGCCTATAGCAGAGGGCTGTTGCTTACCATTAACTGGCGCGGGGGTTTGGTTATCTAGCTGATACAATCCCTGACCTATAATTTTATAATCACCAAACTTTCCACCTGCTTGCATGGCAAGGGGCGCGTTTGTAAAGTCAGCGTTGATCGTTGCACCTAAGTTAGCCGACTGATTAATATTGAATGTCTGATCGAATGCTTTCAGAACATTGGGGCTTGCCTCTACAGAACCCCCAGTGGCTAGACCCGCAATAAACTCGTCCAAAACTGCTACATCTTGCTGTGCCGCATCAGAGCTAAGGTAACCCAGTGCAAAGTTGGTGCCTGTGTTTTGATCAATAGCGTCCATTGCTTGGTCATAGAGCGCATCGCTATATATGCCACCACTATCATTTACCGCTTTGTACAGTTCAGATATGCGAAACGCTGAAGTCAAATTATCGTCTTGTCGAGTCGCGACCGCGATTGTTCTCTCAAGTTCTTTCTGATCTATTTTACCTTTATCGATCTCCTGCTTTTTGAGCTGATAAGCAAGGCTGGTTGGATCACTTAGATCGTCCTGCTTTTTCTGTGCTGTTTTCGCGTTTATGCTAGCAGTATTCGCTGTTACTCCGGCAGTTTTGGCCCTTGTTGCATTAAGCCCTGCGGCCTGACGAGCTGCTACGCCTTTTATCTTTAAATCATCCTGCCGGTAAGCGGCGGTGGCCGCTGCCTCGTCTGCTTTCTGATCTAGCGTTAAGCCAAACTGAGTTTTCTGAGTTTCAGCCGCGTCCTCTATATTAGTTTGCTTGTTCTTCCGATCAATCACATCGTTGACTAACCCAAAGCCACCTTTGAAGCCTTCAGCAAAACCACCATAATTGTTAATAGCCATCGTTAGTACCTAGTCAAATAATTCAGAAAGAAGAAATGCAACACCTAATCCTATTGCAACGGGTGCAGCGATTGCTCCAAGAGTGGCGGCAGTGCCAGTACCTGAAGCTGCGGCAGTAGCTGCACCAGCTTGACCAGCTACAGCACCTGCGCCAGCTTCGGCAACTACAGCACTTGTGCCAGCTACCTCGCCGCCTACTGCTACTGCTTCTGTGGCAACTTGCGCCACCTCGGCCACTTCTCCTGCGGTAGCAAGGTCGGCGGTTGCTGCAAGTTCGTTGATTTTTGTAGTAGCGTCAACGCCAGTGAGCGTCTTGCCTGCCACTGACTCTCCTGCTGCATTAAGGGTCGGATCAGGCGTAAACGTAAGACCTCCACCTGAGTTGCCAACAGTGCCTTGACCAGTAAACGATTTATTAAGTGCGGCGTTAGCGTCTTTTGCGGTCTTCGCATTATCTAAAACTTTATTGACACCGAAGCTGGCCCCAATACCTGTTCCCGTCGATAGAGTTTGTGTCGTTTGACCCTGCTTGGCTTGATCGATGGCTAGCTGTTGTTGATTTTCAACTGACTCAGCCTTAGCCACACTTGCCATGCCCTTGCCTGCTAGATTTCTAAGCCCGTAGCCCGCTGCTAAGATTGTCATTTTCCTGCTCCCTTCGCGTTTTGCGCGATACCGCTCATGCTGCCTGTGAGTAGTGCAGTGCGGCGGTCAACGTCTCTGGCTTTCGTATCGTTGAGGCCACCGACTAATGTAGAGATCTCGCCCTGACCCGCGCCAGCATTATTAGATGACAACCCGTAACGACCCAAAGAGCGATCTTGCTGGCCTCTGACGTTTTGACCGGCACCTGTGACTGCCTCCCGTGTTCTTGTCATATCACCCGCGAGAGACCTAGTTCCAGTGGCCGTAATTTCATTTGCCAGAAAGTTTTCTACCGGAGCAAATCTCTGGTTATAGTCTTTCGTCTGCGCACGAATTAAGTCGGCATATAACTTATCCGCAGGATTGTCTTTACGATCCATTCCTGAATATTTGTTTGGGTTAATCGCGGAATAAGGATTGAGATCTGCGCCAGAATATGTAGGTACGCCACGCTTGGAACCATCAGCATTAGGAAAGTAAAAGTCTTCTACTTGATTAGCCGTATTGGGATTAAGCATGCTTATATAACTGTTGTAATCAATCATTAGACAGTACTCTGCTTGAGGCCATAGCCTGCGCCCATACCAGCAGCAGTACCTACGACTTGTTGAATTGAGCTAGACTTGGCGAAGTCAGCCTCGGCTTGTGCGCCTACTCGGTCTAGTCCTGATTGCATCAGAGATATATTCCCCGCCTGTGCTTCGGTAGCCAAGCCCTGACCCATTCTCACTACGTTACCAATGCCTTGGTATGCTTGGTCGGTGTTGTCTAGTCCGGCACCAGCACCTGCTAACCCCATGCCTCTCGCTTGGGCTTCTTTTAATGCGCTAGATTCTGTCTGATAGGAGCCGGAGGTCGGGTCAAGACCGCGATTAAATGCGCCCTGATTTAGTTGCTGAAGGCCACCTTCATATATTGCTGAAGCGCCCTGCGTGGCCTGACCAGCGTTTGCGTTATATGCATCTTCACCAAACCGATTAAGGGTGTCTTGAATGTACATATTTTCCAGCGGTACAAATACATCGCCGTAACGCTGTAACGCATTTGCTGCTTGCTGGGCCAGAGCTTGTTTACTCTCCAACTCTTCGACTCGATTATCACCACCACCACCGCACATACGCTATACCTCTTTCTTGAATATGAGTCCGACATTATTAAAGCCCAGACTCTCGATAAATTTTGGGTAACCCTCTCCAGCTTTACCAGACGTGATTCCGATACATGATTCAACGGCACCCTTGGCCTCTGCCCATGCTGTAAAACCATTAATCATTTCTGTCAGATAAGGTGTAATCTTATTGCGGTGCAATGGCGTAAATAGAACGACTAGCTCTTGTGCAATTTTTTGCTCGGAGAACCAGTACTCCATAATATTGCCGATAAATAATCCGACAATCTCGCCGTCCTTTTCGCACACGCGCATGTAAGTATTTGACTCTGCCTGCGATCCTGAATAGACAAGGTGTAAGGACTTTTTTACTGACCATCCGCATTTAGAGAAATTACTATTCTGTTGAAACCACACGCCCAAAGCATTGATCTGATCAAAGTCTTCGAGCGAGGGCATCCTCACTGAATAAGACAAATAAACTACCTTTTTGATTTTTTGTGTGGAGGCTATATTCGCGTAGAAGCGAGTGACCTGCCGGAGGTGGGTCTGCAAGAAAGTGCAGATACCCATATACCTATATCATACGTGAAAATCAAGCTAATTAACAAAGAATTAACGTGTTAAATATACTTAAATGCTCAACTAAATCATAATTATATCAGGGGCTTACAGGCCAGACTATATCGCTAATCGATACACAGTCAGAGTTGTTAGCCGGAACATTTCTAAGTGCCGTTCTATACGTTATCCACGCGGCTTTTACGCCTAAATTAAACGTAACATCTGTTAGCTGCGTCCAGTCGGATTGTGCCAACTTTACGTCCCGCTCCTGACGCACATGCGTCCAAAATCTTTCGGAATTAAAGGCCCATTCGTAATCTATCCAATCTTGCCATTGATTACTTCGTGGCTCCCGACTTACCCACTCTCCGTTATGTCTATACTTGCTCTGAATGAGCGTATGAATATCAGTCTCAGATGACACTTGCACAGCAACTAAACCGTCATAAGTCTGACCGTCAACATAATCTGAGTCCGCGCCACTCGACACAACATGTTGTACTTCTCCACTGCTTTCAACCAGTGCGTATTGAACTGCCATTTTATTGTCCTAATTATTGTCGTAAATTATCATGTAAGGAAACTGACCGCTGTAATTTGTCACGTAGCTACCGCCAGAATTCACCCTATTCAGAACCTGAATAGTTTTTGTTTGTGCGTAAGGGCTAAACACATAACCCATGCTGACGTTCCAACTCGGAAATATAAAATTTTGAGGTAGTGAGATTATCATTGAGCTATTGACCACTGCATAAATTCTTTGAAAATCAAGACCGGATGACGGAGTGTATGTATAAGTGCTATCTGGGCCAAGCACTCCTTGTGCCAGCACTCTTACACTTGTCGATCTTGTGGCAGAGAATAAAACCGTTGATCCATTTGTTGAATAGACATCCATGCCGTATTCCCCGCTTGACGGAGCCGCTAACCCAGCTTGTGTTCTCATTACCCCAGTAATAATCCCAGCATTGTTTGGTGTGTAATAAGAAGGGTACTGACTGGCCCCCCAAAAGTAATCGACATTATTTACAGGCTGGCCAATTGAGATTGTCGTAGTTCCTGATTGCGGCGTGTTGCTAGGCCTTGCCACAACAAGATCCCCAGCAGCAGTATTTGCTGGTGGGTACTGCATCCCACTCGAAGAGTGCGCAGAAATGTTAGTGATATAAGCATTTGGAGCAATCTCGGTTGTACTCACCTGTATTCGACCGTCAGCGTTAAAAACTTGTAATCCGTATGCCACCGTTAACTCCTGAAGACGTAGTAGTCAACCGTAGAGCCAGACGGCGCATTGATACGCAAGTTGCCTGACTGTTTGACAAAGGAAACGGACGGAGAGTTATTATATTGAAAGATAAAAGGAATCTCACCCAGAGCCACGCCCCAAGTATCGTTATTGGCCATACCGGACACAGACACATTTGCGTAACCGCTGGAGTTTGCGGTAACAGTACCGTAAGAAACGAACCGGACTAGGCGGTCAGAATAGTCAACAACCAAACGCCCCGCTGAATTCCAAACTTGCAAACCATAAGCCATTAAGACAAATTCCCTAGCTTCACGCGCAAGTTACCGCCAGAGTCATAGACTCTTATTCTTGAACCCTGTATTTGCATCCGCGCTCCGGTATCGGCACTTCGAATGTTCAGGCTGGGAGATACTCCTGAGATAGTTACTAATGAGGCATTTAATGTTCCGGTATTTATTTTTGCTGCACTTAGAGATGCAATCTTTGCATTATCAATTGCAGCATTACCGATCTTCGCGTTTGCGATAGAGCCGTTTTTAATATAAGCATCAGCCATATAAACACCAGCCGGAACAGCAACTCCATTAACGGTGGTAGCGGTAGACTGCACAATAAAGGGTACGGTTGCCGCAGTATTATTCGAACCGCCCCTCATAATCGCAAAGCGGTCAGCATTAACGATAAACTCGGAAGTGATGTTTCCCGCCGCCGTAGTTGTGCTTGCTAAACCAAATCCGGCAACGGCACCGTTCACATCGACTTTTACCGTATATTGCGCCTTTAACCCGTTCGTAGTCTGGAGCTGTGTCGATATCGAAGAAGTATGCTCGCCTACTGTCGAACTAAGCAAAGTAACTGTGTCTGCCGCTGCCGAGTCCGCGTTCGCTCTTGTGTTTGATTCAGAGCTTAACTGTGCAGACGTTGCCGCGCCATCAGCTTTGGTTTCTGTAGCACCCATTCGCGTCAAAAGACTACCACCGCTATAAGCTGCCGTATAACCTGTGTATGCCTCCAGAGGTGCTATCTTACCAATAGGGGTCGAAAGATCAGCAGCTAACTGTGACGAAGTTATCTCGCCACTAAGTAACGCAAGCATGAAGGCAACGTCAATCGCCGTCTCTCCTAGCGTTCCTGCCGATGAGTTATATGGGCCGTACACACTGTTTCTGTTAATTGCCCGAACCCAGTAATAAAAGCTTTGGCCAGATCCTACGGCATCGACGTAAACGCCTGCCATACCAGTCATGGTTCCTACAAGCGTGGCATTGGCAAGACTATCGGATGTGTGTCTCCAGATCTCTACGCCCGCATGTCCGATATAGAATTGTAAGTCCCACTCCAGCAATATGTTCTGAAAGGCTCCAGCAGCTTCTAAATTGGTAGGCGCTGGAGGTACGGCTAGGGTCGGGAATAGTATAGTCGGATCAAGCTCAAAGCCGTTATTCCCAAAGAGGTTGGAACCCCGTGCAAGCTTGATAATGCCAGCGTCTAGTAGGTCTCTTACCGTTACAGCCCGATCTAGAGGATCACCTCGATTGCCCGTAAGAACATCTACATTTTCTTTGAGAGTATAAGCGAACCGTTTGTCTTGCCCCGCCCAACTTACTGGTACTGGAGCATTGTCTTTAAAGTCAGACACCTATCTCCTCCTGCGATTCATACACGCACACTTCGTTTACTGCCACACTCCCTGTTAGCTCTACTTCGAACTCCTGAGCTTTGTAGCCACTTGGCAACCTAAATACGTTACTGCTAGTAACGGTTTGGGTATGTTTCAGTACTCCGTCTGCATAGAGCTTCAGTACAGGGGCCGGTGAATAGGTGTCACAATCAACCTTAGCTACAGCAGGGTTAATCGGCCTTGGGGTGTGGAATTTTTTTGTGCGCCAAATATAATTTAACGAAGATCCGACAGCGAACTTGACTACAGATCCACCTACCACTAAGTACAGCTCATCATTCTCTAGATCGTTGTATCCGGCTGTGGCGTGAAAGTCGAGTGCAGAGAAACCATTCTTGCCACCGCGAGGATCAAAAATGAAACCCTTATTCTCAGATTCAGTAGAATAAAATCCGATGTAAAGCCCTTCGTAATAAAACCCAATGACTGACGATGGAACATAGGCCTGCCACTGCTCTCGACTTAGCAGATCTTGCGTTGCTAATTGAAGACCGCTGTCAGAGCCGATAACGAGACCATCAGGCGATGCGTAAATGACATACTCGCCCATATCAACCACACTGCGTTTGCTTGAGCATGACAAAGTGGAGTCGATCTCTTGCATCGCCATTGATGAAGGATCTAAACCTTGAACCACCGCAGGCTTTTCTTTCGTCAGTACTAATAGACCTGAGGTCAGTGGAGCTATGGCAATAATATCGCTCTTCATCGTCAACTTGTAACCGTCTGGGAATGCATGCGGTTGAAACGCCTCTGAAAAGCAAACCGTCTGCCCCGCAAAGCCCGCCAATATACCGTTTGGCATCGAGACAAGACCTTTAAGCGGCCCATCGATATGGTTGGCAGAAACCTCGTCCGGTGGTGCTATAAAACTTGCAGTTGGTATGGCTTCACCAAGCTGGGCTTCGGTGACAGAATCAGCAAAGGTTAAAACATTAATTGCTACTTCTCCGCAGAACCTATACGTTCCCGATGTATCAGTTCTATATATTCTACGCTTTGCGAGGTTGTAGTTGCCTCCGGTAAAAGCAGTAAAGCTTACCGTGGCGGTCTGGTCAGTTCTGATTTCGATTACGTTGCTGACCTGCGGTACGTTCGGTGGCCCTTCTTCACCATATGCCGAAACATATGTATAAATATATGACTGGGTTTTTGCGACCTCAGTCGTAGCCTTGGCCGATGTAGAAGGAGACAACGATATTGAATTAATCGCTACAGGATCAGGTAGGCCAAGACGGTAGTATGTTCCATTCCCAACCACCTGCGCTGAAGTCATCTGAGGGTAGCTATTGCCAGAGACATAAATTCTTTCAAACGGATCTTCAGCAATAGGAGAGCGCACGAAATCAAGCTCTGTATTTGAGCCGATCCATATAGAACTGCTGTATCGAAATAACGACTTTGTAGCTCCAGAAATGGAGTAAGACGCAACTGGCGTAATAGTATACGCAGTATTACCTTTCCACGGCTCGATTCTGCCAGAGTCTAACCTGACATTTTGGGCCACTGTACTCATGTCCTGAGGCAGTAATCTGGGATATACTTTTGGGGCGGTGCCGCTAAATTGTTTGAGGCTAAAACCTGTCATTTTCTTCTCCAAACTCTAATACCGTAAACCGCAGCAAAGATTGATAAGATCAGCCACTGATACCAATCCGGTGTAAGAGCCAAAGCCTTAAATCCGTTTTCCACATACGTTACCGTAGCCGGAATAAAGCTAAGTACCATAGGAATAGAAATCAATAATAAAACAAATTCGTCCTTCCATCCTGAGTTCTTTATCTGTTCAAGCTCCCAGTTGTTATCTATTTCCTGACCGCGAGAAATTGAGTCTAATTTTATTTTATGCTTTGCGTGATCCAGCTCAAGCGCCCTAACCTTTTCAGTATGCTTTCTTTCGCCTCTGGCTGAAACTGCATCAACAACCTTGCCACCAAGACTACCGAGAAGACCTGTCAAAATACCCATAACAAACACCTGCTTCGTTGAGCCTTTAAGCTAAGGCTTGGTTAATAATTAACTTAAAAATACAGTATATGAAATGACGATAGATCCCTAAAACCCAATGGTCGCTTAAACGCTAATAAACATGAGAATTAAGTAGACTAGCCCGCCAACAACAGGAATCCCGACTAGCGCAGTACAGATAATCGTAAATATATCGAGCATATGCTTCCGATGCTGTGATTTTTTATAACTTGCCTGTTTCTCAGCTTGATCTCTCTCTCGCTTTGCCTGTGATTGAAAAGCCAGCCAGTCATCATAGAGGTTTGCCCTACCGGCCCATTGCATGACCTCCCGTAATTCTGTTTCGAGAATTTTAAGCTGCTCAAGTGCCATGAAATTCTCCATGTCCGACTTGCTACCACCTTTATCTGCCCGTTTGGCGATACTGCTTTTCGAGTCAAAATACGACTGAACGGATTGCCCCACGCTAACCAACTCATTGCCGTTGACGATGGCCGCTTTAATCACCGCAAAGCACGAATTACAAATGGCCAGTTCTGCTATCATGGTCGTTAGCTGTCCTCTATGGTTTCAGTTAGAGAGCTTTCTAGCATAGTAATAAAAGCCTCTTTACCGACATTAAGCTGATCAAGATTAAACTGCCCAGATTTAATTTTTCTATCTAGATCTGCGCAATGATTGACTAGGATTTGTTGCTGCTCACTCATATCTTCGAATATATAATCTATACCGTTTATCGATATGGGAGTTGTTTTTTTCTCGCCCATATTTGTATCTCCTTAGTTTTTGGCCTTACCTATATTTAAAGCAACAAGGTCTAACAACTTCTGCGCCTTGCCCACGAGATTATCATCTTTTTGCGTTTCAGTGATTGCAGCAATTGCAGACGCGATGGCTACTAGTGCGGTGGCTATGTTAATGACGTTCCAGATTGTTTCCATTTTTTAATTCCTAATACGGTTTTTTGAGTTGAGGATTTCTGTCTATTCCTTGCCTTAGTTACTAAGCAGATAAAGCGTCAATTTCGGCTTGCAATCGAGCAATCTCAGCGACCTTTGGGTCTTCCCAACCCGCTACTTCGGCCCAAGTAGTACCATCGAAGGTGTAACGACCACCCTGCCAATCGGCTGGAGGTGTTGCGTCTGTATGGATGGTAGCGTTGCTTGAGTTCATGTCGCCAATCATGAAGTGCTGACAAGTGATGTTTTCAGCAGTTGAGACAACTGAATCTGAATCTTCAAAGGTATAGACTGATACGTTGTTAGAGTTAAGTGTAATAGTTTTCATAATTAAAGACCTTTCAAAATTAGGGTGGTAGCTGATACAGCCCTACCTGCGATTACTGATGGAGTGTCTGCGGTTGTGGACAGTGTCCCATCGGCTTGAACGTAGTAGGTTGCGCCTATTGTTAGCGAGGTTTGATTACTGGATATTCCACCTAATACAGCGACTGTTGCTGTCTGACCATTCGTGTATGCCGCTGTAGACATACCTACAAAGTTTGTTGATGTTAGACTTGTACCTATCACATTATCTAAGATACAAGAAGTGCCATAGTTGCTGTTACCCCCATCATAATAAGTCACTAGGGCTTTAGTGGGGGTCAGCGCAGTGACGGAAGTGCCTAGTGTGGTTGCAGCCTCAAACACAACGGGAGTACCTGCTGTAATAGAGGTGCCAGACACATCTAATATACAAGAAGTGCCATTGCTAGAGTTAGGCTCATCCCTGTAAGTCACTAAACCTTTAGTGTCAGTCAGCTTAGTGACTGCGATGGAGCTTGTGGATGCAGACTCAAATATAGTTGTACTTCCCGCAGATATAGAACTACCCGAAACAGTTATGACACGAGAACTACCATATCCAGAGTTACCATTATCCTGATAAGTCACTAAAGCTTTAGTAGTAGTCAACGTAGTGATTGCAATAGTGCCAACTCCGCTTGTTGGCGTAAATGCAGCTGGAGTTCCTGCTGTGATCGAAGTTCCAGACACATCTAAGACAACAGCAGTGATTGGTTGAGACCCAGTACCATAATACGCCACTATCGCTTTAGCGGCGCTCAAAGCAGTAACTTTGCAATAGTATATGGATACAGACTCAAATATAACTGGAGTCACTGCTGTGATCGAAGTGCCAGACACCGTCAAGATGCAAGAAGTACCATATCCAGAGTTGCCTGCATCTCTATAAACAACCATAGCTTTAGTGGCGGTCAGCATAGTGGCTGAGACATAGTGAGTGGCTCCTGCCTCAAATATAGTTTTACTTCCTACTGAAATAGAGGTTCCCGACACAGTCAAGATACAAGACGTACCCTTGTTAGAGTCACCGCGATCTTGATAAGCCACTAGAGCCTTAGTGTCGGTTAACCTGATGACTGAGATGTAGTATACGGATGCAGATTCAAACGTAACGGGAGTCCCCGCTGTGATGGAGCTACCGGACACATCCAAGATACAAGCAGTACCATAGCCCGCGCTTCCATTATCCCTATAAACTACTAGCGATTTAGTAGAAGTCAGCGTAGTAACTGAGAAGTGTTCAGAAGATGCTGACTCAAACACAGCGGGAGTTCCTGCTGCAATGACACTACCAGCGCCTGTCGAAGCCACCACCTCAATAGTTCCATTAGACTTTAAGACAACTGGCTTGCCATTAGGCAGTGTGCCACTTGCCACAAAGTCTACGATGTTACCGCCACCCGCATCTGCCCACGACATTACGCCACTGCCGTTACTTTGCAGAAACTGATCAGCATCACCGTCACTAGCCGGTAATGTTAAAGTAATATTCCCCGAGTATGCAGAATGCGGTGCCGATTGTAATCTAGTGAAATGTGCGTTACTACTCTCGCAGTAGAAATCTATTTTGCTTGCTGTTCCGCTGTTTTTTAAAGCAATCGCGCCATTTGATATGGCTGTCCCGTTGCTTGCACCTCCGATTGATAACGATGTTTCTACGTCGAGGGCTGCTGCTAGTTTTGAAGAAGTGATTGAATCATCGGTGACACTGCCCGTTTTGATTTTTGTTAATGCCATCTAGTTATTCTCCTTCGAGCGCGGTTATTCGTGCAGTAAGTTCTTCTATTTTTACAACAGCTTCTTGCAGTGCCGAAACTAGGAGTGGCACAAGTTTAGATTGATCAATGCCCTGCATGTCTGGTACTGATCGTGTACCCATTACAGCTTCAGTAGCTTCTGTAGTGATGTTGTCGTCTGCATCTCTGACTTCTTCGACTGCCGCAGTGACTTCGTATTCCTCGTCCATCATCGCGTCTTTTGTGCCTGTGACGCATTCAGGAACTACTGCCTGTGCTTCGTGAGCAAGGAAGC
>Ga0308012_10000976_pt1 | contig 16005 bp, 15 predicted proteins | sample Neamet179_FD_203133 | JGI IMG/M metagenome (GOLD analysis project Ga0308012, IMG submission 203133) | Marine microbial communities from water near the shore, Antarctic Ocean - #179 | ecosystem: Environmental > Aquatic > Marine > Unclassified | place: Southern Ocean | collected 2014-07-25 | reverse complement strand
AAATGTGGCCTCCTTTATTAATGATTCTGCAAAAATATTAGTATAAGATGGAGCATTTTGAACTGATTTTTTTATCTTTCCTGAAACGACATCAAACTTCCCAACTCCATGATATTTATCGTTGGAAGCTTCTGCTGGTGGGTAGCCTTTTCCTTTTTGAGTAATCGTATGGATAAGAACTGGACCATCCAATCGGTCTTTTACTGTTCGAAAGATAGATAATAATTGCTCGACATCATGCCCATCAATTGGGCCCACATAAGAAAACCCTAACTCTTCAAACAGAGTGCCGCCAACAGTCATCGTCTTTAACACCTCTTTTGCTCTTCGCGCACTTTCTTGAAGAGGTGCCGGCAACAAGCTTACTGCTCCTTTAGCCGCAGCTTTGAGTTCTTGAAAAGGCGCTCCAGCATATAATCTGCTTAAATAACTAGACATTGCACCAACAGGAGGAGCAATTGACATATCGTTATCATTCAAAATGACAATCATTTTTTTTCGTAGATGGCCAGCATTATTCAAGGCTTCGTAAGCCATTCCAGCCGACATTGCTCCATCACCAATAACTGCGATAGTTGCACCTATTCCATATTCTGGTGCTCCTCCCAAATCTCTTGCTACTGCAAATCCCAAAGCGGCCGATATCGAGGTAGAACTATGTGCGGCTCCAAAAGGGTCATAAACGCTTTCATTCCTTTTTGTAAAACCAGAAAGACCATCCTTTTGCCGTAATGTTCTCATCTGATCTCTTCTACCAGTTAAAATCTTGTGTGGATAAGCCTGATGCCCAACATCCCATATAATTCTGTCTTTTGGGGCGTCAAAAACAGCATGAAGAGCGACCGTCATCTCAACAACACCAAGTCCTGCCCCAAGATGCCCACCTGTTTCTGAAACTGCATTGATTGTTTCTTGCCTAAGCTCAACAGCCAGTTCCTTTAACTCAATATCAGAAAGATTTTGCATATCAGACGGAACTCTAATCTTATCTAATAATGGAGTTTTTGATTTTTCTATACTCATAGTAAGTTATTAAACCTTTATTTTTTGCGCGAAATCACATAATCTGCTAGCTCTCGAAGTCCATCAGCTTCTGATCCAAATTCATTTAAAGAATCACAAGCCTCAGAGATTAACAGCTTAACTTCATGTTTTGCCTGATCCAATCCCATTAAGGAAACAAACGTAGCTTTGCCCGCTTTTGTATCTTTACGAACCTTTTTCCCAACTATAAATGTATTTCCTTCAATATCCAAGATATCATCAGTAATCTGGAATGCTAATCCTAACGCCTTTGAATATGGTGCTAAAACTTGCTCGCATTGTCCAGCCAAACATGCTCCTGCCATTGCGGACCATTGAATTAATGCACCCGTCTTATTCATTTGCAATTTTTTTATTTCCTCCATGGTAGAAAATTTATCACTTTTTTCTGACAAAATATCTTGCATTTGACCCAAAGCCATTCCAGCGGCGCCAGATGCAATAGCTAGACTATTAACCAACTTATTATTGATTTTTGGATCGGAAGTTAAGTTTTTTGAAGTTAAAATCTCATAAGATAATGATTGAAGGGCGTCGCCCACAAGAATTGCTGTGGCCTCATCCCAATTCACATGAACAGTCGGCAAACCTCTTCGTAGACTATCATCATCCATCGATGGTAAATCATCATGAACTAGTGAATATGCATGCAAGCATTCGACTGCTGCTGCAACCAGGTCAGCACTGGCTAAGTCAACATCAAACATAAATGCAGATTCCATCACCAGAAAAGCACGCAATCTTTTGCCACCACTTAGCGCTGCATAAGTCATTCCATCTTTTAAACGACTTTCTGGTAAGCTTAAAAAACTCCGTTTTAATTGCTGTTCTGTTCTTAACTGACAGTTTCTTAATTTATCAACAAACATCACAATTTTTCGACAGGCTTGCTTCCTGATACAGATCCATCGCTTGAGAAAGTGATTTGTGCTACTTTTTCTTCAGCTTCCTTTAATTTTTGCTCACAATGTTTTTTTAAATCATTTCCCATTTCATAAAGCTTAATAGAATCCTCAAGTGGTACTTGCCCATTTTCAAGCTTTGCAACAACATCTTCTAATTCACTCATTGCTTGCTCAAATGAAAAATTTGAAATATCTTTTACTGTCATTTACTTCTCTCCATCAGGACCTTTACGTGAACAGCGACCGATGCTGCCAATGCCTCCAAATTATAGCCACCTTCTAATGAAGATACCAATCTCCCATTACAATGCTTATCTACAATATCGCAAAGTTTGTGAGTAATCCACTCATAATCTTCCTCAACCAACTCAAGATTTGCAAGTGGGTCACTAATATGAGCATCAAAACCTGCAGATATTATTAATAGTTCTGGCTTAAACTCTTCTAATTTTGGTATAATAATTTCGTTAAAACTTGAACGCACACCATCTCCAGCTGTGTTTGATGCAATTGGTATATTTAGGACGTTATCAAATGCGCCTGTTTCATCTACCTTTCCTGATCCAGGCCACAACGGTGATTGATGCATAGAACAAAATAAAGTCTTTGGTTCATGCCATAAAAGATCTTGCGTACCATTACCGTGGTGGACATCAAAATCAACTACTGCAACTCGTTCCAAACCGTAATTTTTAAGAGCATACTTTGCGGCGATAGCAACATTACCAAAAATACAAAAGCCCATTGCCTTCGAAGTTTCAGCATGATGCCCTGGCGGGCGAATAGCCGCAAAAGCATTATTAAATTCACCAGACATTACACTATCCACAGCTAGTATATTTGCACCCACTGCTCTTTTTGCAGCTGCCAATGAACCTTCTCCAAAATATGTATCTGCATCAATCTGCGCAATACGACCATCAATTATAATTTCTTCAATCGACTTAACATAATCAGTGGAGTGACATAGTTCTATTTGTTCTCTCGTTGCTAGAGGAGCATCTCGCCAGGTTAAATTTCTAAAGCTCGATGTTTTCAAAACATCTAATACTTTTGTTATACGTTTAACCTGTTCAGGATGGCCAACCGGTTCAATGTGATTAAAACAATCATTATGGCTTAAAATCAAAGTACTCATTTTTTCAACCTATATCGCAAAGTCAACGTTAACAAGTTTTAGGTGATTAAAATAAAACTCTATCAATTTTCTGGACGCCCAAACAAAGTACCTAAAAAACTTTTAGACTTAACCTTAGAGTTTACTCTTTTAAATAACCCACTTGCGTCAATATCTAAAACTTCATTATTTTTTAAACTGCGACTGGCTACTTTGGGATTTATCATTGGTAAGGGTCGAGAAGGTAAATCTTTACTAATTTTCATCATTATCTTTTTCCATATTTCAGCTGGTAAGCCACCACCAGTAACACCTTTTAGCGGAGTATTATCATCATAACCCATCCAAACTCCCACAACATAATCGGCCGTAAAACCAACAAACCAGGCATCACGCATGGCCTGCGTAGTTCCAGTCTTCCCTCCAGCCTCACGATACTTAATTTTAGCTCGTCGACCAGAACCCTTTTCAATTACAGTATTCATCATATAAATTAATTGCTTGGCATTATCCCACTCCATAACACGCTCACCCAAACCACAGTTTCTTCCCAAAATTGGGCTAGTTTCACCCACGATTGTTATTTCATCCAACCCGTAAGGTTTTACACTAATTCCTCCACTCAAAATACCAGCATAAGCTCCAGTCATTTCTATTAATGTAGCCTCTGAAGCCCCTAATGCTAAGGCTGGTCCTGGTGCCAAATCACCCAAAATTCCAAAATCATTGGCAATTCTTCGAACAGAATCTAATCCAACCAGCATCGCTGTTTTAACAGCTATAGTATTTATTGATTTTGCTAGTGCTTCAGTTATTGTCATCCTTCCATAAAACTCATTTGTGTAATTTTTAGGTGTCCAAGGGCCTGAATAAGGTACATCAATTGTTATTTCTTCATCAATAGCTTCACTGTTAAATTTATAACCTTTTTCTAAGGCAGCAGCGTAAACAAATGGTTTAAATAAACTACCTGTTTGGCGCATCGCTTGTGTGGATCTATTGAATTGACCACTCACCTTAGTATCACGACCACCTATCATAGCGCGTACTGCACCATCTGAAGACATAACAATAACCGCCGCTTGGGCGTCAGATTCTTTTGCAATTTTATTGTCAAAAATATCTCGCAAAACATCTTCTGCTGCCTTTTGAATTCTTGTATCGAAAGTAGTTTTAACATAGATATCAGCATTAGCCTTTTGAGTAAAAAAAGAAGGGCTACTTTTACTCACCCAATCAGCAAAATAACCACCAAACTGTTCTTTGGCAGCTGGTGATAATTTAGCAGGGTATTTTTTGGATTTTAATGCAACATCTTTAGTTAAATAATTTTCTTTTACCATCAAATCAATTATCACAGCGGCCCTCTCTTGAGCTCTTTGTAGATTTCGAGTTGGAGCATAATAAGAAGGTGCAACCAACAACCCGGCTAACATTGCAGATTCTGCAGGATTTAAGTATACTGCAGACTTATCAAAATACATTCTAGACGCAGCTTCAAACCCTTGATTGCCGGCCCCTAGGTAAACTCTATTTAAATATATCATTAAAATTTCATCTTTTGAAAATTTTAACTCCATGGCAATAGAAAATGGTATCTCTCGTAATTTTCGCACTATGCTATTTTTACGACATTGTTTCTCAAAATCTGCCTCAGAAGACCCATCCGATTGATCAAAATTTGTACCTAAGCATAATATTTTAGCAACTTGTTGAGTTATGGTTGATCCTCCATGGCCTCTCAGTGGGCTTCTTCCTTCTCTAATATTAATTCTAATAGCACTTGCGATTCCACGAGGACTAATACCAAAGTGTTTATAAAATCTTCGATCCTCAGCGGCAACTACAGCATTTTTCAAATGCGGAGAGACCGCAGTAGCACTGATGGCACCACCAAATTGATTTCCACGCCATGCAAAAACCTGACCATTTTTATCTAGTAAGGTTACCGAACCACTCACCCTGGCATCTACCAAATTATTAAGGGAACCTATCCGCGAATATTCGAATATTATAAAGCCAATAAGGACTACAGATATTAAGATTGTAAATCGAGAAAAAAAGAACCAAAGAAACCAAAAAATCCATCTAAAAGTTGTAACAAAAATTCGCTGTATAATATTTTTACTAGATTTAATTTTTTTCTGTTTTTTATTTGCATGCGTGGGGTTTACAGAAATCTTCTTTCTAACTTTAGGAGCCTTACTATCCCTTCTAGCCCTCAATTGTTTATTTTTATCGACGGGTTTTGTCATCTAATCAATCCAAATTGACTCCTGATAGTAATAGGTAACATACTTAACTGGTTAAAAAAGAAATGTGGAGTGCTCATATTTAACTTTTGTCATTTTTAATTTTTAAATAATAGTTAGTTTGTTTATTCATAAAATGTTCATTTTTAAGTAAATAATTTTCACCCTTGTTTAGTACTTAAAAGATAAACAGGTTGTGAAATGAATTTAAAGTTTTAGTATTTATAAAGAATCAATAAATTTACCGAGGTAATTTTATTTAAATATTTTGAAAAAATGAGGGGAAACAATATGACTTCCAGCCCTAAAATCACAAAAATTCCAAATATTAATTTTTGGAATGAGCGGGTTGATCTCGCTGCTAGTTTTCGATGGGCAGATCGTTTGAATTTTAGTGAAGCGGTTGCTAATCACTTTTCTTTAGCAATAAACGATACAGGAACGAAATTTCTGATGAACCCTTCCCAGTCACATTTTCAAAGGATCAAAGCAAGCGATTTGCTATTGGTTGACGCAGATGATTTGGAAACTATGGCTCAACCTGGGGCACCTGATCCAACTGCTTGGGGTCTTCACGGTAGTCTACATCGACACTGTCCACATGCAAGATGCGCAATGCACGTTCATTCTACACATGCTACTGTGCTAGCATCTCTAGAAAACAGTAATATCTTGCCAATCGACCAAAATACTGCTGCTTTTTATAATCGATATGTTATTGATAATAATTATGGTGGGCTTGCATTCGAGAAAGAAGGCGAGCGCTGTGCTAAATTATTTCAAGATCCCAAAGTAAAAGTTATGATTATGGGAAACCATGGAATTTTAATTATAGGTTCATCAGTAGCAGATACATTTAACAGACTATATTATTTTGAAAAGTCGGCAGAGACATACATAAGAGCCTTACAAACAGGACAAAAACTAAGAGTTTTATCTGATGAAATCGCAGAGAAAACTGCATCAGAAATGGATGGATTTCCAGAACAAGCAGAAAAACATCTGTCAGAATTAAAAGCTATATTAGATTTTGAAAATTCTGATTATGCTTCTTAAGACACAAAATTATAAAAAACGACAATATTTGATATGTATTTTATAGAATTAGTACTTCAGTTAGCTAATTTGTCAGAAGCTTATCCTATCACACCTTGATTTTCACCCAGTTGGCCCCTGTGCAGTAAAAAGTGATCAAGTATGATACAAGCCATCATAGCCTCGCCAACAGGAACTGCCCTTATACCAACACAGGGATCATGACGCCCCTTAGTTATAATATTGGTAGCTTCTCCAGACGTAGTTATAGTTTGACGACTGGTCACAATTGAAGAAGTTGGTTTTACAGCAAACCTGCAAACAATGTCTGCTCCATTCGAAATGCCACCTAAAATACCTCCAGAATTATTTGTTTTATATTCTGGGCCATTTGGGCCCATTTCAATCTCATCAGCGTTTGCGACACCAGTCAGCATAGCTGCAGACATTCCCTCGCCAATTTCAACACCTTTAACGGCGTTGATGGACATCATACCAGCTGCGATATCTGTATCTAGCTTTGCATAAATAGGTGCACCCAAACCCGAGGGAACACCAGATGCTAAAATTTCTATTATTGCACCTACAGAATTACCAGACTTACGCAAATCATCTAAATATAGCGCAAACTGCTTTGCCGCTAATTTGTTGGGAGCCCAAAATGGGTTTTTTTCAATTTCACTAATATCTATATCAGCTCTATTAATTTTATGCTCACCCATTTGAAGCATATACCCAGTTATTATCAATTCAGGCATTACATTTTTAAGTACTGCCCTCGCGACACCACCAGCTGCTACACGAGCAGCAGTTTCCCTGGCTGATGAACGCCCACCACCTCGATAATCTCTATTACCATATTTAGTGAAGTATGTTATGTCGGCATGCCCAGGTCGAAATTTATCTTTAATATCAGAATAATCTTTTGAACGTTGATCTGTATTCCAAATGATCAACTGTATTGGCATACCTGTAGTTTTACCCTCAAAAACTCCTGATAATATTTCAACCTTATCAGCTTCTTGTCTTTGGGTAGTATACTTATTTTTTCCTGGCTTTCTTTTATCGAGCCAAGTTTGCAACATTTCTTTACTTAATAATATATTAGAAGGGCAACCATCAATTGTAGCTCCCAAAGCCTCTCCATGGCTTTCACCCCACGTAGTCACTTTAAAAAAATGGCCAAAGGTATTGATTGACATGGCAGCTCCTAATAAAATCGAAATACTTTTCAATTGCTATAATAGAGTTTTATCAAAATTATGGAATACCTGAATTAATTGAACGCTTAAAAATTGAGAAACCGACCTATAGCGTCTATTAAATCATTTTTTGTCAAATCAATCTTAATTCTAATCGAATCCACAAAATTTAAATATTTTAACAGATGATCTGAAAGTTGCGGAAATATATCCCCTAATAGTTCGCCATAAGTGTAAATACCAAATAATAATATTACAAAAACTGCTGATAAACAAAACCCTAACCAAAATTCCTTATTTGAAAGTATGTTCAGAAAGTTTATCTCTTCAGGTTTATCTAATTGTTTTAAATCTATCACATCATTTTTCTTTTGGGTTTGTTTTTTATTATGGCGTGACGATTTCATTATTTTTTTATCAAACTCTGCCTCTTCACGTAAAATTTTTAATACCTGTGCATTAGTCAATGGCACCTTTTGAATGGCACTTGGTTCCTCCAAGGAAGGATTGTTCTCCACACTTAATTTATCAATAAAGATCTCTGTCCATTGATGTTTACAACTGATGCACTTAATATTTTGCTCCTTATCTAGAAATAAATTGGTATTTATAGAATAGGATTTTTCGCAATTTGGACAGACGACTTTCATAAAAACTTTCTGCAAAATAGAATATGTAGAAGTCACTTAACAGATTTTTTGATCTAATGGCACTAAAAGATTAGTAAGTTTTAGATATTTGTTAGTAAAATTAATGATATTAATTGAGAAAATAGTTAGCTATATTCTAAAGATAATAAAATAATATTAATAAGGAAAAAGGTTAGCTGAAAATGCGCATTATTATACAATACATTTTTTCTTTAATATTTATCATACAGATGTATGTAATGATGATTTTGGTTACAATCTGCTTTACGCCATTGCTACTATTTAGGGATGATTTAACCATGACAGCAGTCAATATATGGTGTGGTTGGGTAAAATTTACTGCAAACATATTGGTTGGAATAAAAACAGAAGTACGCGGTGTTGTGCCTGAAGACGAGGTTTTAATTATCTCTAAGCATCAGTCCTTTTTAGACATAATAATGATCGTGTCTGCATTAAATCGACCGAAATTTATAATGAAAAAGGAAATATTAATAACTCCAATAATTGGCTTTTGGGCAAAAAAACTTGGGTGCATTCCTATTGATAGAGGTAAAAAAGGTGCTGCTATAAGAGAGATGATAAAAGCAGTACACCTGAGCAGCAGAAAAAAACCAGGCCAATTAATCATATTTCCCCAAGGCACCCGAGTAGCTCCAAAAACTCACGCACCTTATAAAATTGGGTCAGGTGTGTTGTACTCAGAATTAAATCAAGATTGTGTCCCAGTTGCTACTAATGTTGGAATGCTGTGGCCTAAAAGCAGTATTTTAAGAAAACCTGGATTAGCAGTAATTGAGTTTCTACCAAGAATTGAAAGCGGCTTAGACATTAAAGAATTTATGGGTTTAATTGAAAATAATATAGAGAAGGCATCTGATAATTTAATAAATGAAGATAATTAAGAAGATAGGGTTAATTTTTTATTTTCCATTTGTCTGTATCAATTTGAACAAATGCCTCAATTCCTGCAGCTGCAATTATATGGTCTTTTCCAGACATCGTGTCAGGAATGTTTAAACCTCCCTCTACTACGGTTACCTTAATTTTTCCCCGAGGTAACTCAAGCGCCACTAAACTTTTATCAACTAAATCTGGTTTTTTAACACCTATCGTGACATTAACAAGCATTTCTGAATGATTAATATTTAAACTTGAAAATAATGTTAATGATGAATGATGCAGTGCGTCTTGTACTGCTCTACACGCTGCCTTTGTATAATTTTCACCATAAAGATCATTTCCCATTCCCATTTCTAAAATCAGCCGAGTCATTTTTTTATCTCAATATCAAAGGATACCTCAATCCCCACATTGGCGATGATAGTTATCCCATCTTCATTCGGCTTGAGAATATCCAAACCCCCTTTTACAACCTTAATATCTGGCTTTCCATAAGGAAAAACTGATTTTAAAGCCTCTATATTTACCAATTCTGGTTTTTGAACTCCTATAGTTACATCAATTAACATATCGTTTTTAGCAAAACCAAAAGCTTCAGCGGCGTTAATAGAATTATGCCATAAGGCATCTTTTATTGCCCTTTCAGAAGCTTTCGTATAATCACGCTGGCGCAGAGAACTACCCATTCCAAACTCTACTAAAATTCTTTTTTTAGTCATATCATCTCCCCAGTAATATCTAACCTATCCAAAAATTCACAACTTTCCAACCATTTTAGATTTGCTTATAATAGTGAAAATTACATTAGGTGGAAATAATGACGATTTACAAAAAAATTACTGCATTGAGAAAATTACTAGAACAATATGGAATTGATGCTTTTCTAATCCCTAGAGCAGATGAGCATCAAAGTGAATATGTAGCGAAGTGCGATGAGCGCGTTCAGTATATTAGCGACTTTACCGGATCAGCTGGAACGGTATTAGTTACCAAAGATAAAGCTGCCCTCTTTACAGATGGACGTTACACCATCCAAGCCACTCGACAAATCGATGAAAAAATATTTGAACTATGCCATATCACTAAATATCCACTTGAACATTGGATATTAGAAAATTTAACCAATAAGTTGAAGATAGGTTTTGATCCAAGATTACATACCCCAAAGCAAATCAAGAATATAAGTAAAATAGTTTCCAAAAAAAATATTACACTTTTGCCGCTAGAAAATAATTTGCTAGACATGATCTGGGAAGAGCAACCCAAGCCACCAATGGGTAATGTCGTTCCACATAAATTAATTTATTCTGGAAAATCATCTAAAGACAAACGCGCGCTTGTTGCCAATTCATTAAATCAGATGAAGATAAATGCAATACTCATATCAGCACCAGAAAATTTATGTTGGGTTTTTAATTTAAGAGGAAATGATGTTCCTATGACACCCGTAGCTTTTGGATATGCTATTATTGAAGAAAATGGGAATGCAAATCTATTTATGAAAACAGAGAAATTAAGTAATGCCATATTAATAGAAATTAAAAATGATAAAAATATTACGCTCAATGAACCATCTCTTTTACCAACCATTTTGAAGAAATTTTCTGGTAAAAAAATATTATTTGACGAGGAAACCGCAAATATTGCGCTTATCCTACAAGCAGAGCGTGCCTATATAAAACCTTACATTCAAACAGATCCAATTTATCTGATGAAAGCGCAAAAAAATGAAATAGAATTAAATGGCATTAGAGCCGCTCACCTGCGAGATAGTACTGCGGTAATTAAATTTATAAAATGGTTTCTAGAGTCTGACCCAGTTAATTTAAACGAATGGTCAGCGGCAATGCGCCTCCAATCGGAAAGAGAAAAATTAGAATTATATCAAGGCGCTAGCTTTCCTACCATTTCTGCAACTGAAAGAAACGCTGCTGAAGCACATTATCAGCTCAATAAAAATACAGCAAAGCAAATTTTGGATGGTCACCTTTTCCTATTTGATAGTGGTGGTCAATTTTTAGACGGCACAACTGATATAACGAGGGTTTTGGCAGTTGGTAACCCAACTACTGAAATGAAATTTAATTACACATTAGTTCTCAAAGGACACATTGCTATTCATCTGGCTAAATTTCCCAATGGAACTACTGGACAGCAGTTAGATCCGTTAGCTCGCCAATTTCTATGGTCAGAAGGATTAGACTATGATCATGGAACTGGGCATGGCGTTGGCCACTATCTCTCAGTCCATGAGGGGCCTCAACGTATATCCAAGACATCAAACATTCCCCTAGAAATTGGTATGATCTTATCAAATGAACCAGGTTTTTATAAAGAAAATTCTTATGGAATTAGAATCGAAAATCTCATGATCGTTCAGGAAATAAAAAAATTATCGTTAAATCCCAAGAAATCAATCTATGGGTTTGAAACTCTAAGCTTCGTCCCTTATGACACCCGTTTAATAAACAAAGAGCAATTAGAAGAGCGAGAAATCGATTGGATAAATAGCTATCATTCAGAAATTGTAGAAAAAATTACGCCACTACTAGACTTAGAGCACAAAAAATTCCTTCAATCTATTGCAACAATGATATGAAAATAAAATTCTATTCGAAGTTTAAATTAACTGAACCAAAGTCAGAGAAATCAGCTAAAATACTAGTCCCTGACGGACATTCGATTGGACGAATGAATGATCCTGATAGCACGACATCACCTTTTCTAATCTTCTGATCATATTTTCCCAACCGTTCCGCTAACCAAGCAATTCCCATAACTGGATCATTAAGGACTCCAGCGCCTAAACCAGTTTCTTCCACTTCGCCATCCCTCGAAACAATTGCTCCTACCCACCTTAAATCAATATCTTCAGGATCGTGCCTTTTATTACCCAAAACTATTCCAGCGTTTGCCGCATTATCTGAAATTGTATCAAATACTATTCTAGTTTTTCCAGTCTTAGGATCAAATCGAAGAACTCTAGTATCAAGAATTTCTATTGACGGGCATACATATTCTGTTGCGGATAAAACATCCGAACGCGAAGCTTTTCCACTTAGATCAGACTTCATTACAAATGCAATTTCAGCCTCAATACGTGGTTGAATAAATCTATTAGCGGGAATAGTTGATCCATTTTCGAAAACCATATCAGACAAGAGAACACCGCTATCTGGAGTATTAATGTTTAATGCGTTTTGCATCGCTTTTGAAGTCAATCCAATTTTCCAGCCAATTACTTCATTCCCAGCTAAAATTTTATTATTAACAAGTAAAGATTGGATCGCGTATGAATCAGCCATATCAATTTTGGGGTATTTTAAGGATAAAAGCCCAATTTGCTTCCTATTCTCATCTGCTTCAAATAAAGCCTTTGCCGCTTCAGCATGCTCGTCAGGTGTCATACTTCATCCTTAACGTCATTCTTCAAGATCCCAATTCCACTAGCCTCAACCTCAACCACATCACCAGATTTTAACCATTTTGGTGGGTCAAAACGAGCACCAGCACCAGTAGGTGTTCCAGTGATGATCACATCACCAGGGACTAATGTTACAAATGTACTTATGTAATTAATTATATAATCAAACGAGAATATCATACGATCAGTATTATCCTTCTGACGAACTTCGCCATTTACTCTCGTTATGAGTTCGATATTCTTCAATTGTTCTTTAGATTTAAATGGAATTATCCACGGCCCAATTGCACCTGAACTCTCGAAATTCTTACCTTGTGTAACATTAAATTTAGCATGGCGCACCCAATCACGTATAGTACCCTCGTTACTCAATGATAGAGCTGCAATGTGGTCTAAAGCATTTTCTCGAGCAATATGCCGACCCTCTTTACCTATTATTAAAACAACTTCACCCTCATAATCTAACTGATCAGAAATTGTAGGTTTGATTATTGAGCACTTGTGACCAACAAAAGTTTTTGCAAATCTTATAAATAATGATGGATAAGTAGGTGCAGCTTTTCCGTCCTTATATTCGGCATTTCGATCTGGATAGTTCACACCTACACAAATAATTTTTTCTGGTCTAGTTATTGGTATTTCATAAATTATATCTTCATCTTTATGTGTTAGAGACATTCCCTCACTGGCTAGTTCGAGGCTATTTAAACCATTATTTTCAATGACCTCTCTCAATGTTGGCCAATTTGGAAATTTAGGGGATAGAGCAATCATACCTCCCAAAATTTTAGCTCCATAAAAAGTTTTGTTATTTATTCTATAAGTTGCAAATTTCATATTAATGGTCCGGTGCTATAATTGGTTGTGCTTTAAGATCAGCAGAACGCACTGATATGTCTTCAAAATGTGACCCTTTTTCAAACCAAGAACGTGGAGCTGGCGCTCCCCATAAAGTTTGTCTTTGAGGGTCTGTTAAACTCCATCTGATTGCCTCATGATCTGGATCAATAGTTTGATAATCAGAACAGTAAATTTCTATTCGATGCCCATCAGGATCAAAAATATATAAGAAAAATGCGTTAGAAATACCGTGCCTACCTGGCCCTCTTTCAATATTGTCAACATACCCAGTGGATGCCATCAAATCCAATAAATCTATAATGTTAAGAGGTGTTGGTACCCAAAACCCTACATGATGCATCCTTGGGCCAGTACCGTTTGTAAAAGCGATATCATGAACACCACCTTTTCTGTGCAACCAAGCTGCCCATACTGATCCACTTTCATCATCTTCCGTATACTCAGTGACCCTAAAACCAAAATCATTATAAAAATTTAAACTGCTATCAACATTTGGTGAAAAACAATTAAAGTGATCAATTCTTAAAGGTTTAACGCCTTTATAAAGATTGTATTGTTGATGTATTGTCTCCAACCTATCCATTTTATAATAAAACTCTATAGGAATTCCATTATTATCAGATGTTAGCAAGGTTCGACCTTGATAAGGTCTTTTTATCCAACTCGTCTTGCGCCCTTTACTTGTAAAATATATTTCTGCCCTATCGAGGTCTTTTTCTGAGAATACTTTAAAACCTAAGACTTTTACATCAGCGTTCTCACTTTCTCGTAAGATAACACTGTGATGACCGCGCTCTTCCATTGCTCGCAAATAAACAATTTTTTCGTCTTCATCTGTAATCTGTAATCCCAAAATTTCCGAATAAAACTTTTTGGATGCATCGAGATCTTTAACACCATACTCTATATGACTAATTCGTAAGGTATCAAAGGGTGGATATAAAACTGGTTTTGGAATTGGCAAACTACCCTCCTAATTTCGTAATTTTATGTTCTGTTATGGCAAAACTTATATTTTTTGTTTCCATGTAAAAATCAAAAGACCAATCGCCCCCATCTCTTCCAATACCAGAAGATTTAACGCCACCAAAGGGCGTGGGAAGATGGCGAACATTCTCAGAATTTATCCATATCATGCCAGCTTCCATTGATTGACTAAATTGGAATGCTCGGGTGACATTATTTGTCCAAAGATAACCAGCTAACCCATATTCTGTTTCATTGGCTATCTCTAACGCTTCTTGCTCTGAATTGAAGGGAATTACCACAAGTACAGGTCCAAATATTTCTTCCTTTGCTATGCGCATATCTCGAGTAACGTCTGTAAAGATTGTTGGAGCAATATATGGCCCTCCACCAGGGCCATCAATAGGCCCACCAGTTAATAAGGTTGCACCTTCTTTTTGACCAATTTCAAAATATTTCTTAACCTTTTCTTCGTGAATTGGATGTATTAATGGTCCCACAGTTGTATCTGGATCTAAGGGATGACCAACTTTTATTCTTTTTGCTTTTTTAAGTATCATTTGAACAAATTTTTCTCGCACCGATTCTTGCACTAACAATCTTGAAGACGATGTGCATCGCTCACCATTCAATGAATAAATCATAAATACCACTGCATCAGCTGCTCGCTCTAAATCCGCATCTTCAAACACAACAACAGCATTTTTTCCACCAAGTTCAAAATGTACTCTTTTTAGAGTGTCAGAACCCTGTTTCATTATCATTGAACCCGTTGTGCTTTCTCCAACAAAAGAAATTGCCTTAATATCAGGATGTTCTGTAATAAGTTTACCGGCTTCTTCACCATATCCATTTATAGTATTCCAAACACCCTTAGGTAATCCTGCAGCTTCTGCTATTTCTATTAAAAGCTTTGCTGTCAAAGGGGAAAATTCGGCTGGTTTATGAACAACTGTACATCCCGCTGCTAAAGCAGGAGCTATTTTCCACGTTGATAACATAAATGGGGTGTTCCATGGCGTTATTATTCCCACTGGCCCTATTGGGTATCGCATAGTCATATTTGTTTGTGAATTGGTAAACGTGGATTCTCCATCTCTTCCATATGGAGCTTGATCTGCAAAAAACCTAAAATTTGCAGCACCTCTCAACGCAGCCTTAGACATAAACCTCAAAGATTGGCCTGTATCAACTGATTCAATTAATGCTATTTCTTCAGCTCTACTTTCAATGCCATCAGCAATAGCATGCAAAATCTTTTTTCTATCTTGACCTGTCATTGAAGACCATTCTGAAAACGCTTTTTTTGCAGCTTCTACGGCTAAATCAACATCTTCCAAACGACTCCTAGCAACATTACAAATTACCTTAAGATCGATGGGGGAAATATTTTCAAAAGTTTCGCCAGCCAAAGCAGGTTCACTTTTCCCATTAATATGATTCAAAACTCCTACCTTATTGAATTTTTGTAAAAAAAATGATACTTTTTTCTTATTCTTTTCTAATTCTGACATGCTATTTTACTCTATCTCCATCCCGACTATTGATTATTAAAAAGCCTCTTATGAATTGGATTGATTTTCCAACTCATCTCTGGATCTATCTCTACAATTTCTAATGCTAATGCTAAAAACCCTGTCCTTAAT
>Ga0308012_10000974_pt1 | contig 16036 bp, 15 predicted proteins | sample Neamet179_FD_203133 | JGI IMG/M metagenome (GOLD analysis project Ga0308012, IMG submission 203133) | Marine microbial communities from water near the shore, Antarctic Ocean - #179 | ecosystem: Environmental > Aquatic > Marine > Unclassified | place: Southern Ocean | collected 2014-07-25 | reverse complement strand
TATCGGCATTTTGTATAAAAAGAATGCATCGATTAGTGGCGCGGAAGTAGGCTGTCAGGGCGAGATAGGGTCTGCCTGCTCTATGGCGGCCGGCGCCCTTACGGCAGTATTGGGGGGTACACCAGAGCAGGTTGAAAACGCGGCTGAAATTGGTATGGAGCACAACCTTGGATTGACCTGTGATCCCATTGGCGGTTTAGTCCAGGTGCCTTGCATTGAGCGTAATGCAATGGGCTCTATTAAAGCGATACATGCGTCACGCATAGCTTTACATGGTGATGGCACTCACTTAGTGTCATTGGATAAGGTTATTAAAACCATGCGCAAAACGGGTGAAGACATGCACAAACACTACAAAGAAACATCAAGAGGTGGCTTGGCCACCCAGGTATTGGAAGTGCCGGTAAATATTATCGAATGCTAATCAACCAAACCGTACTTCTCACGTAGGACGGCTAAAATTTCAGCTTTAGGGTTGTCAGATATTTCAAGAGTTTGGCCGGTAATTTTTTCTGCCAGACTGACGTAGGTATTCGACACTGCCATCATGACCGACTCGGGTAAAGCGTTATCTTTGGCTAAGGCATTGCGCTCATCCATTCGATTTTTATCTAGCAATATTTCAGGCTCTGGGAAGTGTCCGAGTAACAGCTGCCGAAAGCTCTCTTTAGAATTTTCTACAACTTTTCCGTCGCGATAACTGGGACCGTCCCATATTCTTGAGGAATCGGGAGTGCCTACCTCATCCATATAGATTAGCTTGTCATTTCCTGCGCGATCGGTCACATAACCGAACTCAAATTTGGTGTCGACAAACACCTGATCCAGTTCGGCTAGTTCGTCGCTAATCACCCCAAACCCTTCACTGAGAAGTTTCTCGTAGACATCAATATCCTTGGGGTCACGAAACTTAAAGGCTGCGTAATTATTTTCAATATCGGCTCTCGACACATTGACGTCATCGACCTCAGGAACACCTGGAATACCAGTTAAGATACCTTTAGTTGAGGGGGTAATGAGTAACTCGGGTAATTTTTCATCACGACCTAAGCCGTCCACCATTTCAATACCACAAAATGTTCGCTCGCCTTTCTCATAGGCTCGCCACATAGATCCGGTAATGTACTGGCGACAAATCGCTTCAATCATCACAGGCTTGGCTTTTTGTACAATCCAGACGAGAGGGTGTGGGACATCTAAAATATGGCTATCGGCAAGACCTTGCTCACGGAATAACTTAAACCAGTGGTTTGAAATTGCATTTAAGGCTGCTCCTTTACCGGGAACACCGCGCATACCGCCTTCAGCCTGCCAAATACATTCAAACGCAGAAATTCGGTCACTAATTACCATAATAGCTAGAGGGGCATCTGGCGCCACATCATAATTATTTTCTTCGATTAAACGTCGACTATCTCTGTCAGTCAGCCAATACACAGATCGTACCTTGCCACTATGGACGGGTTGATCCGTGCGGATGGGAAGGTCATCATTTACTGCTAATACTTTGTCCGCATGACTCATACGTTGTTACCCAGCTTGTTTTGTCGAGAATTGATATGGCGAAATTAGTGAGCCAAGAAGTCTAGCAATTCGTAAAGCGAGGAGCAAAGAAAAATTAGTGTAATATCGGTTATTATGGCACTTCGAGGCCATAATCAGTATCAGCAAGGGGTATCTTTATGCAGACCGTATTGGTTACCGGAGGCAGTGGGTTTATAGGGCGTCATTTTTGTCGCGCAGCTTCGCAACTGGGCTGGCATCTTATAGTGCTCAGTAGAAGTCCAGCTGCCGCAAAGATGGTTCTGCCGGAGACTGTGAAAATAGTCTCTAATTTAAATGAAATCGCTGCAGATGAAGCTATTGACATAGTCGTTAATCTTGCTGGTGAGCCCCTCGCAGAAAGTCGCTGGACAGATAGCCAAAAAAAGAAATTCTATGCTAGCCGGTCAGGGCTGACTAATAGCCTCTATGACTTTTTCAGCGGGCCTAAGCTTGCGCCTGCGACCTTAATTAGCGGTTCGGCCATTGGTTACTATGGTTCGGGTTCAGACCCTAAGTACGAGGATAGTGGGGTTATTGATGGGTTTTCTCATCAACTGTGTGATAGTTGGGAGAAAAGTGCTAATCGGCTCCAATCTTTAGGCACTCGGGTATGCACTGTGCGAACCGGTATTGTTCTTGGCGATCAAGGCGCTTTGGCAAAAATGCTTCTTCCCTTTAAATGCGGGTTAGGCGGCCCGATCGGTGATGGTCACCAGATGATGTCCTGGATCCATATTACTGACATGGTTAATATTTTATTACATTGCATCGCTGACACAGAATTATCTGGGCCCATTAATGCAACGGCCCCTAACCCAGTGGACAACAAAACATTTGTTAAGGCTCTGGGAACAACATTACATCGCCCCGTGCTGTTGCCCATGCCTGGATTTATGGTCAAACTGCTCTTTGGTGAGATGGGTGTTGAATTGCTTCTACAAGGGCAGTGTGTGATACCTCAAAAGCTGCAACAGAGTGGTTTTCGGTTTGAATTTCCATCGCTGGCGCACGCGCTTGATGATTTACTTCGTTAAGCGCCGTATATGCCTCAAAAAACCTAGATCAATTTATTGCAAGCAGTATACTGGCATGCTCTGAAATCAGGGTCGATAACAATAACAAGTCAACGACAAGGGAGTGCAGCAATGGGTGCGCGATTTAGAGAAAAAACAATTATTATCACTGGCGCTTCTGCAGGTGTAGGCGCTGCCTGTGCTCGGGCCTTTGCGGCACAAAAAGCTAATCTGGTATTAGTGGCCAGGGGTCAACAAGGGCTGGACATTATAGAAGAGGAGCTATCGGTACACACTAAGGTGTTGACCATGGCAATGGATGTGTCAAATACCGAACAATGTATGGCCCTGTTGACAAAGGCTGAGCTGGAATTTGGGACTGTTGATGTGCTGGTCAATAATGCTGGTATGCATAGCCGAGGCAACCTTGAGGCTGTCGATCCTGCAGACGTGGGGGCTATGGTCGATATTAATATTCGTGCGCCCCTAATGCTATCTTGTGCGGCGATTCCTTATTTGCGTCGTGCCGGTGGCGGCGGAATTGTCATGGTCGGCTCACTTGCAGGTATGGCTCCTTTGCAGGGCGCGGCAACCTATTCTGGTACTAAAGCTGGATTGCGCGCATTTGCCTATGCGTTAGCTGATGAAATGCGGGGCACTGGCATACATGTTGGAGTGGTCTCTCCCGGGCCAATTGATACTGGTTTTATTATGGATGAGATAGATAACGTTGAAGACATCGTCTTTTCTCAGCCTATGAGCAGTGCTGGCGAAGTAGCAGATGCGATATTGAGCATAGCAGCAGGAGATAGATTAGAAATCCCTATGCCAGCTGCCAGCGGCAAGATGGTTAATCTAGGTTATCTGTTTCCCAGATTACGTCGCTATCTCCGTCCAAAGCTATACGCTAAAGGGCGTAAGAATAAAGATAAATACCGTAATCGACAGATTAACGAATAACTCTGGGCATATAATGAAGCTAAATTATACCGACCAAGGCGCCGGACAACCTGTCATTTTATTACATGGCATGTTTGGGTCTTTATCCAACTTAGGCAGCCTCGCTCGCGAGCTAGCTACCGTTTATCGAGTGATTAGCTGCGATCTACGCAATCATGGCGACTCTCCTCACGACCAAAGAATGGATATTCCAAGCATGGCTGACGATATTGTTGAGCTGTTGGATGACCTTGGTTTGTCCGCAGTGAGTCTGATCGGTCACTCTTTGGGCGGTAAGGTTGGTATGCAGGTCGCACTCAATTACCCATCAAGAGTTGCCAAGTTAGTGGTCGCTGATATTGCTCCTGTAGCCTATGTTCCCCGGCAGGATGCCGCTTTGGAGGCTTTGTGCGCGATATCGGTTCTTAAGGTCAATAATCGAAGAGAAGCGGACAGTATCATGGCCGTGCATCTGCCAGAGCCTCAGACTAGATCTTTTCTGTTAAAAAACCTGATGCGTAAATCCGACGGCAACTACAGTTTGAAAATCAACATGTCCTCGATTTCAGACAACTACGGCACCTCCTTGGTTGCAGCCCCAGTAGGGCTACCCTACTCTGGGCCAACATTATTTCTGAAAGGTGAAACATCGGCCTATATTCAAAGCAAACATCATTCTAAGATGGCCGAGTTGTTTCCGAATATGAAGCTTGATGTGATGAATGACGTTGGTCATTGGTTGCACTCTGAAAACCCAGTAGAATTTAACCGACGGGTGACGGATTTTCTTACCTAACCCCTGAACAATTTTCCGAAATGGGTTAGAATCTCGCCCATCTAAAACATAGCATCAGGAATCCTCTAAAATGTTCGAATCTCTAAAGCCCGTAGCTATAGACCCCATTCTTGGTTTAATGATCGCCTTTAAAGCTGATACACGCCCCGTAAAAATTGATCTTGGAGTCGGTGTCTATCAGGATGATCATGGTCGCACACCAGTAATGGAAGCAGTAAAGATTGCCCAAGCGCGTCTTATGGAGTTGGAAACCACTAAATCATATCAAGGTATGGCGGGCGACCCTGACTACAATCAACGTATGTTAGGGCTACTGTTTGGTGAGCAGCACAGCATAATGAGTTCTGGTCGGGTAAAGAGCATTCAGGCACCGGGTGGATCTGGTGCGTTAAGGGTCGGTGCAGAAGTCATTCGTCGTGCACGGCCCGAATCTAAGTTATGGATTGGCGTGCCTACTTGGCCTAATCATATTCCACTACTAGGTGGCGCTGGGTTCGAGATAAAAGAATACCCATATTACGACATGGGCAGTCGTCAAATTAACAGTCAAGCGATGATGGATGCCTTACGGAGTGTCCCAGCTGGAGACATGGTTTTACTTCATGGTTGTTGCCACAATCCTACTGGTGCTGATCTGTCCCACGATCAGTGGGATGAAATTGCTGATCTGGCCCTGGAACGCGGGTTTATCCCGTTTATAGACACTGCCTACCAGGGTCTTGGTGATGGGCTGGATGAAGACAGTTACGGCATGCGGATGATGGCTGAGCGACTTCCCGAACTTGTCATTGCCTCCTCCTGCTCAAAGAATTTTGGCCTTTATCGTGAGCGTACTGGGTCGATTACCTTTATAGCTGAAACGCCAGATCAAGCAGATATCGTAGTGAGTCAGGCGATGTCTACCGCTCGGTCAATTTATTCTATGCCCCCAGCCCATGGTGCGTTACTAGTGTCTATGGTGTTGGGCGATGATCAGTTGCGAGCTCAGTGGCAAGCCGAGCTTGAGGCGGTGCGGTTGCGAATCAAATCCATGCGCACTCTGTTGTGCGACAGTCTTCAAGACAATGAAGCTGGCATGGACTTTAGCCATATTAAAGAGCAAAAGGGCATGTTTTCGTTTTTAGGTATTACGTCCGAGCAACTTCAGCGGCTACGTGAAGAGTTTGGTATTTATATCGTTTCGTCGACGCGTGTCAATCTTGCTGGTGTTAACTCCAACAATATAGAATATCTCAGCCAATCAATACTCACGGTATTAAAATCATAGAAAAGACTGCTGTGTTGGTGAGGGATGAAACGATAAGTTTCAAGAGGTGATAAAGGGCTGTGTGGACCTAATTAACTGCCCCAAACACTGCTCAACGTCTTGATTGTTGCATTCGAGGCGTATGTCGGCATAACGAAGGTAAAGTTCACGGCGCTCGGTAAATAGTTCAGCAAGCGTCTGGTCTGGCTTTCTTACAATCCCTCGGTCGTCAAAGTCGTTAATGCGATGATTAATCTCCTCACTGTTGATATCTAAAAATACTGTTATCGCATTGGTCTTCAAATGCGCCATTCCTGCGGCGGAATATACCGCACTACCCCCAGTGGCAACTACTTTGCCTTTCGTGGACACTTTGAGCAAAACAGCTTCTTCTAACGCGCGTACACTTAGGTAACCGCTTTTATCTAGGAGTTCCTGGATGGAATTTCCGCATTCCTGTTCGACACTCGTATCTGTATCTACAAATTCTAAACCTAGCTTGCCTGCAAGTAAGATGCCTATGGTGCTTTTCCCTGCGCCAGGCATGCCGATGAGAACTATGCTTGATATTATTTTATCTAACATGACCACTGAAATATGAGCTCTAATAAGAATATCGCAATATTATGCCTGAAATAGAGAGAAATGAGCTTACAGTCTGTATAATTAGAGTAAATCACTCTGGTGAAACTTTAAATGGCACATTTTCAGCGTATTGGATTACTTGGTAACCTTGATTTACCTGCAGTTAAGGAATCTCTGAATAAACTAGAGAGTTTCTTAGTCAGCCAGGGTCGTGAGGTCGTGTATGAAGAGCAGACGGCTAACTTGGTTGATTGGGCGGTCGATAAGATACTACCTATTACTCAATTTTCCGGCGAGATAGACCTTGGTATTGTGGTTGGGGGTGACGGCAGTATGCTCAGCGCTAGCCGCAAAATGGCTTCCCTAGGCATCCCTCTTTTGGGCATTAATCGCGGCAAACTAGGGTTTTTGACTGATATATCTCCGGATGAAATTGAGGCTAGAGTTCTGCCGGTATTGCTCGGAGAGTATAAACAAACCCGTCGCTCTATGTTGGAGACTTCGGTGACTCGTAATGGCCATGTTATCGGCACAGGTACGGCCTTAAATGACATCGTGTTGCACCCTGGCATGTCGGTTCGGATGATGACTTTTGAGCTGTATGTAGATGATGAGTTTGTCTACAGTCAACGATCTGATGGGTTAATTGTTGCGACGCCAACAGGGTCTACTGCATACGCTTTGTCTGCAGGTGGACCGTTACTATTCCCTGAGTTGGATGCAATGGTTGTAGTGCCGCTAAATCCTCACACACTGAGCAGTCGGCCTATAGCGTTACATGGGAGTGCTCAGATTGAGTTGAGGGTGAGTACACGAAACAAATTACATCCACTGATTACCTGTGATGGACACAATGATATCGTGACCGAACCGGGAGATGTTATTAAAATTCAGAAGCATGCCCATGATATTTTGCTGATTCACCCTAAAGATAATAACTTTTACGGGGTTTGTCGCTCAAAATTGGGCTGGGGTAGCCGCCTCGGCGTAGTTACAGAACGCGATTAACGTTTCCTTTGTAACGGATATTTTTATTTTATGTCTCAAGAGCCAAATTGGTATAGGGTTGCCAAACAGTATCCAGCCGTTACTTCATTAATAGTTCTCAGTGCCCTTGGCGGGATGTTGGTTAGTCTCGACTATGCGTTGGCGAGACAGACGTTGAGTTTTAGCGGTATCACAGACGGTCAATATTGGCGGCTTATAACGCCCATATTTTTACATTTTGGTATGTTGCATTTTGTTTTTAATAGCCTCTGGTTGTCTATGCTGGGATCACGCATCGAGCAGTCTATGGGGTCGATGCACTTAATGGTTGTGGTTCTAGTGAGCGGCCTTGCCTCGAATATCACACAATATAGCTGGTCTGGTGCTGTAAATTTTGGTGGTATGTCTGGTGTGGTATATGCACTTTTAGGCTATATTTGGATAAAAAACATGCTGGCCCCTCAACCTTTAATGGCTCTACCGAAGGGTATAGTCGCCTTTATGATTGGATGGCTATTGTTGTGTATGACCCCAGTCGTAACATTCTTTCTTGGTGTTGGCATCGCTAATGCCGCTCATGTGGGTGGATTATTAGTAGGAATGCTATTGGGCTTGGCTTTTGGTTTGGTTCATCGGTTAAAAGGTGAGCATGGATCTTAAACAGTTACTGAACAGTATTACCCCTGAGGTTTATGAAAGCCTGAAGCGGGCAGTAGAGGTGGGTAAGTGGCCTGACCGACGATCGCTGTCGGATGAGCAAAAGTCCCTATGTATGCAGGCCATTATTGCCTACGAAGAGTCGATGCCAGAGCAACAGCGCACTGGCTATGTACCGCCAAAAAACACGGCTTGCGAGCCATCGGATGAAGACAAAACCTTAGTATGGAAAGAATGATGGATATAAAAGCTTCCGGCCACCTGGCTAAAATGGATGTTAAATTATGTGATACGGTGACCTACCAACTTCCTCTTGATGATCAGCGAATAGAGCTAAACCCATTGGTAGGCAAGCACATTAGTATCGAGCATTTGGGTGACATCCACTGCGTACACTGCGGACGTCGGTCGAAGAAGAGTTTTAGTCAGGGTTATTGTTACCCCTGTTTCATCAAGTTACCTCAGTGCGATCTCTGTATTATGAGTCCCGAAAAATGTCACTTTCACCGGGGGACATGTCGGGATCCTGAATGGGGCGAAAAATATTGTTTTACGGATCACTTTGTTTACTTGGCAAATAGTTCTGGCGTCAAAGTAGGCATCACGCGAGGTGATCAGTTGCCAACTCGCTGGGTTGATCAGGGCGCGACCCAGGGGCTACCGATTTTTAGGGTGCAAACTCGTTATCAGGCTGGCTTGATCGAAGACTGTCTGCGGGAACATGTGGCGGACAAAACTCATTGGCAGAAAATGCTAAAAGGCAATGCTGAGCGAGTAGATCTGGAGGCTATAAGAGATGCGTTACTCGCAAAATCTGAGGCAGGCCTAGAACTCCTTGAACAAGAGTTTGGGCTGCAAGCGTTACAGCGCCTTTATAATGAGACCACCACCGAGATTAACTTTCCGGTACATGAGTTTCCCGAAAAAGTGAAGAGTTTTAATCTTGATAAGCAACCCCTTGTTGAGGGTGTATTAAAAGGCATTAAAGGGCAGTATCTTATTCTCGATACCGGCGTGATCAATATTCGTAAATATACTGCCTATAACGTGCAGTTTTCAGCTAATTAATTCAAGGACAGTTCTAGTGAAAGACGCTTTACCGCAAACTATTTATTTAGATGATTATAAGGTTTCTCCGTTTCTGATCGATACTACAGACCTAGTTTTTGATCTTGGCGATGAGCACACTCGTGTGACCACTAAGTTGGCAGTTAGACGAAATCCAGCTAGCGAAGATAAATCCGGTTCATTAGAACTGAATAGTAAAGGGGCTATGCAGCTGCAATGGATTGAGGTGGATGGTCAGCGTTTGGGTGAAAGCGCTTACTCGTTGACAGATAACATGCTCACATTGTCTAACTTACCCTCTAGCTGCGTGATCAGTAGCGAAGTGTTGATTCAGCCCCAGGCAAATACCTCTCTGATGGGCCTATACAGATCGAGGACTATGTACTGCACTCAGTGCGAAGCTGAGGGTTTCCGCCGAATAACATATTTCCCCGATCGCCCAGATATTATGTCTGTGTTTACCGTCAAAATTGTGGCCGATAAAGCCAGCTATCCGGTACTACTATCAAATGGTAATGCTATAGAGCGCGCTGATTTAGATCATGGCCGTCACACAGTAACTTGGCACGACCCATTCAAAAAACCATCGCATCTATTTGCTCTGGTGGCAGGAACGTTGGGTAAGGTTGAAGATAGCTTCACCACTATGTCGGGTCGTGAAATTCCATTACAGATTTTCGTTGAAGAGAAAGATTTAAATAAATGCGCCCACGCCATGTTGTCATTAAAAAACTCAATGCGTTGGGACGAAGAGGTTTATGGCCGTGAGTACGACCTAGATATTTTTATGATTGTTGCGGTTGATGATTTCAATATGGGAGCCATGGAAAACAAAGGTTTAAATATCTTTAATACCTCAGCAGTGCTGGCTAACCCTAAAACCACCACCGATGCCTCATTTTTGCGAGTCGAAGGGGTTGTTGCGCATGAGTATTTTCATAATTGGTCGGGTAACCGCGTTAATGTTCGAGACTGGTTTCAGTTAAGCCTCAAAGAAGGGTTCACCGTATTCCGTGATTCACAGTTTTCATCGGATATGAATTCACCTACGGTGAAGCGAATTGAAGACGTTAGCTACTTGCGTACCCACCAGTATGCTGAAGATTCTGGCCCCATGGCGCATCAGGTGCAGCCTGACTCTTATATGGAAATCAATAACTTCTATACCGTCACCGTGTATGAGAAAGGCTCCGAAATTGTAAGGATGTATCATACCTTATTGGGCCCTGAGAATTTCCGTAAGGGTAGCGATCTATATTTTGACCGCCACGACGGTGAGGCGGTGACTATCGAAGAATTCGTTAGTGCGATGGAAGATGCTAGTGGCCGTGATTTGACTCAGTTCCGTCGCTGGTATAAGCAGTCGGGTACTCCTGTGCTAAAAGTTCGTTCAGTCTATGATGCTGATGCGAAAACATATACGCTTGATTTTGAGCAGAGCAGTCCAGCAACATCAGGACGGAGTGAAAATCTCCCCTTTGTGATTCCCGTAAAACTTGGCCTAGTAGGTGCAGATGGGTCAGACATTGTACTGAGTAGTGATGGTCAGACTGAAATAATCTTCGAGATGACCGAGCCTCACCAGCAGTTAGTGTTTGAGAATATTGATGCTGAGCCAGTCCCTTCCTTATTGCGTGGTTTGTCGGCCCCAGTAAAGCTGGACTACCCCTACAGCACTGAGCAGTTGGCCCATTTGATGGCCAATGACGGAGACGGTTTCAATCGATGGGATGCCAGTCAGACACTAAGCCTGTCAGTTTTAAACCAGCTGATGCATGACAGTCTGCATGAGCGGCCTATGACTCTCGACGGACAATTAGTAGACGCATATAAAGCACTGCTGTCCGATGAATCTTTAGATCCGGCGATGGTAGCCTTGATGCTACAGTTGCCTGCTGAGGCATTACTTCATGAAGAAGCTAAGACTATTTATGTCGCTGCGATTCATGATGCCAGATCATTCCTCCGTACAGCATTGGCAGGCTGTTTGGTCGATGAGTTGGAAGCTATTTATCAACGTCATAACATACGCCAAGCCTATGCCCCAAGCGTTGAACAAATGGGTAGCCGAAGCCTTAAAAATGCGGCTCTAGGTTATCTCATGCTGGTCGACAGCGGAGTAGAATTAGCTTGGGATCAGTTCCAAAATGCTGATAATATGACAGATCAAGCTGCGGCGCTTAGCGCACTGGTGAACTGTCCGACTGCCATTAAGTATTCGACTCAAGCGTTGGCTATGTTCCTAGATGAATTTAAAGATGAAGCTCTAGTAATGAATCTATGGTTACAAATTCAGGCTGCCAATAGCCAGCCTAATGGACTGGATCGTGTAAAGGCTTTACTGGACCATTCCGCCTTTAGTATGACTAATCCCAACAAAATCCGTAGTCTAATTGGTGGATTTGCTAATGCCAATCATGTCAATTTCCATGCGACTGATGGTTCTGGGTATGAGTTTTTGACCCAGCAGATTCTGGATTTAAACACTGTCAATCCACAAATTGCCGCTCGGTTGGTTACCCCCTTAACTCGATGGAAGAAATACCCTGAGCCTAATCGTCAACAGATGCGAGATGCATTGCAAAATATAGCGAATGAGCCAAATTTAGTAAAAGATGTTTATGAAATAGCGACAAAGTCACTTTAATTTCTCATTTGAGCCTTTTAAATGAATTTCAAATTAATGCGATATTGATTAGATAATAACGGTTTTATAGACTAGCCTTAAAGTATCAGCCTAGTAGCAGCAATCTCTGTAGCTGGAACTGATGCTCATTTTATGAGACGTATCGATCCGGATTGGTGCGTTCTCTCGATGAGCTACATCTGACCCTAAACTTTTAGGAGGCTTTTACAAGCCTCCTTTTTTTGTCTATTAATCCTGTAGATCCCTTTGCAACCGTCTAGCCCATAGTTCTCGGCACCTGCGAGTGACCTCATACAGCGTGCTTGCATAGCAAGACTACTACGCCCCCCGTTATAGTCTTGTTGGATGATGTTTGAACACATCGAGATCAATAAGCTAACACATTAATAGGTGCTAATTTTTAGCTATGCATACCCAGTGAAAATCGCATGACGACGCTAACTTAAGAGGTAAGTATGATTGAACACTATGATGCTTTGAGAGCAGTTAAGACATATCTTTCTTGTTTGGTCAGCTCTGACCATCAGGCTATTGTTTCCCTATACGCCAAGGATGCTTGGATCGAAGACCCGGTGGGTAGTGATATATTAAGAGGTAGAGATGCGATTACGACGTTTTATCAACAGGCCGTTCAAATGGTTGATGGTGCAGAATTGACTGGTGACATAAGAGTGGCGGGGGATGAGGTGGCATTTCCATTTGAGGTTACTGCCGCTTCAGGGTCAGGAACGATGTCAATTCAGATAATTGACGTGTTTCATTTTAATGGAGAGGGCAAAGTAGATTCAATGCGAGCCTTCTGGGGGCAATGTAATATCAAACTATAACGTGGGTAAAATAATACTCGCTTAATTGATTACATCACTAATTAATTTTTAACCTCTTATCTATGAGGTGCACAGTGCATCGCAGCACTTTATTTTCGACCATTGAAGAAAAAATAAATTGAGTGTTAAGACAACAATAGTGAGCCTAAAGTTTGGCTTGTCTTAAGAAAAAGTTGCCAGGCTCTTTAGAATCAAACTTACCAGCATAGACTGTTGGGTAGCACCGGTTTTGGCAAATATTGACCGTAACTGAGCTCGAGCAGTATTGCGGGCAATACCAAGACTACCAGCACTTTGATCAAGCGTGTCGCCCGCAGCTAAGTGTTTGGCAAGCATAGCTTCTGCACGGGTTAGCTTGTAAAGAGAGCGCAGCATTTTAATATCAATCTCGTATTTCTTGGCTGGATCACTAACAAAGATCATCAGATGAGGTGTTTTTGCGGATTCAACCGTTTGATCAACCGTTAATGGTTTGATTAACAACTCTAAATGTACGGCACCTGAAGGTCTTTCAACGGTCATAGCATTGACAGGTGCTATGAGTTGCCTACGCTGTGCGTCTTTGACCTCAGCGATATAATCATTCAACTTTTGTTTGTCATTAGTATTGTCTAAATGTAACTGGTCATTGATAACATAGATCCCGTCTTTCTGAGCAAGAAATTCCTCGGCAGCCTTATTTTGATTGATAACCTTACCTCTCTCATCAAGAGTAATGATACCAATTGATAGGCCTGATATGGTTTTGGAAAAAAGTTGTCGTTCGCTATCCAGCTGAATTAGCTGCATCCCATTGGCAACAGCACGCTGTATGTGCTGACCAATTTCGGCTACAAATACTTTTTCTGCTTGATTAAAATTGTCAGCTGTTTTTGGACGACAAAACCTGACCGTAAAGCGCTGCCCATTGGCGTTTCTAAGATCTAGGCCCACCATATGGTAGATATTGATAGGGGCCATACATATTGTATATAGCTTGCTGTTTTCAAGGGACTTATAGGATACGCATTCATCTAGAGTTACCGCTGTACCCCAAGGTAGGTTGTGCATAGGATCTGAAGTGTAGTACCTGTCGGTATAAGGATTTTCATGATCGTCAATTAAGGTTTTTTGCAGTATGTCACAAGAGATAAAGAGTAGGCCACCGTCGTCGCCAATGGGCTCCCTAAGCGTCATTGAGGCAAAGTTAAGCTCCAGAATTTCCCGAATATTTTCCAAAAAACTGCTATAAGGATCCTCTTCGATATGGCCATCATAAATGTAGCCAAGAAGTTTACTGAAGTCGGAGATGAGCAGGGATTCCAGCATGGTAGAGTTGTATAACCTTAAGTTGGGGGTGAGCTCATAAATCTATATCATAGCTATATAATAGATGGTTTAGTCTAATATAGAGCCATATTCAAGAATACCATAGAAAACAAAAGCCAGATTGTCTGACCAAATTTAATTTAAGGATAACTTTGGACCACCGTTGTGAGAAATAACTTTTAGTACTTTCCTGCTGCCGCCATTTCGATGGCGATGTCTTCAATCAAATCCTCTTGCCCGCCAACGGTTCTTCGGCGGGCCATTTCTAATAAGATTTGGTGAGAGGGTACGCCATATTTTAGCTCGGCTCGTTTAGCGAAGAGCAAAAATGATGAATAAGCACCTGCATAGCCAAGTACTAAAGCATCGCGGCTGAGCCTTACAGGCTCATCCATTATAGGGATCACCTGTTCTTCTGCGGCATCCATGAGCATAAATATATCGATACCCGTTGTGGCGCCCATACGGTCTAGGACCGCAGCCATGACCTCCAGAGGCGTGTTGCCAGCACCCGCACCAAGACCCGCGGCAGAGCCATCAATTCGGTCTGCGCCTGCATCCAGAGCCGCTAGAGAGTTTGCTACGCCCATGGCTAAATTATGATGTCCGTGGAATCCGATCTGTGTGTCTTTGTGTAATTCCGAGCGCAATAGGGCAATCCGTGCTGTGACATCATCTGGGAGCATGTAGCCGGCTGAATCAGTACAGTAAATACAGTTTGCGCCGTAGGACTCCATCAGTTTCCCCTGCTCTAAAAGCTGCTCGGGGGTGACCATATGAGCCATCATTAAAAAACCGACCGTATCTAGCCCCATCTGTTCGGACAGATTAATGTGCTGACGAGAGACGTTAGCTTCTGTGCAATGAGTCGCCACTCTAATTGTTGTTACCCCGCACTCAGCTGCCATGCGTAAATGATCCACTGTGCCAATACCGGGGAGTAATAGGGCCGAAATTTTTGCCCGTTTGACAGTGTTTACCACTGCCGTCATATATTCTTCGTCTGTGTGAGCAGCAAATCCGTAATTGAGTGAGGCACCACCCAAACCGTCCCCGTGGGTGACCTCTATCAATGGCACACCAGCTTGATCAAGCGCCCCCGATATATTAACCATTTGCTCTATGGAAATTTGGTGCTGTTTGGGGTGCATTCCATCACGGAGACACATATCGTGAAGAATTACATGTTTACCTAAAAGATTCATAAGAACACTCTGTGCTTAATATTTAATGCCAGTGGCATGATTAGGTTGGTTGCTGCGCTAGCATTTCCGCTGTGCGCAGGCCGGCGGCAGTCATAATGTCTAGATTGCCTGAATATTTGGGTAGAAAGTCTCCCAGACCTTCAACCTGAACGGAAATAGTGACCCGGTTATCATTAAAGATTGGTGTGTTGAGCATTACATAGCCCGGTACGTACCTCTGAACTTCTGTAATCATCTTTTGGAAAGACGCGGTGATTGCGGGTTGGTCCGGTGTATCAACGGTTAAGCAATGGACCGTGTCACGCATCACTAGTGGCGGCTCGGCCGGATTAATAATGATAATGGCCTTACCTTTGCCGGCTCCGCCGACGCTTTCGATGGCGGATGATGTCGTACGGGTAAATTCGTCTATGTTGTCTCGGGTGCCCATGCCCACCGATTCAGAGGCCACAGTGGCTACGATTTCAGCGTAAGAGACGGCCTGCACACGACTCACTGCCGCGACCAGAGGTATCGTCGCCTGACCGCCACAGGTCACCATGTTTACGTTGCCTTGATGACCCTCTTTAAGTAACTGGTCAAGGTTGACTGGTGGCACACAATAGGGCCCGATGGCAGCTGGGGTTAGATCAATCATCGTCACACCACGGGCTGTTAATTTTTGGGAATTCTCAGCGTGCACATAGGCCGACGTTGCATCGAAGGCAATCTTGATCTTGTCTTCTTCAATAAAATTGAGCATATCATCTACGCCATTAGTAGAGACTTTAAGGCCGTAGTCTCGAGCGCGCTGAATACCCGGTGATTCATCAATGCCCACCATCCAAACTGGTTCTATCCAATCGCTGCGCAGGGCTTTCATGAGAAGATCTGTCCCTATATTACCTGGGCCAATAATGACTGCGCGTAACTTCTTTTTCATAAATAGATCCTTAGTAATAATTCGCTATAGGAAGCAACAGGTAGCGGTACAGGTGTCAATATCGTTTCCCGACAATTCTAGGTGCATGTGGTCACCGGCTTGAACCGACTCTAAAGGAACGAGAGATCCAGAGAGGATGACTTCCCCCGCAAGGAAAGGGATATCGACAGCCCCGAGGGTATTAGCAAGCCAAGCTACGGCAGTCAGAGGATTTCCTTGCACAGCTGAGCTCTTTCCTTGGCTAATCAGTGTCGAGTTTTTGTAAACCTTGATCTCTAGATTAGCTAAATC
>Ga0308012_10000972_pt1 | contig 16046 bp, 14 predicted proteins | sample Neamet179_FD_203133 | JGI IMG/M metagenome (GOLD analysis project Ga0308012, IMG submission 203133) | Marine microbial communities from water near the shore, Antarctic Ocean - #179 | ecosystem: Environmental > Aquatic > Marine > Unclassified | place: Southern Ocean | collected 2014-07-25 | reverse complement strand
TTTCAAAGTATTCCAAGTATTGATAAGGAACGAGATCGAATATTAGCTAGAATTAAAATTAAAGTACAACGGAGCTTGTATCACCTTATGGCGGTATTTTTCGTAGGATTAACCTTGGTAATTATATTTTTATCAGTCCGTATGCTGAGAATATAAAAAAAGGAGCAATATAATTGCTCCTTTTGTTTGATTAATTTTTCAATCAATCTTCTTATCTATTATAAATCACATGAACTTTCTTACCGTGTAGCTGCTTTCATTTCACTAACAAAGTTCGTTAATTCAGTGATCATATTGTTGTTATCAGCGAGATTTTTTTCAATGATTTTAACAACGGCAGAGCCACTGATTGCACCTAAAGCACCAGCATTAAGTGCATCTTTAACTTGTTGTGGTGTTGAAATACCAAAACCTAATACAGGAGGCGCAGCATTATACTTTGTTAATTTATCAATTAACTTATTTGCTGTGCTAGCAACAGTATTCTTTGGGCTATCAGGTGTGTCTACGCCAGTAACTCCAGCGCGGCTTAATACATAAGTATAACCACGAGAGTATGATGATACTTCACGTAAAGCTTCATCGCTTGCGTTAGGTGGAGCAATAAATATTGGAGCAACACCGTATTTTAATGCCGCTTCTCTAAAGCGTTCACTCTCACGAATGGGGACGTCAGCGATTAAAACAGAATCAACGCCAGCTTCACTCATATCTTTATAAAACGTATCAATTCCGCGGGCAAAAACTAAGTTGCCATAAAGTAATAAACCAATCGGTATTTGCGGAGCATACTCTCTAACTTGCTTTAATATATCAATACAAATGTCAGTATTAATACCAGCACCAATAGCGCGAAGTGCGGCATGTTGAATAGTTAAGCCATCGGCACTAGGATCTGAAAAAGGTATACCTAATTCTAGTGAATCTGCGCCAGCATCAATTAAGCTTTTTATAACAGCAAATGATTGTTCCGCGTTAGGGTCACCAATCATGACAAAAGGGATAAAAGCTTTTTCATTTTTTTCTTTTAAAGCGGCGAACGAGGTTTGATAACGAGCGCCTGCTTGTTGAATATTTACTTGTTTAGTAGGTGCTTGTGACATTATGCTTCTCCTCTATGCTTAACTTTTTTAGTTGACGAAGCTTCTTCAGGTTCAAGAATAGCGTGTACATGGGCTAAATCTTTATCACCACGACCAGATAGGTTAACTAAATAGATAGTTTCTTCCGTAGCTGCTTCTGCCATTTTTAATGCTTGAGCAAGTGCGTGTGACGACTCCAGAGCGGGAATAATACCTTCACACTTTGCTAAGGCTTGAAATGCAGCTAAAGCCTCATCATCATTAATAGGAACATATTGAGCGCGACCTGTGTCTTTTAAAAATGCATGTTGTGGACCAACTGCTGGATAATCAAGACCGGCAGATACAGAGTAAGATTCTTCAATTTGTCCCGATTTATCTTGCATTATGTAGGTGTAGTTACCATGTAACATCCCTTTAGTACCAGCAACAAGTGTTGCACCATGCTGATTAGTATCAATACCTTTACCACCCGCTTCAACGCCAATAAGTTTAACTCCTTCTTCTTCAATGAAGTCGGTGAACATTCCTATAGCATTTGAACCACCGCCAACACAGGCAATAACATAATCAGGTAGACGACCTTCTTCTTCAAGAAATTGAACTTTAGCTTCTTCACCAATCATCTTTTGAAATTCACGAACAATTGTCGGGAATGGATGAGGTCCTGCAGCAGTACCTAATAGGTAATGTGCATTTTCATAATTTGCAGACCAATCACGAAGTGCTTCATTCACTGCATCTTTTAATGTGCCAGATCCAGCAGTAACCGGAATAACTTCAGCACCCATTAACTTCATACGAAAAACATTAGGTTGCTGACGCTCACAATCTACTGCGCCCATGTAAATTTTACACGTTAAGCCAAGTAATGAACAAGCTATAGCCGTTGCAACGCCATGTTGGCCTGCACCTGTTTCAGCAATAATTTCAGTCTTACCCATACGTTTAGCTAAAAGAGCTTGCCCTAAAACTTGGTTAGTTTTATGCGCGCCGCCGTGAAGAAGATCTTCTCGTTTTAAATAAATCTTTGCGAGTGGGTTTTTAACAATGTTACGACAACACGTTAATGGGGTTGGTCGACCGGCATATTTTGTTAATAAGTTATTGAACTCAGTTAAAAAAGCTTCATCGGTTTGAGACTCAATAAAAGCTTGTTCTAATTGTTCTAATGCAGGAACTAGTAGCTCTCCTACATACATGCCACCAAACTCACCGAAGTAAGCGGGTAAGTAAGTCTTTTCTGCATTTTCTAATTTCTTTTTATCTGACATCTTAGTAATTCCTAATTTGCGAAAATACTTGCGCTAGTTTTTCGCTTGATTTAATACCTGGGCTATCTTCAACACCTGAGTTGAGGTCTAGGCCAAATAAATCTACATGGGTTAACTGCTCGATGGCTTGTCCAATGTTGTCATTGTTTAAGCCGCCGGCTAAAAAGCTTTTTGATAAGTTTTGCTCACTTAAGGCTAACACTTGCCAGTTAAATGATTCACCGCTACCTGGGCTTTGACCATCAAGTACATGATGATTTACTGCTTGATTAAGTGAAGGCACGCTTTGTGCTACAGGGCTCGCTTGCCATATTTGACAAAAACCACAGTCGTTCTGTGCTAGTTCAGTAATTAAAGCATCAATATATTGAGCATCTTCACTACCATGAAGTTGTACTGCACTTAATTTTAGTGCTTTTACTAGGTCTATGATTTGATCACGATCTTCATTAACAAAAACACCGACATATTCTAACTTAGGCGTAGCTTCAATAATGCACTGAGCTTTTTCTTTAGTTACATATCGAGGAGACTTTTTGGCAAAGATGAGTCCGCCAAAACGAGCGCCTACATCAGCGGCAGCACTAGCGTATTTTTTATCAGTTAAACCGCAAACCTTATTGTTGCCAAAGATTAGCTTTCTACAGGCTAAATCAATATCTTGGTAAGGGTTATTGTTTGGATCCATTAACGAACTACCGACTAAAAAACCGTCAACAGCGGGTGCTAATTCTCTTATTTGATCATTGTTATAAATGCCTGATTCAGAAATAATGATTCTATCGTCCGGTAAAGTCGGTGCGTACTCGAATGTACGTGATATGTCAGTACTTAGATCACGTAAGTTACGATTATTTATTCCAATCATTCTTGCATTGAGTTTTATTGCTCTATCACGTTCATCTTCGGTAGATATCTCTGTTAACACCGCTAAGTTGTATTGCTCAGCTACGGCGGATAACTCAAGGTATTCGTCATCTGATAATACGCTGAGCATTAATAAAATGGCGTCAGCGCCGTAATGCCTTGCTAAATATACTTGATAAACATCAACGAAAAAATCTTTATTAAGCACTGGGCATTTCACTGATTCAGTAACAATTTTCAAATAGTCAAAGTTACCTTGAAAGTATTTTTCATCGGTTAATACAGAAATAGCCGCGGCGTATTTATCATAAGTCTGGCAAATAGCTTTAACATCAAAATCAGGACGAATTAATCCTTTAGAAGGAGAGGCTTTTTTGCATTCCAAAATGAAACCCGCATAAGGCTTATCCTCAGTGCGTGTTAATGCAGCATACATGTCTTTAGTTGTTGGTATTAAGTCGTCAATAAAGCCTTCTAATGGCTTACTTATTTTTAACGCGTCAATCTCAATACGTTTATCGTCAACTATGCGTTCTAAAATGTTTTTTTCTGCTGAAGGTTTAGTAATCGAAGTCATGTTATTTTTCAGCCTTAGAGTCAATGTTATTAATGGTGTTTGTACTATTTGAAAGTTTAACCAACGCATTTAGCGTTTCTAATCCTTTACCTGAAGCAAGTACCTGTGCAGCAATGTTCGCGGCTTTAGTAAGTGAGTCAGCTTTATTATGAAGATACAAAAGAGCAGCACAGTTAATGATAACTGCGGCATTGTGCGCCTCTTGTCCTTTACCCGATAAAATATCTTTAATAATGCTGGCATTCTCTGCAGGTGTGCCACCTTTGATCTCATCAAGTGAGTAATTATTTAAACCAAAGTCGGCTGGTTTAATAGTACGTTCAATAAGTTGATTACGATCAATCTCAATTACTTGTGTGTCGCCATGCAAGGCTATTTCATCTAAACCACTGCCATGAACGACAAAAGCACGCTTAACGCCTGTGAGTTGTAGAGCCTTCGCTATTGGCATTAATAACTCAGGAGTATATACGCCAAGTAGCATTATATTAGGTTTAGACGGGTTAACTAACGGGCCTAATATATTAAATAAAGTACGAATTCCCATCGCTTTTCGAACGGGTCCCGCGTGCTTGAAACCTGTGTGATAAGCAGGAGCATATAAAAAACATAAGTTAGTTTCTTCTAAGCAATGATTTGCCGTTTCAGGTGACATTGATAAATTGACGCCAAATGCTTCCAGTAAATCTGCAGAGCCAGACATACTAGATACACTTCGGTTACCATGTTTTGCCATTTTTAAACCACAAGCGGCCGCTAAAATAGCTGCTGTAGTAGAAATGTTAATAGTATTAGCGCCATCGCCACCCGTACCAACGCAATCAGCTACGCTATCTTCTGGACTGTTTTTTTCAGGAAATAATGTAGCAGCATTACGAATCGCTATTGCTGCGCCAGCTATTTCTTCTGGGGTTTCGCCTTTTACTTTAAGCGCAGTTAACACACCTGCCATTAAAGCCGGTTCGATATTGCCTTGAAGTACTTGTTGGAAAAAATCATGGCTTTGCGTTTGTGTTAAATCGATGCCATCAACCAGTGTCGGCAGAATAGTACTTATATCTATTAAGTCTACGTTCGTTGCGATTGTTTTTGATTGAGTCACTTTATACTCCTGAAACTTTGTTATTGAGTGATGAAGACAAAGCCAGTAAATAATCAATACCCTGTGCCAATAAAGGAGTACCAAACGTCGTTAATATGGATTCTGGATGAAATTGAAAGGCTAAAATAGCATCGTCTTCTTTGCTAATAGCCATACACATACCGTTATAGTCAGCAATAACCTCTACCGTATCAGGAATGTTTTTACCTATTAATGAATGATATCGTGCTACAGGTAATGGATTTTGAATACCTTTGAAAGCACCAGTACCACTGTGCGTAATATTTGATGATTTGCCATGAACTATTTCTTCAGCTCGGTCTACCTCACCACCGTAATGTTCTATTAGTGCTTGATGACCCAAACAAATGCCTAACATAGGAATACGTCCTGCACATTTTTCAATAAGCGCCATTAAGCAACCTGCTTTATTTGGCGCTCCAGGACCCGGAGATAAAACGAGTAATACTGGCTCTGATGTGTTTTTAGTATGTTCAATCATTTTATCAAAAATGAAATCAGCGCTGAGTGTATTTCGATAAACACTTGGCTCAAAACCTAAACATTGAAATTCATCAACTAAGTTATAAGTAAAAGAATCAAGATTATCTAACATAAATAATTTAGTCATGTGCCTGCTCCTTCGCTGAAGTATTTGCTGTAAGAATGGCATTGATAACCGCTTGCGCTTTTTGCCTTGTTTCGTTTGCTTCACTTATGGGGTCTGAATCGTAAACGACACCAGCACCTGCTTGTACTTGCGCAATATTATCTTTAACGAAAGCTGAGCGAATAACAATACAAGTATCCATTTCGCCAGTACCTGTTAAGTAACCCACAGCACCACCATAACTACCACGGCGCTTACCTTCAACTTCTCTAATAAGTGACGTCGCTTTTACTTTAGGCGCGCCCGAAAGTGTCCCCATGTTCATACAGGCTTGATAAGCGTGCAAAGCATCTAGGTCGGTTTGTAAAGTACCGCAAACACGAGAAACTAAATGCATAACATGGGAATATCGATCCACTTTAAGTAAGTCCGCGACATAACGAGTGCCAGGTTGAGAAACTCTAGCAATATCATTACGCGCTAAATCAACAAGCATAATATGCTCGGCAGATTCTTTTTTATCTTGTCTAAGCTCTAGTTCAATGCGGCTATCTAAATCTAATGAAATATTGCCATCTTTATCTCGACCACGAGGGCGAGTTCCGGCTATAGGGTAAATCTCTACTTGGCGATTACTGGCTTGATATTTTATTGCTGACTCAGGTGAAGCACCAAAAATACAAAACTCACTATCCTTTAGATAAAACATGTAAGGACTAGGGTTACTAATTTTTAATGCTTTATAAGTTGCAATAGAGTCATAGCAGGGTAGGGTAAAAGTACGAGAGGGTACTACTTGAAAAATATCGCCGGCTCTAATGTTTTCTTTTAATTGGTCAACTATTTCACAATATTTTTCATCACTAATATCGACTTGTAATTCTTCACTTATGTTCTGGAACTCAATATTAGCCAATGAAGGACTTAACTCTTTAACGTGTTCTGCAGTAATAGTGGTACTTAGTGTTTCTTTAATTTGTGCAACACGATTTGATATTGTTAAATGACTTTGTTTAGTTTTCTCATTATCAGCATTATTAAATACATTACCTACAATCTCGGTCGTTTGTAATTCATGATCAATTACCACTAAGGTTTCAGCTAAATAATAGACAAAATCAGGGCAGGTATTTTCACCGTCAGGAACTGCAGGTAATTCTTCAGCTATAGCCATCAAGTCAAAGGCAAATGCACCACCCAAAAATATTGAGAAAGGGTGACTTTTTTCATCAATGAGTTGATTGAATATACGTAAGCTATGAAAAGGGTTTATTGCACATAATCGAGCTTTTTCGTCGAGATCGCTAGCTACTTTACCAAACGTAGCTACAAATGATTTTCCATCTACAGAATAGCTAATTTGAGCATGGCTCGCTAATTCATTCGCCGCAAAATTAATAGCGGTTTCGCCGTTTGAAGATAATGCGGAAAAAGTTACAGCGTTGCCGTTACATACAATTTTTACGGCAGCATCAGTTAATAATAAGCTTTTCAATAAATGTTTTTTATCAATCTCAGCTGATTCTAATAAAATATTATGCTCTTGTTGATGACATAGTAATTGATAAACGCTTAAAGGGTCATTCTGATAGTCAGTGCTATCTTTTATGGTGGTTACGCCTGTAAGGGATGCACCATTGGTTGTACTTGATAATTTATGAGTCATTTTGAATACTTCTATATAATATATTTAAAGAGAAATTGTCAGCCGGCGTAAATAGGCAACAGCCACCACATAAACCATGTTTTTGTTTTATTCATTTTAAAACCTTACTTAAAAAATTATTAATTATATCTCAAAATTTTAACGCGAAAAACCCGCTGATAAGAGCGGGTTTTTTTTGAAATTTGTTTGATCTTTTTTAAGATACACGCAACTATCACAACCCAATTATGTCGAGTTATGCCACCACCAATTTAATGTTAAGTTTTTGTTTGCTGTGTTCATCTTCATGTACCTTAAAAATTTGTATCTTACTTACTATATGTCTACTTTAAATTATACCTTAACTTTAATGATTTTAAGCTGATTTACATCAAGGAAAAAGTATCATTGTTTACTCGTTATCAGTAAACTTATCATAAGACTATGATTTACCCCTATAGAAGAACTTATTATGGCGTTGCTGTCAACTACTGATTTCCCTCATGAGATAGTAAAAACGGAAGGTTTTGCCCATAAACGTATAGACTTACACAGTCATACTAATTGCTCTGATGGTGGCCTGTCGCCGCAAACCTTGATAGACAGAGCTGTTAATTTTCAAATTGATGTTTTAGCCATTACTGACCATGACACTGTTGCCGCGCTTGATATAGCGCAAAAGCATATCGACGAGAAAGAAATTCCACTTAAATTAATTAGTGGAATTGAAATATCTACCGCATGGCAAGGTTTTGAAATTCATATTGTCGGGTTAAATATCGATAAAAATAATGTCGAGCTACAACGCCTTATAGAGCAACAACAAAAAGCCCGTGAAGAGCGTGCTATTTCAATGGGTGAAAAATTGGCAAAATGCGGTTTTCCAACTATTTACGCAGATGCTAAAGCAATGGCTGGCGAAGGCTCTATTACTCGAGCACATTTTGCCAAGGTTCTTCATCAACAAGGTCATGTTAATACCATGCAACAGGCCTTTGATAAATATATTGGCAAGAAAGGTTCAAAAGGACAACGTGCTTATGTAAAACCTAACTGGTGTAATATTGAAGAAGCAATTCAAGCAATACATCATGCTGGCGGAAGCGCAGTAATGGCTCACCCTATTAGATACGACCTTTCTTCTAAGTGGTTACGACGTTTAATTGTTCATTTTAATGAAATGAATGGCGATGGTTTAGAAGTGGTGTTACCGCAAATGAGTCCAGAGCAAAGAAAAAAAATGTTAGCTTATTGTCAAGAATATGATTTGCATGCATCCATGGGATCAGATTTTCACTATCCTAATAAATGGAGTGATATCGGGCGTAACCTAACCATGCCTATTGGCGCTAAACCTATTTGGGCACAGTGGCAATAAATAAAAAGAGTATAAACACTCAGCCAGAAAATCAGTTAAAAGCAAAGGAAGTCTTATGAGTCAGTTTTTTTATGTACACCCAGATAACCCACAGGGTCGTTTAATGAAACAAGCGGCAGAGATCATTAAACAAGGTGGTGTCATTGTTTACCCAACCGATTCAGGCTATGCATTGGGCTGTCATTTAGGTGATAAAAAAGCACTAGAGCGTATCTGTCAGATCAGAAATATTGATAAGAATCATAATTTCACTTTAGTGTGCGAAGACCTATCACAATTATCAGAATACACACGTATCGATAATACAGCGTACCGACTATTGAAAAGCTACACACCTGGCGCATACACCTTTATTTTCAAAGGAAGTAAAGAAGTACCTAAGCGGCTTTTAAATCCTAAGAAGAAAACAATAGGCATAAGAATACCTGATAATACTATTGCACAAGCCTTGTTGACTGAACTAGCAGAGCCTATAATGTCTACCAGTTTAATTATGCCCGGCCAAGACATGGCTGAGTATGATCCAGAACAGATTCGAGATTTGTTAGAGCATCAAGTTGACCTTATCATCAACGGTGGACATCTAGGTGAACACCCTACTACGGTAATTGATTTTTCTAATGACAGTATTGAAATAGTACGCGTAGGGGAAGGTGACCCTTCTCCTTTTCAGTAACTTAAACTGAACTGGACTAAAGTAAGTAAATTAATCTTAATTAAGTAAAGTAAAAGCAATTTATATTGCTTTTACTCGGTTATTGAACCTGAACAATGAGCCAGAAGTTAGCTACTCGGGAGCTGCTACTGACGTAACAGAGTAAAAATAATGACAGTTGATAAGAAAAAAAAAGCTAGAAAAGACGATGCCTTAGATAAAAAATATGGCACACGTGGTACTGAGAAAACTACCTCTAAAAAAAGTGTAGCCAAAAAAGGGCTATCAAAAGATGCGATAGCTAAAAAAGGCCAAGCCAAAAAAGGTGGAGCCAAAAAAGTGCCTGAGAAAGCAGAGAAGGTTGTCTTTCAAGAAGCAAAGCATACAGATTCAGAGAAAGTACAAAAAGTACTAGCTCGAGCTGGTAAAGGCTCTCGCCGTGAAATGGAAAGTATGATCAGCGAAGGTCGTGTCAGCATTGACGGTAAAGTCGCTTTCTTAGGTGACCGCATTACAGGTAATGAACAAATTCGCCTTGATGGTCATCATGTAAAGCTAACCGCACAAGAAGAAGATGTTTGTCGCGTACTTGTGTATAACAAACCAGAAGGTGAAATGTGTACACGTAAAGACCCTGAAGGAAGAACGACAGTTTTTGACAGACTTCCACCGCTTGAAGCTGGGCGTTGGGTTGCTGTAGGTCGTTTAGATATTAATACCTCTGGTATGTTGTTATTTACTACCGATGGCGAGCTTGCCAACCGTTTAATGCATCCATCACAAAACGTTGAACGTGAATACGCGGTGCGTGTTTTTGGTGAAGTTAATGAAGCAATGTTACAAACCCTTAGAACGGGTGTTAAATTGGATGATGGTCCTGCACGCTTTCAAAAAATAACTTATCGTGGCGGAGAAGGTCGAAATCATTGGTTCCACGTGGTTTTATCTGAAGGTCGTAACCGAGAAGTTCGCCGTTTGTGGGAAAGCCAAGACGTACAAGTAAGCCGTCTTATTCGTGTACGTTACGGTGACATGGAGATGCAACGACAATTACCTATGGGTGGTTGGCGAGAGCTGGCTTTAAAAGAAGTTAACTATTACCGTAAACTAGTTGATTTGGCTCCTGAAGAAGTCAGTAAAGTTAAAGTTGATGAAAAGGCTATGGATAATGCGAAAAGTCGCCGTATTCGCCGTTCAGTTAAGAAGCATCAACTGCGAAGTAAACAAAGCACTCGTCGTCGTCATAAGTAGCATTAACAATAACTGTACTAATAAAGAAAGATTATGGACTATCAATTAATTGAAGATCAGCAAAGCTTAAATGATTTATGTGAACAACTCGTTAAAGCTGAAGTATTAGCCATCGATACAGAGTTTGTTAGAACACGTACTTTGTATGCAAAGTTAGGTTTACTTCAGGTATTTGATGGAAAAAACTTAGCACTTATTGATCCTGTTGCTATTGATGATTTGTCACCTTTTTGGCAATTGTTAACGAATGAAAATATCACTAAAGTGCTACATGCTTGTTCAGAAGATTTAGAAGTGTTCTTAACCGCTGGTAATTGCAAACCTGTGAATTTAATTGATAGTCAAATTATGATGTCATTTTTAGGTCATGGTTTGTCACTTGGTTATGCTGCCATGGTGCAGCATTATACGGGTATCGAATTAGACAAATCAGAATCGCGTACCGATTGGATGAAAAGACCTTTAACTGAAAAGCAATTAGCTTATGCGAGTGCGGATGTAGACCATTTATTCAGTATTTACCCTAAGTTATTAGCCGAAATAACTCAGGCTGGTTTTTTGGCTTACGCTAAGCTAGAAACACAGAGTATGATTGATAAAAAGTTTACCCCGATTAATGAAAATGAAATTTATCTTAATATTAAGATGGGCTGGCGTTTAAATCCTAAGCAATTAAACTCATTAAAGTACTTAGCAAGTTGGCGTTATCAGCAAGCTAAAAAGCGTGATTTACCTATTGGTTTTGTGGCAAAAGATCATACCTTAATGGCATTAGCGCAAAGTAACCCTGCAAGTGTTAATGCTATGCAGTTACTTGAAGGGGTAGAGATGCTTGATGTACGTCATAAAGGCAAAGCGATGCTATCAGCTTTAGCTCAAGCTGATAAAGCTGATGTGAGTACTTACCCAGATAAAATTCACAGATTAGATGAATATCCAGGCTATAAACAAATTTTTAAAAGCGTAAAGTCTTTCTTGGTGTTAGCTGCAGAGAAAAATGGTTTAGCAATAGAAAACATTGCTTCAAAAAAACAAATTAATCAATTTCTAACTTGGCAGTTTGATCTTAATGGCGCTCGAAGTAGTGATGCCAACGTTGATTTAATATCAAGCTGGCGTAATGATTTACTTGGTAGTGATTTATTGGCATTCGCTAATCAAGGCTTTAAATAGTAAACATATAAAATAAAACCAACCAAGTAAGAATAAGAATTAGAATAACAATACAAAGTTAACCGTACATATGAACCGTATAAAAATATCAAGTACGGTTAACATATTTTCACTGAGCAGTTATAGGGTTCATCTATACCCGCTCCACTAGAAGATGCAGGATTCAGCTGGAATTAGAAACGCCTTAGGCAAGGCGTTGATTGTAGAGAATGGTTGTTCATTCTCAAAATCAATAACGCAGCTTAAAGCGTTTCTAAACCAGCCTTTGGGGAAGACTGAGTAAATCATACCCAGCGTTATATTTCTTTTTAAGTGAGTAACCCTTGATAAAAAATATGCCTTGGTTATGAATCGCTCAGACTTCCTGAAACGAGCATCTTCAAGTGAAACGGGTATATAGCTCATGATATATTTAAAATAAGTATCAGTAATTAGAAAAAATAGTTAATCGTTAATACTCAACAGTCGCAATTCATTTTATCCATTTTCGTTCAATACTCAAAATAGGTCTCCATTATGCTATGTGTTATTTATAAAAGTCCCAGAAAAGCCCAAACGTATCTTTTTGTGAATAAACGCGATGATTTTTCATCTGTACCTGAGGCGTTGATGAAAACATTTGGTACGCCAACATTAGTCACGTTAATTAACCTAGACACCAAAGAAAAACTAGCGATGGCTGATATAGAAAAAGTTAAACAAAACTTAGCGGAACAAGGCTTTTATTTACAATTACCACCGCCACAAGAAGACTTATTGAAAGAACACAAAGCGGCCATGGTGGCTAAAAAAGAGCAGGGAGATCTTTAATGAATATAAACCTAAAAAGGGTCCTACTCGTTGCACTAACTATTGTTTTAACAATGAATCAATCATTAGCAGCTAAGAAAGAGCTTACAGAAGAGGGCTTTGCTGAATATATAATTACCTTAAAAGCTGATGCGTTAGCTAAAGGTTTTAGTCAAGAGCTCATTGATGAAAGTTTTTCAGAAGTGAAATTTCATAAACGTGCTGTGAAAGCTGATAGAAGCCAGCCTGAAAATGTAGAAACACTTGATACCTATTTACCTAAGCGTGTACCGAAGTGGAAAGTAGATAAAGCCAGAGCTTTGTATAAAGAACATGAAGTATTATTAAATCAGATAGGTGATAAATACCAAGTACAACCGCGCTTTATTGTTGCTTTATGGGGACTTGAAACCAACTTTGGTGCTTATACTGGTGGTTATAACGTTGTTTCGGCGTTATCAACATTAGCCTATGAAGGCAGACGTGAAACCTTCTTTAAAAAACAATTAATGGCAGCGCTCACTATATTAGATGAAGGTCATATCAGTAATGCCGATATGAAAGGATCTTGGGCCGGCGCTATGGGACAAAATCAATTTATGCCAACGTCTTTTTTAGGTTATGCAGTGGACGGTGATGGTGATGGCAAAAAAGATATTTGGAACAATCAAGTTGATGTTTTTTCATCTATGGCAAATTACTTAAAAAAAGAAGGTTGGAATGGTGAGTTAACTTGGGGACGTCAAGTTAAGCTGCCTAAAGGTTTTGACTATTCTTTAGCTATCCCAAAAAATACCGGTAGCCGTAAAAATTGGCTGAAAGCTTGGGCTAATACAGAGAAGACACTTGCACAGTGGCAAGAGCTTGGTGTTAGACGAGCAGACGGTACCAGCTTGCCTAATGTTGATATTACTGCGGCTTTAGTTTTTCCTGATGATAAAAATGGTCGTGTTTATCTCGCTTATGATAATTATAAGAGTTTAATGCACTGGAACTTGTCTTATTATTTCGTCAGTTCAGTTGGTCATTTATCTGACCGAATTAAGTTCCCACCTATACAGTAGGTTATTCGAATACGTTTTAAGGAATAGCTTAGATATAGCTTAGAGTTATTCTAGATAAGTCATTAGTAACTCATTAAACAAGTCAGGCAGCAGTATATGAACGATAAAAACACACAAGAAAAACCGTTTTGGGAAACTAAAGCGTTAGCTGATATGACCCGACCAGAATGGGAATCATTGTGCGATGGCTGTGCTAAATGCTGCCTAAACAAGTTTATTGATGATGAGGATACGGATGAAGCTACTGAGCTTTTACCTACTGATCATATCAATGAAGGTGAGCATATTTATTATTCTAGTATTGCTTGTCATTTACTTAATGAAAAGTCTTGTCAATGTTCTAAATATGAACAAAGAACGAAATTGGTTCCTGATTGTGTGAGGTTAACGCAAGAGAATATTGAAGCCGTATTTTTTATGCCACCAAGTTGTACCTATCGTCGCTTAAAAGAAGGACGTGGCATGCCGTCATGGCATCCATTGTTGAATAATGGTAAATCGTCGGCGATGCATAAAGCAGGAATGTCTGTACGAGGGAAAATAGTTAAAGATAATGAAGTGAACCTTGAAAAGTTCGAAGACTATATTGTTACTTGGCCGCTTAATGACCTTGATTAAGATAAGTTAATTTTAACGTAAATATCATTCAAAAAAGGGAAATATGCCAACTAAGCGTATTTCCCTTTTTTATTACATTCTTTAGCTAAGAGAAAATAGTTATATTTTTTTAGCAGTCACTACACGATTGATAAGTACAGCAGCAAAGGCTATTGAATATAGACCAAAAACCACCACCATCCACTGTGGCATGCTATAACTTAAAAACTCCCAGCTTATCTTGCCACAGTCACCTGTAGCCTCAAATAGAAATGGGATCCATTCGTGAAGAGGAGCCCAAGTAGGGAAGTTGGGTATTATGTCGCAGCTGTAGAAAAAAGAGTCACTACTTTCTTGTATCTCTACATGCTCTATGGCCGTAATTAAACCCCAAATTGCACCTGTTCCCCATAAAGCATAAGCAAATACTCGAGCAAAAATATTTTGATAACCAATAGCACCCAGTGCACCAGCAGAAATGATCGTTATGATTGCTAATCGTTGATAAACACACATGATACAAGGGGCTAAACCAAGTGCATATTGAAAAAACAATGCAGATAGTTCTAGACCTAAGGCTGTTAAAGCTAATAGTAACCATGGTCTTTGGGTAGTTGTTATATCACTTAAAAATTTCACAAAAACTCCTTGGAAAAATCTCAATAAAAAAGCCTCTAGCAAACTAGAAGCTTTTGAATAGTAACATGAAGAAATAGTGATTAAGTATTTCTTTGCAGTAAACCCACACTAAAAGTATAAGTATTTTATACAGATAGTTAATTTATTAATAAATGTACATAAATACTAGCTGCATAACCTAAGGCAATTACTGGCGTCCATTTAAGGTGGCTGAAGAAAGTATAATAACCTCTAGCTTGTCCCATTAATGCAACACCGGCTGCAGAGCCAACAGATAATAGACTACCGCCAACACCGGCCGTAAGTGTTACTAATAACCATTGTGTTTGCGACATATCAGGGTTCATAGTTAATACTGCAAACATGACGGGTATGTTGTCAACGATGGCAGATAATATACCCACTAATATGTTGGCATTCGTTGCGCCTAATTCACCGTACATAAATTCGGATACCATACCGAGGTAACCTAAGAAACCTAAACCACCCACAGCAAGGATAACACCGTAGAAGAAGAATAAAGTATCCCATTCTGCTTTACCTATCTTGTCGAAAATATCAAATCTATCTTCAACTTCGTGACTGATAGGCATGTCTGAATCATCGATTGAACTTTGTCCAGATCTACGTAAGTAGTAACCAAAGAATTTCAAATAAGCCAAACCTAACATCATGCCAAATACTGGAGGTAAGTGCAGGAAGTTATGGAAAGATACAGCAGTAATGATGGTTAAAATAAATAAACCGACGATAACTAAACCACCTTTTTTGATAGGTGTTATTTCATCTGAGTCTGAAGTAGGTTGACCAGTAGGTAGGAAGAATTGCATTATAAATGCAGGAATAACAAAATTGATAACTGAAGGTAAGAAAAGGGCGAAGAATTCAGTAAATTCAACAATGCCTTTTTGCCAAACCATTAGCGTAGTGATATCGCCAAATGGACTAAATGCACCACCTGCGTTTGCACCAACAACAATGTTTACACAACTCATTGCGACAAACTTAGGTTCATCTTTACCTACAGCTAATACAACGGCACACATGATTAAAGCGGTTGTTAAGTTATCTGCAATTGGCGAGATAAAGAAAGCTAATACACCTGTTATCCAGAATAGTTGTTTATAGTTATAGCCTTTTTGAACTAACCAATCACGCAGAGAATTGAAAACATCACGCTCTAAAAGTGAGTTGATATAAGTCATAGCAACTAATAAAAAGAAAAATAACTCAGCATACTCTAGGAAGTTATGACGAATAGCTACTTCAGCAGCATGAGGCATTCCGTTTGCGCCATAATAAGCAGCAATTAAAATCCAAATAAGGCCTGCAGCAAGTAATAC
>Ga0308012_10000969_pt1 | contig 16070 bp, 15 predicted proteins | sample Neamet179_FD_203133 | JGI IMG/M metagenome (GOLD analysis project Ga0308012, IMG submission 203133) | Marine microbial communities from water near the shore, Antarctic Ocean - #179 | ecosystem: Environmental > Aquatic > Marine > Unclassified | place: Southern Ocean | collected 2014-07-25 | reverse complement strand
AGTTTATAAGGAGAGGTAATGGTGGTTTCGTTAAACTCAATCGCGTTCGATTGACTAGCTAACGCAGTGAGGGTAATAGCAAACAGAGCAATCAATATTTTATTATGGAACAACGCTTTCTTCATACAGTGATATCCGTTTCTTAGGTTTAAATTATATTTTGAAAAATATAGAACGCTAAAACGAATTAGAGTTCCATATTACTCATTAATATTTATAACACGGCTAGATTTAAGCGTATTAAAAAAGCTGTTACATAATATGTAACAGCTTGGAGTTTTTTAGTCGTGTCTTTCATAGTGCGCTCATCGTAGGTCTTAAACTAAGCCAGACTGTAACCTAGCTATAACCTTAGCTGTAACCAACATAGTCAGCTTGGAGTTTTTTAGCCGTGTCTTTCATAGTGCGCTCATCATAGGCGTTAAACTAAGCCAGACTGTAACCTAGCTATAACCTTAGCTGTAACTTAATTATAATCTTAACTGTAACCAACATAGTCAGCTTGGAGTTTTTTAGCGAGCATAGCGCTCATCATCGCCCGTAAAGCTGCTGGTTTAACGAGTTTCCTCATATAGCCAACATCATAACTTTTTGTTTTCTCTTCAATACCTTCCTCTGTAGTCGCAGTAATGAGTATTGCTGGTAATGAATGATGACACTGACTGCGCAAGTCTTTGATTAACGTTAATCCATCTACTTGCTTTCCTTGAGGATCATCAGCTTGATAGCCTAATTGATAATCGACAAGTAAAATGTCAATTTCATTAATATGATTCGCAAACTCTGTTAACGCTGTTTCTCTAGAGTCTGCCGCAAGAATATTACATTCCCATGCTGACAAGAGTTCAACCATGCCACTGAGTACATCGGGATCATTATCAATACATAAAACAGTGATATCTTTTAAGGCAACTCTAAAGCTTGGATTATTAATCGTATTGCGTTGTATCGCTGGTTCAGCCTTGTCTACATGCACAGAAAATTTACAACCTTGCATTGCCTTAGATTGAAGGCTTAACGTATGTCCAAGTAACTGAGCCAAGCTTTGAGTGATGTTTAACCCTAAACCGAGTCCTCTTCCTGCATGATTAGTCGAGGTGTTCAATTGCGTAAATTGCTCAAAAACCACTGCCTGTTTTTCAACAGGGATACCCGGACCATTATCTAAGACTTGAATAATCACTTGATTATTAAACACCCTAGCTCCCAATAACACTTTACCTGGACTGGCATACCTAAAAGCATTACCAACAAGATTTTGAATAATACGTCTTAATAAATGTCTATCTGATTTAACCCAAATTTTACTGGTAACCAAACGAAATTCTACCGACTGTTCAACAGCGAGCGCTGCAAACTCTTGAGCTAAGTCTTCAAATAAGTCATTGAGTGCGAAGACTTGAATATTCGCTTTTATATTGCCGCTTTCTAGTCGAGCAATTTCAGCTAAATCTCCTAACAAGTCATTCGCGGCTTTTAAAGAACGATCGATGTTTTCTACTTGCCTTTGCTGAACTGTGGTTAACGTACTTTGCTCTGACAATGCCGAAGTGAATAATCTCGCCGCCTCAAGTGGTTGCATTAAGTCATGGCTACATGCTTTTAGATACTGGCTTTTTTTCAAATGCGCTTGTTCTGCTTTTTCATGGGCTTTCGCCAGCGCTTCATTGGTTTTAGCTAACGTTAGTGTTCTTTCATAAACCCGTGTTTCAAGATCAAGATTTGCCTCTTTGAGTACTTGCTCAGCTTGTCGGTAGGCTGTGATATCAGAAAACATCATCACAAAGCCGCCATCAGGTAACGGATTACCCTCAATACGAATAGTTTGCCCACTCGCTTGTTGCCGCTCTGAACTATGCGGGCTGCCTTTACGTAAAAAATCTAACCGACGGTTTACCTGTGACTCTATATCTCCAGAGCCACACAACCCCCTTTCAACATTATGACGAATAAGTGCAGATATAGGTCCTCCCACATAAATAAGATTTGATGGGTAATTAAACAGGTTTAAGTATTTTTTATTCCAGGCAACTAAACGTAGTTCATCATCAACAATTGAAATACCCTCACTGGCATTTTCAATGGCACTTTGCAGTAAGTTTTGAGAGAACTCTTGTCGATCACTAGACGCCTCTTCTACAAGAACCGCAAGCTCATCAAGGGCAATATCACGACCATCCAATGCAGAGGAGAGTACTAATCTTGCAGATGAAGATCCCATTACAGTTGCTAAGGTATTTTCAGTATGTTGAAGTAATTTCTGATTATAAGTAACGTTACCTAATTCTTTTTTATTATGCGTAGATAAAAAATAATTGAAGCTAACTTGAGATTTATTTATACCTACAAAGCGCGAAGATAATAACTCTAACTCTCGTACATCAAGTTGCCTTTTATTTTCCACTTTTAATAATTTAGGTGATTGCCACTCAAGAAAGAGAGATGCTTGAACTCGCTCTTGTACACTTTGTCTACTTATTTGAGACAATGCCCACATCACAATAATATTTGCGCCTAAACTAAATAAAGTAGCTGTAGTTTTAACGGGTAAAAAACCTTCCGCAAAAGGAGACGCATATAAGCCAAACTGCGGTAAAAAGTTAAGTGTTAGCCACAAAATAAACCCGACTAATATCCCTCCGTAAACGCCCATTAAACTAGCTCGACGCCAATAAAAAGCAGCGATTAAAGCCGGTGTTAATTGTGCGAATGCGCCAAAAGCTACTTCACCTAATGAAGAGAGTGTATCGGGCGAAGCCATAATGAATACACCATAGCCAAGCATGATCACAAACAAGGCGAGAAATTTTCTAATGTTTAATAAGCGCCGGCGGAAGTTATCATAGTCGGTTTGCGCTACTTTTTGTCGGCGATAAAGCAAGGGGAAAACAATTTCATTACTCAGCATAGTGCTTAAAGCAATAGCAGAGATAATAACCATGGAACTTGCTGCAGACACCGCCCCTAAAAAGGCAAATAAGGTTAACCATGTTTGCTGAGTAACACCTGGCAGGAACAATACATAAGTGTCAGAAGGGACGGTGTCACCCAATAACATTTGCCCGGCTAAGCCAAGAGGCGCAGCAAAAAAAGCAAAGACTAATAAATATAGCGGAAATATACGTCGACTAAGCCATGTGTCTTTTTGATCTTTTAACTCAACAATCATTACTTGAAATTGTCGCGGTAATGATAAAAATGCAGCCATGACAATAACCAACATAGCAATCATTGAAGTGACATTATCTACTGTTAACTGTTCATCGAGCAAAGCATTCGCATTGGTTTGTCGCCATATATCTGCAGGTGAATCAAACAGAAAGAAACAAACAAAAATACCTACAGCCAAAAAAGCAAATAACTTTACTAATGATTCGAAAGCAATAGCGAGCATTACGCCCGGGTGCCTTTCGGTCACATCAATGTGTCTAATACCAAATAAAACAGTAAATATAGCTAAAACTAAGCTCACGGCTAAGCCGATATGCCAGCTATTTAGACTTTGATCTATTTGTAATTGTTGAAAAGAATACACCATCGCTTTTAGCTGTAAAGCTATGTAAGGCATCGTTCCAACTAACGCTACAATCGTAACGATAATAGCTAGATTGTGAGACTTACCAAAACGTGCTGCCAGTAAGTCAGCAATAGAGGTTAAATGTAATTTTAAACTAACCCGGATGATGCGCTGGATAAATGGCCAAGCGAAAACAAAGAGTAAAATGGGGCCTAAATAGATGGGTAAATATGAAAGTAAGCTAGTAGATGATTGCCCTGTAGTACCTAAAAAACTCCACGAAGTACAGTAAACGCCTAACGTCAGCGCATAAATGATGCTTTGACCTTTTTTAGCGAGCTGATGCCGGTACCTGTCACCTAAATAGGCAATTAAAAATAGCAGACCTATATAGGCCAAGCTAAGCAGTACTAATTGCCAGTTAGGGAACATAAATACCTGTTACTTTTATCGTTATAAATATTGATTCACATCAATGTGAATCAATTAATATACCTAAGCTAAGCAACAATACAAAGATTATCGTTAAATTATTTGTTAGAATAGCTCGAAACCAAGGGGTGCGCTGTTATTTGAGTTTTCAACTGACTTGCCGCTGAGATACATACTCTTTGAACCTGGGCATAAATATGGACTTTATGGCAGAGGGATGGTTGTAGATAAAATCTATACCAAGTGCATTAATATAACTCTACGTTGAGCAATACATTAGTGTAATAGGTATAACATTAATCAAAATTATCCTCATTGCACACGCCCCTATCTTTATTAATTTTTATGAGATTTTATGACCTTCTCCAAATCTGCTATTTATTTAGCTATTACCGCAAGTATTGTTAACGTTTCCGCCATCGCGGCTGAACAACAAAGTAATGACATAAGTTCAACTGATAATACTGAAATCATTACAGTTACAAGTGATTTTCGTGAACAAAACATTTTAAAAGCACCGAGTTCTTTATCTGTATTAACAGAAACAGACATAAAGCAACGTAATGCTCAGCACCTTGAAGAGTTGATTGCCGTAAGCCCTAACGTTAACTTTGCGGGTGGTTCACAACGTGCACGCTATTATCAAATACGTGGTATTGGCGAGCGCAGCCAGTTTACAGAAACAATTAACCCTTCTGTAGGTATGATGATTGATGATGTAGACTTTACCGGTATTGGAAGTATCGCTAACTTGTTTGATGTGCAACAAGCCGAAGTTTTTCGTGGCCCACAAGGTACACGTTTTGGTGCCAATGCTATTGCAGGTATGATTAACATTAGTACCAACGAACCAACCGAAGATTTTGAAGGCGCATTACAATTTACTGCAGGAAATTATAACACCTATGATTTAGGTGTTGCTTTATCAGGTCCTGCAAGCGATATCGTAAAATACCGTTTTGTCGTGAACAAAAATACTAGCGATGGTTACATTGAAAATACTCACCTACAACAAAATGATACGAATAATCGCGATGAACTAACGGTTCGTGGAAAATTAGAAATAAAAGCGACGGATGATTTAACTATCGACCTTGCTGGTTACTACTTTGATTTTGACAGTGGTTACGATGTTTTTTCTGTAGATAATACCAGAGTCACTTATTCAGATGAGCCTGGTTTTGACAAACAAGAAACCGCTGCTTTTTCTGCCAAATTCACCTATACAGGTTTTGAAACAGCAACGTTACTCGCAATATTCAGCAATGCTGACTCCGATTTAGCTTACGGTTTTGATGAAGATTGGGCATTTGGTCAATATGAATGGACACCTGATGCACCAGATCCATGTATTACACCGACGGGTTGTTTAGCAGAGTTTGATGGCTACTCTTCAACAGATCATTATTATCGCGACAAAACTGTTTCTACTGCTGAGCTACGTGCTACCTCTAAAGACAGTGAAAAAATATTTAACAATTCTACTTCATGGGTCGCTGGTGTTTACTTCAAACAAGATGATGAAGAGCTTTTAAGAATATATACATGGGATCCAGACTTTACTTCAACTAACAACACTCAATCTATAGCTTTATATGGTCAATTAAATACGCAATTCAATGAGCGTTGGTCATTAATTTCTGGATTACGGGCTGAAGACCTTAGTGTTGATTATGAGAATTTTGATGGTGATAAAGCTTTCATTGATACTGCATCAGATACTATGTTTGGTGGCAAGTTAGTATTAAGTTTCCAGCAAACTGAGGATACTCTTTGGTATGGTTCAATCAATCGAGGTTATAAAGCAGGTGGTCATAATACTGACGGTACTTTACCAGAGGATTTGCGTAGTTTTGACCCAGAATATTTAATGAACTATGAACTTGGTTACAAAGTATCCTTATTAGATAACAGCGCTTATATCCGTAGCGGAATTTTCTATATGGACCGTGACAATATGCAAGTTAAAAGCTCTAAAACTATCCTTCGAGATAATGGTAGTACCGAATTTATTAGCTACCTAGGTAATGCTACTGCAGGAAGTAATTACGGTCTTGAGATTGAATCTGCTTGGCAAGTTTTAGATTCTGTTAACCTATATGGTTCACTTGGGTTACTTAAAACAGAGTTTGACGAGTTTGTTGACGCTGACGGTAACTCGTTAACAGGCGCAGAACAAGCTCACGCACCAAGATATCAATTTAATTTTGGTATTAATTATCAACCGACGGATCAATGGTTATTTAATATATCTGTTGATGGTAAAGATGAATTTTATTTCTCTGATACTCGTTATTATGAATATGTTAAAGATTCTGATATTTATGAGCCTATCCCAGAGCAAGACCTTCGTTCAGAATCAATTGTGTTACTTAATGCCTCCATTTCTTATATTCAAGATAACTGGCAAGTTAAACTTTGGGGTCGAAACCTAACAGATGAAAATTACGCCAGTCGAGGTTTTTATTTTCCTAATGATCCTAGAGTTGCTAATCCGCCGCAAGCATGGAGACAGTTATCAGAACCACTAGTATTTGGTGCGACTCTCGATTATCAATTTTAATCGCAACTAATATTATTTAAATACTAAAATGAAGAGATGGATCTCTTCTTTATATTTTATATACAACTTAAGGTACCTATGAAAATTTCCATTGAACTAAGTTTATACCCACTCGCCGAAGATCAATATAAAACAGAGATCTGGGCATTTATCAAAAAATTGAGAGCTGTTGAAGGTTTGCAAGTAATCACTAACGGTATGAGCACTCAAGTGTTTGGTGACTATGACCTTGCGGTTACTAATGTAATGGCTGAAATTAAACACGTACATTCCACCACTGGCGCTGCCGTGTTTGTATGTAAATTTATTAATGGCGATCGCTCAGAAGTTGAACCGGAAAGCTAATGACTGAAATATTACACAGTGTATCTGCATATTTTCTTCAACTACCTTGGCTTGAGCTTATTGCGATGTTGCTCTCCCTTGCTTATGTAATATTGGCAGCAAAAGGTAACCTATGGTGTTGGCCTGCTGCATTTATTAGTACTGCGCTATATACTGTTATATTTTTCGACGTTAAATTGTTAATGGATAGCGCTTTAAGTGCTTATTATCTTTTAATGGCCGTTTACGGTTACTGGCAATGGTCAAACCCGACGACAAATGATGATAATTCCCCCGAGGGACTATCTGTTATTAGTTGGTCATTAAGTTTACATATTAAAATATGCTTTGCTTTAGCGGTTATTACCCTTGCCTTGGGATATTTTATTGCTAATTACACTTCAGCCCATTTTCCGTATTTAGATACCTTCACAACGGTTTTTGCCGTATTTAGTACGTATTTAGTCACACAAAAAGTACTTGAAAATTGGCTTTATTGGATTGTTATTGATCTAGTTTCTATCTATTTATATGTTGAAAAAGGCTTAATCCCAACAACAGTGTTATTCGTTATCTTCGTTGTAGTAGCCTGTTACGGTTATATAAAATGGTTGAAAATTTATCAACAAACTTCAAAAGATTTAATAACAGCACCTAAAAGCTGATAATCGACATCATGACATTTGCTACTTCTGATATGAATTTATTAAAATCTCTGTCTTGTTTTGATGACGTTGTCGATATTTCACCTATTAGTGCTGGGTTAAGCCATTCATGCTTTAAAGTGATAACGCCACTACAGAGCTATTTTGCCAAAAGACTACATCTTAAAACAGCACAACAGGAACTGTTTTGCAGTGTCCATACGGCACAGTTTGGACTTAGCCCTAACATTATTTATCATGATAATGATTGGTTAGTTACTGAATTTATTGACGGTATAACATTGGATAAAGCTCGGCTTTGCACTAATGATAAATTGCCTATTGCCCTGTCGCTTATGGCTAAGCTACATATGCTGCCACCACAATCAAATACTCAAACACTCAATTCTATAAACACTACAACCTTAGCTAAAAACTTATTCACTAACTGTGAGTCTTTAGAGCTATTTCAACGTAGTACGCTTAAAAATATAAACCAGATACTCAGTCTTACCATTGATAAACAGCAGGGGCACTCAGTGGCTCCTAACGTACTCTGTCATGGCGATATTAATTACAGTAATATTATGCTCGTTCCTGAGAGTGGTAAAAGTAATAGGAGTGATGTTCTTTTAGATGATCGTTCATGGTTATTAGATTTTGAATGTGCACAGTTAGCACCTGTAGAATTTGACATAGCCATGTTTATTGCCGTTAACAACATCCCGTTTGACCTAGTAGATGAAGTAGTAGCTCATTACTTAGAGCAATCACCAGAGTTTATCCCTAATTACCGTTTACTTGATAATTACATTCTTTACAGCTTTTTTATTAACGCATTATGGTACTTCACTAGCAATATTAATCTGAATAGTAAAACGCAACTTAAACAACTTGTTATAGAGCAATGCTCAGCATTTGATAATTATTCTGCTCGACAAGGCATTGTTTTACCCAGTTTAATGGCTATTCTTTCTTAGCCTATTCCAACAGCACATGAACCATAAACCTATATTAAAGGCTTATGGTACTTCGGACATAAAAAAACCGCGTTACTATGCAGTAATGCGGTTTTTATAATCAATGTCTGTTCCACTTCTTTGTTAATAAATTAACAAGAAGCCACCAAATCTGATGGACTCGTTCTTAGCTATGTTTACTCGTCGCTTGAATAACGCGAAGTTGTGCAGTTGCACGAGCTAATTCAGCAGCAACAATCGCATAATCAACATCCATGCCATGGGCATTTATGTTTTCTTCTGCACGTTGCTTAGCTTCTAGAGCGGCTTGCTCATCCAAATCATCTGCACGGATAGCTACATCAGCTAACACAGTGATATTATTTGGTTGAACTTCTAACATACCACCTGAAAGGTAGATAACTTCTTCGCTATCATCTTGTTTGGTGATAAGTGCCATACCAGGTTTCAGTGAGGTCAGTAAAGGTGCGTGACCAGGCATAATACCTAATTCACCTTCACTACCTGTGATCTGTAATGATTTGATGCTGCCAGAAAACAAACTTTCTTCTGCACTTACTACATTCAGATTTACAGTTAATAATGCCATTTGACTCGACCTCTTTTACGGTAAGAACTTACACTCAGTATAAGTTCTTACTGGATGATTACATCTTGCTAGCTTTCTCGATAGCTTCTTCAATACCACCAACCATGTAAAACGCTTGCTCTGGCATATCATCATATTCACCAGCCAAAATGCCTTTAAAGCCTGAGATGGTGTCTTTTAATGAAACATATTTACCTGGAGAACCAGTAAATACTTCAGCAACGAAGAACGGTTGAGATAAATAACGCTGAATCTTACGTGCGCGAGATACAGTTTGCTTATCTTCTTCAGATAACTCGTCCATACCTAAGATGGCGATGATATCTTTAAGTTCTTTGTAACGTTGTAATACTGTTTGTACACCACGAGCTGTCTCGTAATGTTCAGTACCAACCACTAAAGGATCTAACTGACGAGAGGTAGAATCTAATGGGTCGATAGCAGGGTAGATACCTTGCGAAGCAATATCACGACTTAATACAACAGTTGCATCTAAATGCGCAAAAGTAGTTGCAGGGCTAGGGTCAGTTAAATCATCCGCAGGTACGTATACCGCTTGGATTGAAGTGATTGAACCTTTATTGGTTGAAGTAATGCGCTCTTGTAATACACCCATTTCTTCAGCAAGTGTTGGTTGGTAACCAACGGCTGATGGCATACGACCAAGTAGTGCTGATACTTCAGTACCCGCAAGAGTATAACGGTAAATGTTATCTACGAAGAATAATACGTCACGACCTTCGTCACGGAATTTTTCAGCCATAGTTAAACCAGTAAAGGCAACACGTAAACGGTTTCCTGGAGGCTCGTTCATTTGACCGTAAACTAATGATACTTTATCAAGTACGTTAGATTCGTTCATTTCGTGATAGAAATCGTTACCTTCACGTGTACGCTCACCAACACCAGCAAATACTGAATAACCGCTGTGCTCGATTGCGATGTTACGGATAAGTTCCATCATGTTTACTGTTTTACCAACACCAGCACCACCGAAAAGACCGACTTTACCACCCTTAGCGAATGGACAAACTAAATCGATTACTTTGATACCTGTTTCTAGTAATTCACTAGACATGGCTTGTTCAGCGTATGCAGGAGCTTCACGATGAATAGACCAACGGTCTTTTTCGCCGATAGGACCGGCTTCATCAATTGGTTCACCAAGTACGTTCATGATGCGACCTAAAGTCTCAACACCAACTGGAACTTGGATTCCTTTGCCTGTATTTACTACATTCAAGCCACGACGCAAACCGTCTGAAGTACCCATAGCAATAGTACGTACAACGCCGCCACCAAGCTGCTGTTGTACTTCAAGTACTAAACCTTCAAGTTTACCTTCGGTTACTTTTACTGCGTCATATACTTGAGGTACGGCATCTTGTGGAAATTCAACATCCACAACTGCGCCAATTATTTGGACGACTTTACCTGTACTCATGTTTATTCCTCTTAATTTAAGTTAGCCAAGCTTAGCTTTAGCTAACTTGTCGTTAATTTACGAAAATTGTTATCAGATTAATTCGGTACCGAACTATTCTGCTTACCCTACCGCAGCTGCACCAGCAACAATTTCACCCAACTCTTGAGTGATAGATGCTTGACGCGCTTTGTTGTATATCAATTGTAGGTCGTCGATTAAATCACCCGCATTATCAGTCGCGGCTTTCATCGCGACCATACGAGCTGCTTGTTCACAAGCAATGTTTTCAACAACACCTTGGTATACTTGAGATTCAATATAACGAACTAATAATTGATCTAACAATGAGTTAGCATCAGGTTCGTAGATATAGTCCCAGCGATGACTAATTGCTTTGTCATCTGATTTAGGTAGAGGTAACAATTGATCAATTGTCGCTTCTTGCGTCATGGTATTAACAAATTTGTTATACACAACGTATAGCTTATCAATTTGACCGTCATCATAAGCTTTAAGCATTACCGAAACACTACCAACTAAGTCAGTAAGTGAAGGTGAATCCCCTAAGCCAGATATCTGTGAAGTTACTTTAGCGCCCATATTGTTGAAAAATGATGTGGCTTTTGCGCCAACAACACCAAATTCAACTTCAGCACCTGATGCTTGCTTTTCAGCAGCATCAGCAAGTACTCGCTTAAATAAATTAATATTTAAGCCACCACACAAACCACGGTCAGTTGAGACGACAATGTAGCCAACACGCTTAGCTTCACGTTCATCCATATATGGATGACGATATTCTAAGTTACCAAGCGCGATATGACCGATCACATTTCGTATATTTGTCGCATATGGACGTGAGGCTGCCATGCCTTCTTGCGCTTTACGCATTTTACTGGCAGCTACCATTTCCATAGCGCTTGTGATCTTTTGAGTGTTTTTAACACTCGAAATCTTGGTTTTTATTTCTTTACCAACGGCCATGACTCTTCTCCGAAAAGGTTACTTAATTAAAGACTCTATTACCAAGTTTGGGTAGACTTGAATAACTCAAGTGCTTTAGTCAAACTAGCTTCGATGTCTTTATCGTAGTTACCGCTTTCGTTGATAGTAGCCATCAACTCAGCATGCTCATTGTTTACATAAATATGTAACGCTTCTTCAAAATCAACAATTTTGTTGATTGCAACATCAGTTAAAAAGCCTTTTTCTGCGGCAAATAAAGACACTGCTGTTTCAGCGATAGACAATGGGCTGTATTGCTTTTGCTTCATCAATTCAGTTACGCGTTGACCATGGTCTAATTGAGCACGAGTCGCGTCATCTAAATCTGATGCAAATTGAGCAAACGCTGCTAATTCTGCATATTGGGCTAAAGCTAAACGGATACCACCACCAAGTTTCTTGATGATTTTCGTTTGAGCAGCACCACCAACACGAGATACTGAAATACCGGCGTTAACAGCTGGGCGTATGCCAGAGTTAAACAAGTTAGATTCTAAGAAAATCTGACCATCAGTAATTGAGATTACGTTTGTTGGTACGAAAGCAGATACATCACCCGCTTGCGTTTCAATAATTGGTAATGCAGTTAATGAACCTGTTTTACCTTTAACTTCACCGTTAGTGAATTTTTCTACGTAGTCTTCGTTTACACGAGCAGCACGTTCTAACAATCTGCTGTGAAGATAGAAAACGTCACCTGGGTATGCTTCACGGCCTGGCGGACGACGTAAAAGTAATGAAATTTGACGGTAAGCAACTGCTTGCTTAGACAAATCATCATATACGATTAGTGCATCTTCACCGCGGTCACGGAAGTATTCACCCATTGAACAACCAGAATATGGTGCTAAGTATTGTAAAGCTGCAGCTTCAGAAGCTGATGCAACAACAACAATGGTATTTGATAACGCGCCATGCTCTTCTAAGTTACGAACTAAGTTCGCTACTGTAGAGGCTTTTTGGCCAATCGCTACATATACACATTTAACGCCAGTGTCTTTTTGGTTAATGATAGCGTCAACTGCAATCGCTGATTTACCGATTTGACGGTCACCAATGATTAGTTCACGTTGACCACGACCAATTGGAATCATAGCATCAATAGATTTAATACCAGTTTGAATTGGTTGGTCTACTGAACGACGTTCGATTACACCTGGTGCAACAACTTCTACTGGAGAAAAGCCATCATTTTCAACTGGGCCTTTGCCATCAATTGGTTCACCAAGAGTGTTTACTACGCGGCCTAATAAGCCACGTCCTACTGGTACTTCTAAAATACGACCAGTACCTTTAACCTTTTGGCCTTCCGCTAAATCAGCGTAAGGACCCATTACTACCGCACCTACCGAATCACGGTCTAGGTTTAACGCGATAGCAAAACGGCTACCAGGAAGTTCGATCATTTCACCTTGCATTACATCGGCAAGGCCATTGATACGAATGATACCATCTGTTACAGAAACGATAGTACCTTCATTACGAGCTTCGCTGACAACGTTAAACTGTTCAATTCTATTTTTGATCAGTTCAGCGATTTCAGTGGAATTCAGTTGCATGCTCTGTTCCCTTATCTAAGATTGTAGTGTTGTTGCTAAGCGGTTCAGTTTACCTTTGATAGAACCGTCAATTACCATGTCACCAGCTTTTATAATTAAGCCAGAAACGATACTTACATCAACAAAACAATTAAGCTTTACTTTACGTGCCATGCGCTTTTCAAGCGCGGCGCTTAATGTTAATTTTTGCTCTGCAGTTACTTCTATAGCAGAGGTTACATCCACAGCAATCTCTTGATCAAAATCAGCTTTTAACGCTATAAATTGCTCAAGAACTTGTGGTAGCACCAACAAACGTTCGTTTTGTGCCATAACTTTCAAAAAGTTTTGGCCTTTGCTATCTACTTGGTCACCACAAATATTAATAAATAATGCTTGTGCCTCCTCTACTGAAGCCCCACCAGATATAAAACCTTTAACGGTTACATCTTTAGCAACTTCAGCAGCAAAAGTTAGTTGGTTTAACCAACTATCAATTGCTTTAGCTTCAACAGCAAAGTCGAACGCTGCTTTAGCATAAGGACGAGCGACAGTTGTCAATTCAGACATAGCTCTTTCCTCTTAAAGTTCAGCGACGAGTTTATCTAAGATGTCGCTATGTGCAGCGCCATCAATTGAACGCTCAAGAATTTTCTCGGCACCCGCTACAGCAAGAACCGCAACTTGTGCACGCAATTCCTCTCGAGCTTGGTTACGTTCAGTTTCAATTTCCGCATGACCAGAAGCTAAGATACGTTCTTTCTCAACTTGTGCTTTACCTGCAGCTTCTTCAACAATTTTAGCTTCATGTTTTTTAGCAGCATCAACAATAGATGCAGCTTGAACTTTAGCTTCTTTTAATTGAGCTGTAGCTTTTTCTTGAGCAAGCTCAAGATCTTTTGCAGCACGATCTGAAGCAGCAAGTCCGTCAGCAATAGTTGCTTGACGTTCTTCAATGGCACCAATAATTGGTGGCCACACATACTTCATACAGAATATTACAAATACGACAAACGCAATTAATTGGCCAACTAAGGTCATATTAATATCCATTGTGCGTACCTCCTATCAATTATTCGTTTAAAGAAAAAGTGGTAAAATTAACCAATTTTAACGAATAAGATGTATAAACCAATAGCAACACCGATCATTGCGATAGCATCGATTAGACCAGCTACGATGAACATTTTAACTTGTAGTTGTGGTGCTAGTTCAGGTTGACGAGCAGCAGATTCTAAGAATTTACCACCTAAAAGACCAAAACCAATAGCAGTACCAAGAGCACCTAAACCAATTAGTAAAGCCGCTGCAATATACATTAAGCCAAAGTTTTCCATTTTTATCTCCGATTGTTTAAAGTTAAAGTTTAAAAATTTATTTATTGATGAAGAAGACTATTTACTCAAAAGAGTCACATAATCTTCTTTAACAAATTTAGTGTTCTTCATGCGCCAAACTAAGATATACAATAGTTAGCATCATAAAAATAAACGCTTGTAATGGGATTACCAACAAATGAAAGGCTGCCCATAAAAAATGTACTGGTAATTGGAATAAACCAATTGTTGCTATAAGCAAGAAGATTAACTCACCTGCATATAAGTTACCAAATAAACGTAATGCTAATGATAAAGGACGCGCTAGCATTGTTACTGTTTCAAGTATGAAGTTTACTGGGTATAAAGACCAGTGACCAAAAGGTTGTGTTGTTAATTCTTTCATGAAACCACCTAAACCTTTTACTTTAATTGAATAGTAAATGATTAAGATGAAAACACCTAATGCAAGACCAAAAGTGATATTTGGATCTGCTGTTGGTACAGGTTTCATATAGATATCAGATAAAGGCATACCTGTAACCCAATGGATGAGATGAGGTAATAGATCAACCGGAACCCAATCCATAGAGTTCATCAACAAAACCCAAACAAAGATCGTTAAACTCAGTGGTGCAATCAATGCATTTTTGCCATGAAATGTGCTTTTAACACTATCATCAACAAAACCTACAATCATTTCTACTGCACATTGCAGTTTTCCTGGTACACCAGAAGTTGCTTTTTTAGCAACTGAACGGAAGATTATTATAAAGACCAAACCCATGAATATAGACCATCCAATTGAATCTAAGTGAACAGCCATGAAGCCTTCACCTACTTTCAAATTAGAGAGATGATGTGTAATATATTCTTGGCTGGTTAACTCAGCACCTGATGACATATTAATTTCCCAATTATTAAAGTTTAAAAAATAAAATAGTAAGTTACCGCTGCTTGATAATAAACGGCGTTATTATCGGTAGAGCCATAACTAAACAAAATGTGCTAAAAAATGGTACTGGGCTAATCTCTACAAACTTAAGCGTTAAACCTAGTAGTACTGCCATTATTGCCATTTTTTGCTTTACGCCACTAAAAAATGATTCTACAACCATTTTAGACGCTCTCGCACCAGCATACTTAAATGCTTTATATGCAAAATATAAATTAGGTAGTATCCCAATTGCACCACCTAAAAAAGCGGACTTTGCGGATTCGAACCCTAGAAATAAAAATATTATCAGAGTGAATATAAGGGTCATTAAACTTATCAAAGCTGATTGAAGATAGGCAAAATTCCTGCCTGGCTTTGTAAGTTCATTTCTCATAATTTAATTATTTTTAGTATACGGTTTTGCCCGTATGTGTCACTGTTTTTTTAAAGTAAAAACTTTAAGTTCTAAAAGTTTTCGCAAGTATACTTAACTTGTCTTTATTTGCAAGATATAAGGGCAATGCTCGCACTAAATTTGTGCGAATTATTAAAAATAACTTACGAAATAGAGTTTCGTACATATATAGCTCAAAGAAAGATATAAGAGGTAGTAAATAGAATAAACAAACTACAGGCCATTTGAGCATTACAATTAGCACCTGCCTTCCTGTGCTTTAATCCGCATAAACAAGTAATTTTATAAGATGCTAACAATAAAACACAAACCGTTATTAAAATCCCGATATTTACGAACGGGGTGACATTTTGTAATCACAATAATGAAGTGAATCATTGTAGG